>Ga0075425_100004926_pt1 | contig 13838 bp, 13 predicted proteins | sample SoiMethybrSBSTD4_FD_75300 | JGI IMG/M metagenome (GOLD analysis project Ga0075425, IMG submission 75300) | Bulk soil microbial communities from a Populus tree surrounding site in Tennessee, USA - Soil MetaG P. TD hybrid SBSTD4 | ecosystem: Environmental > Terrestrial > Soil > Tree plantation...
AAGCCTTCAAGGACGTCTACCTCGACGCCTACGACTTGGGCCTCAAGGGCTGTACGACCTACCGGCCAAATGCCGTCACCGGCGCGGTGCTGAGCCGCTCGGCAACGGCCGCTGAACCCGCAGCGCCGCCCGAAGCGACGCTCGCCACCGCGGCTCAGCCGGGGCAGGAAGCGCGCACGCCGACCCCGCCGGGGCGCAGCGTGGAGCGGGCCGGCGAGATCGTCTACATGGCCCAGCCGCTGCAGCGCGAGCCCGTATTGGAAGGGCTGACCTACAAGCTGCGATGGCCCAGCAGTGACCATGCGATCTACATTACAATTAACGACATCAACCAAGCGGGCCGCCGGCGTCCGTTCGAAATCTTCATCAATTCCAAGAATTTGGAACACTACGCCTGGACCGTGGCCCTGACGCGCATGATCAGCGCCATTTTCCGCCGCGGCGGTGACGTCACGTTCGTCGTGGAGGAACTGAAAGCCGTTTTCGACCCACAGGGCGGCCAATGGATCAACGGGCGCTATGTGCCGAGCCTGCTGGCAGCCATTGGTGGAATTGTCGAGAACCATATGCTGCGCATCGGCTTTTTGGCGCCGCGGCCCGACCCTGAGGACACCACCCTGGCCCAACCCTTTGCCTTGGCGGCGAGCCAGGAGCGGGCCGTAGGGGGCCCGCCAGAGGGCAGCACCGCCCCGCTGGCGCGCGGCCGGATCTGTCCGCGCTGCAATCATCCAGCCCTCACGCACCGCGAAGGCTGCTGGATCTGCGACAACTGCAGCTATTCGAAATGTGGGTGAAACCGACCGCCGGGAAGCATGGTTAACGAGTTGCGGACCGAGAAGGGATCACCGCCGAACGCGGCAATGCCTTGAAATAACACGGCCGGAGCCATATTTCGGCTGCGAATCGGAGCTACCAGCACTGCAAACATCGACAGCCACCCAGCGGCAAACTTCTCGACATGGCTTCGCGTATCGTCAGGCTCGCCCCGCTTCGAGGGCCCACCTCCCCTGAGGCGGCCTCGCGCCAGTCCCTGGCAGCAACACCCCGGGTGCAGGTCTGGGGCGGCGCCTCCGGTCAGCGCTATGCGCACGCCGTCTACAGTTTGCTCGAGTGCCCGCCGCTGCCGCAGGCCGTCTACCTCCTCGTGCAGCGCCGGCAGGATGGCACGCTGAAAGTGCTCTATATCGCCTCTGCGCTCAGCGCGGCGCCCACGCTGAACCTCGCCCGCATCCGCCAGCGCGGTGCCACGCTCGGCGCCAACGAAGTCCACGCCTACCTGCCGAGCAGTGGCGCGGACGCGTGTCGAACGATCGCCTGCGACCTGCGCGCGGGGCTATTCGGGAGCCTGGGCGCGGAGCCGACTCCGGGGAGCCGCTAGCCGAACGGCCGTCGGCCTCAGCGCGGCAGGACGCGCAAGACCCGTCCGTTGTCTTCATCGGTCAGCAGCCAAAGGGCGCCATCGGCCCCTTGCCGGACGTCGCGAATGCGCGCGCCCAGGTCGGACAGCAGGATCTCCTCACCAACCACCTGATCGCCGTCGAGCAGCATGCGGTGCAGCGCCTGCCCGGCGAGGGCGCCGACAAACAGGTTGCCTTGCCATTCGGGAACGAGAGCACCGGTATAGAACGTGGCGCCCGAAGGGGCGATGGAGGGGTCCCAATAGTAGACCGGCTGCTCCATGCCGGCCTTGTGCGTACCCACGCCGATCTTGCTGCCATCGTAGTTGCGCCCGTAGCTGATGACGGGCCAGCCATAGTTTCTACCGGCCTCTGGAATGTTGATTTCATCGCCGCCACGCGCGCCGTGCTCGACCGTCCACAGTTTGCCGCTGGTCGGATTGAGCGCGGCGGCCTGCACATTGCGGTGCCCGATCGACCACACTTCCGGCCGCCAGCCCGGACGCTTCGGATTGCCGGCATAGGCGGCCCCGTCCGGCTCGATGCGCATCAGTTTGCCGATGTGATTGGAAGGGTTCTGCGCCTCATCGCGCTGGGAGAACCGCTCTCCCGCCGTCACAAACAGGGAACCGTCCGGCATGAAAATGAGCCGCGAGCCAAAGTGATGGCTCGAGGCATAGGCCGGCTCTTGGCGGAAAATGACCTGGGTCTCCTGCAACCGGGCCGCCTCTGGTGTTGCGACAAATTTGCCGCGGGCGACGCTCGTACCATTCCTGCCGCCGCCGCGCGGCTCCGCATAGGACAGGTAAACCCATTGCGAGCTGGCAAAGTCCGGGGCCAGCGCCACGTCAAGCAGACCGCCCTGACCGCTGGCATAGACGTCGGGCACCCCGGCGACGGGCGGCAACACTTGCCCCTGCTGGTTGACAATGCGCAAGCGGCCTGGCCGCTCGGTGACCAGCAGCCGCCCATCGGGCAAAAACGCAAGTCCCCACGGGTGCACCAGCCCTTTGGCGAACGTCTCGGCCACGACCGGGGGCTGGCTTCGCTGCTGGGGTGCCTTGGTCATTTCCGCGCTGGCTGATACGGCGCTGAGCGCCAGCACCAAACCGGCGACGATCAAGAGGCTGTGCATAGCTGTTCACTCCGCCTGCTGCGAAATTTGTGACCCGTGCCGCAAAAAGCGTCCGCCACCTCCGGCACTCGGCGTTTCCCCCTTTAATTTTGGCCGAAACGCGGGCTTTGTTGTGTTGCCCCCCCTCTGCCCATATAAGGGCGCATGCCAACCGGTCTCCCCTTCCGCAAGATGAGCGGTCTCGGCAACGAGATCTTGGTCGTCGACCTGCGCGACGGCCAGACGCTCAATCTTACCGCCTCGACGGTTGCCGCCATTGCCAAACAACCACTGTCGCACTTCGACCAGTTGATGGTGCTCTCGGAGCCGCGCAGTCCGGGCACTGAGGCCTACGTGCGTATCTTCAATGCCGACGGGTCGGAGGCCGAAGCCTGCGGCAACGGCATGCGCTGCATTGGCTGGCTCGAAGCCGAACGGACGGGACGCCACGCCCTCGCGTTCGAGACGAGCGCCGGCCGCCTCAGCGTCGATGTGGCCGGCGCCCAGCGCATCCGCGTCGATATGGGGACCCCCAAATTCGCTTGGCGTGAGATTCCGCTCGCGGAGGCCTTTGCCGACACGCGCGCGATCGAATTGCAGGTGGGACCGATCGATAAACCTATCCTGCATTCGCCCTCGGTCGCCAATGTCGGCAACCCGCATGCGGTGTTCTGGGTCGACGACGTGGCGGCCTATGACCTTGGCCGTATCGGACCGATGCTCGAGCATCATCCGCTGTTTCCCCAGCGCGCCAACATCTCGCTGGCCAAGGTCACGGGCCGTGCTGGCATCACGCTCAGGACTTGGGAGCGCGGCGCTGGGCTAACCCGGGCCTGCGGCAGCGCCGCCTGTGCCGCAACCGTGTGCGCGGTCCGCAAGGGCCTGACCGGCCGCGAGGTGGTCGTCACGCTACCAGGCGGGCCGATCGAAATCGAGTGGGGAACGGACGATCGCATCCGCATGACCGGCTCCGTCGACTTTGCCTACGAGGGCGTGCTCAACACCCTCGAGACCGCATGATGACGGCAAACCATAGCCAGCCTCCCAAGTTCCAGCCGCAGCCTGCGGCGGACGCGGGCCTGCCGATGGCCGAGCGATCCCCGGGCGCCGCGGCAAGCCGGACGGACAAATCGCAGGCCTCACCGCGCCTCGTCACGCTCGGCTGTCGCCTCAACGCCTTCGAATCGGAGGTGATGCGGCGGCACGCTGAGGCTGCTGGGCTCACCAACACCGCGATCGTCAACACCTGTGCGGTCACCGGTGAGGCCGTACGCCAGGCGGCGCAGGCGATCCGGAAGCTGCGCCGCGAGGACCCCTCCATCCGCATCGTCGTCACGGGCTGCGCCGCGCAGATTGAGCCCGGCCGCTTCGCCGCCATGGCTGAGGTCGATGCCGTTATCGGCAACGCCGAGAAAATGCTACCCACCACCTTCCAGGCGCTGAGTGTGGCCAACAGCCCGCGCCTGCAAGTCAACGATATCATGTCGGTGCGCGAAACCGCGCACGCCATGCTCGAGGGCTTCGGCTCCAAGGCGCGCGCCTATGTTGAAGTGCAGAACGGTTGCGACCATCGCTGCACGTTCTGCGTCATTCCCTACGGACGCGGGCCGTCGCGCTCGGTGCCGGCTGGCGAGGTGGTGCGGCAGTGCCGGCGCCTGACCGAAGCCGGCTACGCTGAGGTCGTACTGACCGGCGTCGACATCACGGCCTATGGCGGCGATCTACCCGGCGAGATGTCGCTGGGTCGCCTGGTGCGGCAGGTCTTGCGCCACGTCCCAGACCTGAGGCGCCTGCGCCTCTCCTCGATCGATCAGATCGAGGCCGATCGCCATTTGCTCGCTGCCATCGCCGAGGAGCCGCGGCTTATGCCGCATCTGCACCTTTCGCTGCAGTCTGGCGACGACATGATCTTGAAGCGCATGAAGCGCCGCCATGGCCGTGCGGATGCAATCCGTTTCTGCGCCAGCGTGCGCCGGCTGCGGCCCGACGTCGCCTTCGGCGCCGACTTGATCGCCGGCTTTCCGACCGAGGGCCCGGCCATGTTCGCGAACTCTCTGGAGCTGGTCGATAGCTGCGGCCTCACCTATCTACACGTTTTTCCCTTCTCGGCCCGCCCTGGCACGCCGGCCGCGCGCATGCCCCAAGTGGCCGCCGGGCTCGTGAAGGAGCGCGCGGCCCGCTTGCGCCAACGCGGTGAGGCGGCGCTGGCCGCCTATCTCGCGCAACAGCCTGGTCGCGAATGCGAGATCGTTATGGAGCGCCCCGGCCTGGGACGCACCCCTGGCTTTGCCCACCTCAAGCTTACGACGGCCGCCCCGGCCGGCGCCGTGCTGCGGGCCCGCGTCACTGCGTCCGACGGCAAACGCTTGCACGGCGAGGCCCTCGCGCACACGTATGCGCCGTGACCGACGCCCCCAAGAAGCACGGATTGCTCGGCCTGTTCCGCCGCGGCGCGAACGAGGCTAAACCCGTTGTCGAGGAAGCCCGCCCGCAGCCACAGCCGGCACCCCCGCGCGCGGAGGCGGCGGCCTCCCCGGTGACCGAGGTCGGAGCGGCCCCGAGCGCGCCGGCCTCCGACCCGAGCGAGCCGGCGCGGCCAGGGAGCTGGTTTCAACGGCTCAAGGCGGGCTTAACCAAGAGCTCAAGTCAGCTATCGCAGAACATTGCCGGGATCTTCACCAAGCGCAAGCTCGACGCTGCTACGCTTGAGGAACTCGAGGATACGTTGATCCAGGCGGACCTTGGGGTCGAGACGGCGATGCGCATCACGCAAGCTCTGGCGCAGGGCCGCTTCGACAAGGAGATAGCAGCCGAGGAAGTGCGCGCGGTGCTCGCCGCCGAGGTGGAGAAAACGCTCAGCCCCGTCGCCCGGCCGCTGTCGCTCACGGGGGAGCATCGCCCGCACGTCATTTTGGTGGTCGGTGTCAACGGTACGGGCAAGACCACCACCATCGGCAAGCTCGCCAGCCGGCTGGCGGAACAGGGCCACAAGGTGACGTTGGCCGCCGGTGACACCTTTCGCGCCGCTGCCATTGATCAGCTCAAGATCTGGGCTGAGCGCGCCAGGGCCGAGATCGTTGCGCACAAAGTCGGGGCGGATGCCGCGGGCCTCGCCTTTGATGGCCTCAGTAAAGCCCGCGAGAACGGCAGCGACGTGTTGCTCATCGATACCGCCGGTCGCCTGCAAAATAAGCGCGCCCTGATGGACGAGCTGGAAAAAATGATACGCGCACTGCGCAAAATTGATCCGAGCGCGCCGCATCAGGTTCTGTTAGTACTCGATGCAACCACGGGGCAAAATGCGCTTAACCAAGTGGAAGTTTTCAAGGATAAGGCGGGGGTTACGGGCCTGGTCATGACCAAGCTCGACGGCACGGCGCGGGGAGGGATTCTGGTGGCAATCTCGGCCAAGTTCGCGCTTCCCGTGCACGCGGTGGGGGTCGGCGAAGCTGTCGATGACCTTGCCCCCTTCGATGCAGCAGAGTTTGCGCGCGCGATCGCTCTGAGTTAGAAAAACGATAGGGAGGGGCTGGAGCTCGCAAAGGGCCGCCTGAGAACTCGAAAGTGGCAGTGGAGACAGTGAACTGGCGGGGGCGGCATTTTCCGTTCAATGCGGCGCAAACCGTCAATATCCTAGGTGAAGTTGGCCCACTGTTCGCGATGTTCGTCGTGAACGGTCTTTACGGCGTTACGGCCGGCGCGGGCGCCTTGATCGTGTGCACAATCGCCGCACTGATCGCCTGCCTTGCGGTGCTAGGCCGGCCGCCGATCATGCCGTTCATCGCCGGCACCGTTTCGATCGCCTTCGCTACGTTGACCTTCGTCACTGGCGATGCCGTCTGGATACAAATTAAAGTCACCTTGTTCAACGCGCTGGTGGCGCTGTTACTGTGGTGGGGGCTGCGTACGGGCAAAAGCTTCTTCCGGTTTGTGTTCGGCAGCACCTTCCACTACACCGAAGAGGGTTGGTACAAGCTCACGCGCAACGTCGCGCTGTTCTTCTTGCTGACGGCCGTGATCAATGAGGCCGTGCGGCTCGGCTTTGCCGACGCGCACATCATTGCGCTCAACCACGTGTTTACCGGCGTCGACATCTGGATCCTGTTCAAGATCTTCATCGTCATGCCACTTACGGCCGTGTTTTTCTGGTGGCAGGTGCGGGTGTTGCAGCGCTATCGCTTGCCAACACCTGTGGCCAGTCTGGCAGTGCGAAGCGATCGCGCGGCCTAAGCCGCTGTCTCTCCGCCTCAGTCGCGGCCCGGTTTCTGGAACACGCATGGAAAAGCCAGCCCTCCCAGAACGCAGCGAGAAATCCGCCTCCCCACTCGTCAAACTGCTGATCGACTTGGGGCCGCTGCTTGCCTTTTTCGTCGCCTACGGGCGCGCCGGCATTTATTGGGCAACCGGGGTCTTGATGCTGGCGACGCTTGCCGCCTTGCTGGCGTCGTGGCGGCTGCTCGGCCGCGTTACCGCCGTCCCCCTGCTGACTGCCATTCTCGTGGTGGTGTTCGGCGGTCTCACCTTTTATTTGGATGACCCAAGCTTCATCAAGCTGAAGCCCACCATCATCAACCTGCTGTTTGCCGGGGTACTGGTGGTGGGTCTCCTGACCGATCGGCCCTTGCTCAAGGTCCTGCTCGGCGAAGCCTTTCGCTTGACGGAGGTGGGCTGGCGCAAACTGACGGTGCGCTGGGCCCTGTTCTTTTTCGCGCTGGCAATTCTCAATGAAGTCGTGTGGCGCAACTTTTCCGAGAGTGCCTGGGTCAACTTCAAAGTCTTCGGCATCGTGCCACTCACGATCCTGTTCGCGCTGGCCCAGATCCCTTTGCTCAAGCGCTACGAGCCCGGCCCGTAAGCCTGCGCCGCGCCATCAGGAAACGCGACAATTTGCCCGAAGAAGCGCGCGCAAGCTGAGGTTACGGTGCGCGCCTAGCCGTTCCCTTACACCAATCGCTTGGCGTCAGGAGGGCACTGCGCGCGCCAGGGTGCGGGCGCGCGGGGCCGCGTCTGGCGCGTGAGCACAGCCATCAGAAGGTACGATGAAACGAGACTCCACGTCCGACCGACTGCAACGGTCACCCATTCATCTTCTGCACCGCGCCGGTCAATGTGCAGGAGACATCTTTCACGCCGAGATGATGAAGGGCGAGCTTACTCCGCGCCAGTTCGCGGTGCTCTACACGGTGGCGAACAACGAGGGGTTGAGCCAGACCGGCCTTGTCGAGCGTACGGGTATCGACCGCTCGACCCTGGCCGACATTGTACGGCGCATGCAACGGAAAGGCCTGCTGCAGCGCCGACGGACCAAGGAAGATGCGCGCGCCTACGCCGTGAAGCTGACCGAGGAAGGCCGCCGCGTTCTGCGCGCAGCCGATCCCGCCGCCAGACGCGTCGACCAGCGCATCCTTGAGGGCCTGTCCGGTAAACAGCGCGAGCAGTTCGTGAACGAGCTGCAGTCGATCGTGCACACACTGCAGCGCCTCACCCCTGGGCGCTGACGGATTGCGGCGCTGACGGGTTGCGGCGCTGCGAGCGCGCGCGGCAGGCCGTGATGGCGCCGGGTGATCCCGGCGCCCTTGCTACGCCGCCTTCTTCAACAGCTTACGGTTGATGATCAGCTCGGCGATTTGCACGGCGTTGAGCGCGGCGCCTTTGCGCAGATTGTCGGACACCACCCAGATCACCAGTCCATTTTCCACCGTGGCATCCTCGCGAATGCGACTGATGAAGGTGGCGTCCTCGCCGGCCGCCTCCATGGGCGTCACGTAGCCACCCGGCTCGTGTTTGTCCACGACCAGACAACCAGGAGCCTCGCGCAGGATCTCACGGGCCTCCTCGACGGTGATCGGTTTCTCGAACTCGATATTGACCGCCTCGCTATGGCCGACAAATACCGGCACGCGCACGCAGGTGGCGGTCACCTTGATACGCGGGTCGAGAATCTTTTTGGTTTCCGCCATCATCTTCCACTCCTCGCGCGTGTAGCCGTCCTCCATAAAGGCGTCCACGTGCGGGATGCAGTTGAAGGCAATCTCCTTCGGGAACTTCTTGGGCTCGTATTCCTGCCCGGGCACATACTTGCCCTTGGTCTGGCTCCAAAGCTCGTCCATGGCATCCTTGCCCGCCCCCGAGACGGATTGGTAGGTGGACACCACCACGCGCTTTATCGTGGCGCGATCGTGCAATGGCTTCAGCGCCACCACCAGCTGCGCCGTCGAGCAGTTGGGATTGGCGATGATGTTCTTTTTTACATAGCCCCCAACGGCGTCCGCGTTCACCTCGGGCACGATGAGCGGCACGTCCTGGTCATAGCGCCAGGCAGAGGAGTTATCGATGACGATGGCTCCCTTGGCCGCAATCCTGGGGGACCACTCCTTGGAGACGCTGCCGCCGGCGGACATCAAACAAAAATCGACGCCGGAGAAGTCAAAGGTCGCGAGGTCCTTGCATTTGAGCGTCGTCTCGCCGAACGAGACCTCCAAGCCGAGCGACCGGCGCGAGGCCACCGCGTAGAGCTCGTTCACGGGGAACTGGCGCTCGTTCAGGATCGACAGCATTTCACGGCCCACATTGCCTGTGGCACCGACGACGGCGACGTTGTAGCCCATGGCTTGCCTGTCCAGATAAAAGCGAGGATTCGCATGATTGGCGGGTGCTTTTAGCCGCGGTCGGGCGCCCTGTCCACAGGCAGGCGGGAAGACCGCCTTTACGCCTGTGGCGCTCACGTCCCGAAAAGGCTTGCGGACGCGCGGACCCGCCCGCGGCCCAGCGGCACCATCGGGCCCGGTGCACCGGCACTGCGGGACCCGATCGCAATTGGCAAGAGGCGGTCGCCTCGCTATATCCAGCTTGATATTTCGCAGACCCGAGCGGCCGCGGTCGCCGCGCCCGGGGCGGCAAGGCGCTCGCTTGACCGGGAGAGCGGCGAATCCGCTTGCGCAAGTCGCCCTATCTGTCGTTATTCGCCCCAACATCTGCAGTCCCGAAGCCTAGAGGTAACGCACATGTACACGTCCCTTGAGCACTATATTGACGGCAACTGGGTCAAGGCCTCCGGGGCCAAAAGCCAGGAGGTGATCAATCCCGCGACCAGCAAAGCGATCGGCGAGCTCAGCCACGCCTCGCGGGGTGACCTTGATAAGGCCCTGGCTGCCGCCGACAAGGGCTTCAAGACCTGGCGCAAAGTGTCCTCCTACGAGCGCGGCAAGATATTGCGCAAGGCCGCCGATCTGCTGCGGGCTCGGGCGGACGAGATCGCTAAAGTGCTGACCCAGGAGCAGGGCAAGGTCTTCATGGAAGCCAAGCTCGAGGTGCAGAGCGCCGGCGACATCCTCGACTGGTATGCCGCCGAGGGGCAGCGCGCCTACGGCCGTATCATTCCCGCCCGCGCCGACGGCGTGCGCAATATGGTGATCATGGAGCCGATCGGCCCGGTGGCCGCATTTACGCCCTGGAATTTTCCCGTCACGCAGGCGGTGCGCAAGATCGCAGCTGCCCTGGCCGCCGGGTGCTCGATCATCATCAAGTGTCCCGAGGAGACCCCCGGGTCGCCGATCGGGCTCGTGAAGGCCCTGCACGACGCCGGCGTACCCCCGGGCGTGCTGAACCTCGTCTATGGCGTGCCCGCGGAGATTTCCGAATACCTGATCCCGCATCCCAGCATCCGCAAGGTTTCCTTTACGGGCTCGGTGCCGGTCGGCAAACATCTCAACGCCTTGGCAGCCTCCCACATGAAGCGCGCCACCATGGAGCTGGGCGGGCATGCGCCGGTCCTGGTCTTCGACGACGCCGATGTGGAGGGCGCGGCCAAGCTGATGGGCGCCTTTAAATACCGCAATGCCGGCCAGGTCTGCGTTTCGCCGACGCGCTTTTTCGTGCACGATAAGGTCTATGACAATTTTGTCGGCAAGTTCATCGACATCGCCAAAAAGACAAAGGTCGGCGACGGCATGGCTGCCGATACCCGCATGGGTCCGCTTGCCAACCCGCGCCGTATCAATGCCATCGAGGCCTTCGTGGCCGACGCGCAGGAGAAGGGCGCCAAGGTCGAGGCCGGCGGCAAGCGCATCGGCAACCAGGGCAACTTCTTCGAGCCGACGGTCCTGACAGACGTGCCCGAGAGCGCCCGCATCATGAGCGAGGAACCGTTCGGCCCCGTTGCCGTGATGCTGCGCTTTAAGGAGACGGACGACGTCCTGGACCGGGCCAACAAGCTGCCCTTCGGGCTCGCCAGCTACGCCTTCACCAAGGACGCAAAGGTGGCAACCAAGGTCGCCGACGCGCTCGAGAGCGGGATGGTGACGATCAACCATTTCGGTATTGCGCTTCCCGAGACACCGTTCGGCGGGGTCAAGGATTCCGGTTTCGGTCACGAGGGTGGCACCGAGGGTCTGCAGGTTTACCTGCAGTCCAAGTTTGTGAGCCACCTCGGATGAGCGCGGGCTCCCGCGCCAGGAGCCCAACGCAGCGTTTGCGGCCGCCGCGCCGGCGCGGCGGCCGGCCTTACGCGGGCACGGTCTCGCCCAGATATTGGATGGCGCCCTCCACGCCGCCGCGGCCGTGCGGAATTCGCAGCGCCTTGAGACCCATTTCCACGGCCCCCAAGGTGCCGAGCAGCATCGGCGCGTTGCAATGGCCCATATGGGCGATGCGAAACGCCTTGCCCTCCAGCTGGCCGAGCCCAACGCCAAGGATGACGCCGCATTTGTCGCGGCAATAGGCGAGCAATGGCCGTGGGTCGCGGGCCTGCATCAAAACGTTGGTGATCGAGTTCGAGCGTTCGGCCGGATTGCTGATATTGAAAGCCAGAACCTGGCCCTCGGCCCAGCGCTCGACGGCAACGCGCGTGGCTTGAGCCAGCAGCGCGTGCCGGCGAAAGGCTCGTTCGAGCCCTTCGGCCAGCAGCATGTCGAGGGCCTTGCGCAATGCGAACAGCAAATGCTCCGGCGGCGTCCCACAATACTTTTGGTAGTGAATCTCCCCTTCCCGAAACGTCCAGTCCCAATAGAGGGTACGCAGGTTCGCCGTTTTGTGTGCCGCGCGGGCTCTGTCATTGGCGGCGACGAAGGCAAGGCCTGGCGGCGTCATGAGGCCCTTCTGAGAACCCGCCATGGTCACGTCCACCCCCCACGCGTCCATGTCAAAGGGCATACAGCCGAGCGAGGCGACTGCATCGACCATGAGCAGGGCAGGATGTTGCGCCGCGTCGAGCGCCTTGCGAATGGCCGCTATATCGTTGACCACGCCCGAGGCCGTGTCGATCTGGACGACAAGGATCGCCTTGATCCGATGCGCCCGGTCCTGGCGCAGCCGCTCCTCGACGACGGCTGGATCGACGGCGCGGCGCCAGTCACCATTGAGGACTTCCACCTCCACCCCGAGCATGGAGGCCATCTCACCCCAACCGGTGGCGAAGCGACCGCTCTCCAGCGCCAACACGAGGTCGCCTCGGCTCAACACGTTCGTAAGCGCCGCCTCCCAGCCGCCGTGACCATTGGCGGCGTAGATGTAGGTGCGACCCTTGGTGCGGAAAATGCCGGCAAGATCGGCCAGGCAACTGTCGGTGATGCCGATCATCTCGCCGGAGTAGATGTCGATCGCTGGACGGTGCATGGCGGCCAGCACCTCGTCGGGAACGTTGGTCGGCCCAGGAATACTGAGAAACTCTCGGCCTTTGCTGACGCTCATGTCTGGGTTTTCCCTTGTCTGGGCTTGGGTGCCGGCTCGGCACAGTCGAACCACTTATCTTGCGAGGTGCACAGGTCGCAGACGATGCACACATCGCACCTCGGCTTGCGCGCCTGACAAATATAGCGGCCGTGCAAAATGAGCCAGTGATGCGCATGCCGCAGGTACTCCGGTGGAACCACTTTCAGAAGGCCGAGCTCGACCTCCAGGGGGGTCTTACCCTTGGCCAACTTGAGCCGGTGTGCGACCCGAAACACGTGCGTATCGACGGCGAGGGTGCTTTCGCCGAAGGCGATGTTGAGCACGACGTTGGCCGTCTTGCGGCCGACGCCGGGGAGCGCCTCGAGCGCCTCGCGCTGGCGGGGAACGGCGCCCCCGTGCTCGGCGATGAGTTGGCGCGAGAGCTCGATGACGTTCTTGGCTTTGTTGCGATAAAGACCAATTGTCTTGATGGACTGCTCGAGCTCGGCAAGCCCCAGCGCCAGCATGTCCTGTGGTGTCTTAGCCCGCTTGAACAATGCGCGCGTGGCTTTGTTTACCCCGGCGTCGGTCGCCTGCGCCGAAAGCACGACCGCGACCAGCAGCGTATAGGGGTTAATGTGCTCCAGTTCGCCCTTGGGCGTGGGATTGGCGCGCTGAAATCGGCGGAAGATCTCGCTGACCCGGGCCGCGTCTGGGCGTCGCACCGGGCGCGCAGCGCGGGTCGGTGAGCGTCGTTTTGGCAGTACTGCGGGCTTGGGAGGCATGGGCATTTCGTGGGTTTCTGTACTGCTGATAGGATCGCAGGCATGGATGAAAACTGCAATCAAGCCCCGGGCGAGCTGCGCTTCCGTGCCATCCTGACACCGCACCGCTCCCTCACGCCGACCGGCTTCGTGATTTTGATGTCCGCGCTCAGCGCCATCAGCTTCATCACCGGTGTGGTCTTTCTCACCATGGGCGCCTGGCCGGTTACCGGGTTTTTTGGTCTCGATGTGCTCTTGGTCTACGTCGCCTTTAAGTTGAGCTATCGCTCCGGCCGCCTATGCGAAATCGTCGAGCTGACGCCGGCGAAATTGAGCCTGACCCGCGTCCATCCGTCGGGTCGGCGCGAGCAGTTTCATTGCAATCCCTATTGGGCGCGGGTGAACTTGCACGAGGGAGCCGACGGCCGCACGGACCTCAAGCTCTTCTCCCAGGGCCGGGAAGAAGCCCTCGGCCGCTTCCTGACCGAGGACGAACGGCGCGATTTTGCGCGGGTTCTCAAGGGCGTACTATTGGAGGCGCGCGGCGGGGTCAGGATTTGAGATTGACCACAGGAATCGGGTCGATTGCCGCGGGCTTGGCGCCTAAATTGTCCGGCATCGCCGCTAAGAACCGCGAGGTCAACATGCTCCACACTCCCGCCACCCAGCCGCTGCGCGCCGATGCTGCTCCGGCACCGGACTACCGACTGATCCGTCGCGCCATCGCCTTTCTGTCCGAGACCTGGGCAGAACAGCCGTCCTTGGAGCGTTTGGCGCAACACGTGGGTCTTAGCCCGGCGCACTGCCAAAAACTCTTCAAGCGCTGGTGCGGGCTCAGCCCGAAAGAGTTCGTGCAGGCCATCACCATCGATCGGGCCCGCAATCTGCTGGCCGGCTCCGCGAGCCTGTTGGATA
>Ga0075425_100004927_pt1 | contig 13836 bp, 10 predicted proteins | sample SoiMethybrSBSTD4_FD_75300 | JGI IMG/M metagenome (GOLD analysis project Ga0075425, IMG submission 75300) | Bulk soil microbial communities from a Populus tree surrounding site in Tennessee, USA - Soil MetaG P. TD hybrid SBSTD4 | ecosystem: Environmental > Terrestrial > Soil > Tree plantation...
TACGTATACGGCCGCCGCAAAACGGCATGGAAAGCTGCGGCCTGAAGGGCTCGTTGCAGTAGGAGGCTGTTATGTCCACAGGTGCAACAACCGGAGTGCGTACTTATCAGAATTTCATCAACGGCAAGTGGGAACCCGCCGTATCCGGCAAGACTTTCCCTGTTTATGATCCGTCTACGGAAGAAGTCATTGCTCACGTCGCCGCGGCCGAAGCGGCGGATGTAGACTGCGCCGTCAAAGCCGCCCGCACTGCATTCGACTCCGGCTCGTGGCCGCAAACCACGGCGCAAGACCGCGGTCGCATCCTCTTCAAGCTCGCCGAAAAAATCCGGCAGAACTCCGCCGCCCTCGCAGAACTCGAATGCCGCAACTCCGGCAAGCCCATTGTCGAGGCCGAGTACGACATGGCCGACGTCGCCACATGTTTCGAATACTACGGCGGCCTTGCCAACAAGGTTACCGGCCACGTGAATCCCGTTCCTGCCAACGCGCTCAGTTTTGCGATGAAAGAAGCCGTCGGCGTGGCCGGCCAAATCATCCCCTGGAACTATCCGCTTCTCATGGCCGCTTGGAAGCTTGCTCCCGCCATTGCCGCCGGCTGCTGCTGCGTCCTCAAGCCCGCCGAGCAGACTCCGCTGACCGCTCTCGAATTTGCCAACTATTTTGAAGAGGCGGGGCTTCCTGCCGGCGTCGTCAACATCGTCAACGGCTTCGGGGAAACCGCCGGCGCCGCGCTCGTCGCACATCCCGGCGTGGACAAGATTGCCTTCACCGGCAGCGCGGCCGTCGGCAAGATCATCGTCAAGTCTGCAGCCGACACACTCAAGCGGGTCACCCTCGAACTCGGCGGCAAATCGCCCAATGTTTTCTTCGCCGATGCCGATTGGGAAGCGGCCGTGGACGGCGCACTCTTCGGCGTCTTCATTAATCAGGGCGAAGTCTGCTCCGCCGGCAGCCGCATCCTCGTCGAAAAGAAAATCTATTCCAAATTTGTCGAAGCCATGACCGAAAAGGCCAAGCGCATCAAGCTTGGTCCGCCGCTCGAACGCGAAACGAAAATGGGGCCGCTCGTCAGCCAGGAACAATTCGATCGCGTCAGCAGCTACCTTGATCTCGGCAAGAAAGAAGCAAAAACCGCCATCGGCGGCGGTCGACCCAAACAAATCGGCAAGGGCTACTACGTCGAGCCCACGATTTTCTACGACGTGGACAACAACGCCCGCATTTCGCGTGAAGAAATCTTTGGCCCGGTTGCGTCGGTCATCCCATTCGACGGCGAAGCCGACGCCATCAAAATTGCTAACGACACACCTTACGGTCTCGCGGGAGCCGTTTGGACTCGCGACATCTACAAAGCCTTCCGCGTGGTGAAATCTTTGCGTGCTGGAATCATCTGGGTCAATCACATGCAGCCAACCTACGTGGAAGCGCCGTGGGGCGGCTACAAACAATCGGGTTTCGGCCGCGAACTCGGTCCGTGGGGCCTCGAAGAATATCTCGAAACCAAACAGGTCTTCGTCAATCTCGACGAAACACCCATCGGTTGGTACTAGAAATTTGCGGAGAGAAACCACATGAAGACGATTCAACTGCGCACCGAAATCCCAGGCCCAAGCTCGCGTGCGCTAATGCAACGCCGCGAAGCTGCTGTCCCTCGCGGCCCTTACCACGCCACGCCGATCTTCGCCGCGCGCTCGGAAGGTGCTGTCATCGAAGACGTTGATGGCAATCGCTACCTCGATTTCGCCGGTGGCATCGGTTGCCTCAACACCGGCCACCGTCCGCCGGAAGTGGACTCTGCGATCCGCGCACAGCTCGAGAAGTATTTGCACCTCTGCTTCAGTGTCACGCCATACGAAGGTTACGTCGCCGTGGCCGAAAAACTAAACGCGCTGGCACCCGGCAAATTCGCCAAGAAAACTCTGCTCGTCAATTCCGGGGCCGAAGCTGTCGAAAATGCCGTCAAAATCGCTCGCGTCTACACCAAGCGCCCCGCGATCATCGCGTTCAACGATGCCTTCCACGGCCGCACCATGATGGCCCTTTCCCTCACTAGCAAAACCCATCCTTACAAAGCAGGCTTCGAACCGTTCCCCGGCGATGTCTATCGTCTGCCCTACGCGTACTGCTACCGCTGCTCGTACGGCCTCACCTATCCCAGCTGCAAAGTGGCTTGCGCCAGCGCGCTTGAGGACGCCTTCAAGCGCATCGTGGCTCCCGAATCCGTCGCCGCGGTCATCGCTGAGCCGGTTTTAGGCGAAGGCGGCTTCGTCGCTCCGCCGAAAGAGTTCTACTCAATCGTCAAAGAAATTTGCGGCAAGCACGGCATCTTGTTCATCGCCGACGAAGTGCAATCCGGCATTGCGCGCACTGGAAAATACTTCGCCATCGAACACTACGGCGTGGATCCTGATCTCATCACGTCCGCGAAATCGCTGGGCGGCGGTTTGCCTCTCGCCGCCGTCACTGGCCGCGCCGAAATCATGGACGCAGCCGGAGTCGGCGGTCTCGGCGGCACCTTCGGCGGCAACCCGCTTGCCTGTGCCTCCGCACTCGCCGCTCTTGACATCATCGAAAAACAGGGATTGCTGGCACGTTCCACGCAACTCGGTCGCAAATTCGACGAGTGCGGCAAGTCCTGGCAAAAGCAGTTCGCCGTTGTTGGCGAAGTTCGCGGACTCGGCGGCATGTGCGCTATTGAACTTGTGAAGGACCACTCTTCTCGCGAACCTAACGCCGAAGCCACAAAAAAAATCGCCCAATATTGTTACCAGCACGGCCTCATCACCATTACCGCGGGCACGTATGGCAACGTTATGCGCATCCTGGTCCCGCTGGTCGTCACCGACGCGCAATTCGAAGAAGGCCTAGGCGTTCTCGAATCCGCCTTGGCCCACGCTTCGGGCGCCGCTGCACCGCAACCGCACCTCGTAACATCGAACACTTAGGGAGTATCGCAATGTCGAGCACTACGGTTTCGAATTCCGCGGCGAATGGCGTCGCGCTGAAAGATTCCCGCCTCTTTCGTGAAGCCTGCTACATCAGCGGCGCCTGGGTCACCTCAGCCAGCAACGCCACCGTCAATGTCGACAATCCTGCCAGCGGCGAAATCCTTGGCACCGTCCCCAAATTGGGCGCCGCCGAAACCCGCGCTGCTATCGAAGCAGCGAACGCCGCCTTTCCCGCATGGTCCAAAAAGACCGGAAAAGAACGCGCCGCCATCCTTCGCCGCTGGTTCGATCTGATGATGGAAAATCAGGATGACCTTGCCCGCCTCATGACCCTCGAGCAAGGCAAGCCCCTCGCCGAATCCAAGGGAGAAGTTGCCTACGCCGCCGCATTCCTTGAATGGTTTGGCGAAGAAGCCAAGCGCGTTTACGGCGACACCATCCCGGGCCATCAAGCCGATAAGCGCATCGTGGTTCTCAAGCAGCCGATCGGCGTGGTGGCCTGTATCACTCCATGGAATTTTCCCCTCGCCATGATCACTCGCAAAGCCGGGCCCGCCATCGCCTCTGGCTGCACGGTCGTTCTCAAGCCGGCGGCGCAAACACCGTTCTCCGCGCTCGCCCTTGCCGAACTCGCCGAGCGCGCCGGTGTCCCCAAGGGCGTCTTCAACGTCATCACTGGCTCCGCCAAAGAAATCGGCGGCGAACTCACGTCCAATCCCATCGTCAAGAAGCTTTCTTTCACCGGCTCCACCGAAGTCGGCAAAGTCCTCATGGCCCAATGTGCCGGCACGATCAAAAAACTCTCGCTCGAACTCGGCGGCAACGCGCCTTTCATCGTCTTCGATGACGCCGATCTCGACGCTGCCGTTGAAGGCGCCGTCGCCTCCAAATACCGCAATACCGGACAAACCTGCGTCTGCACCAACCGCCTGTTGGTTCAGGACAAGGTCTACGATGCGTTCGCTGATAAGCTCGCCACCGCCGTGAAAGAGCTGAAGCCCGCGTTCGGCCTTGAAGCCGGCGCTACGCAAGGCCCGCTCATTGACGACGCGGCCGTCGCCAAAGTTGAAGACCACATTCGCGACGCGCAGCAAAAAGGCGCGAAGGTTTTAGTGGGAGGGAAAAAGCACGCCCTCGGCGGCCGTTTCTTCGAGCCAACAATCCTCATCGACGTCACGCCGCAGATGGCCGTCGCTCGCGAGGAAACCTTTGGCCCCGTCGCTCCACTCTTCCGTTTCAAGACCGAAGCCGAAGCCGTCGAGCTCGCCAACGCCACCGAATTCGGCCTCGCCGCGTATTTTTACGGGAAGGACTTATCGCGTGTGTGGCGCGTCGCCGAAGCTCTCGAGTACGGCATCGTCGGCATCAACACCGGCCTCATCTCCACCGAAGTCGCACCCTTCGGCGGCGTCAAGGAATCCGGCCTCGGTCGCGAAGGCTCCAAATACGGCATGGACGAATACCTGGAAATCAAATACCTCTGCTTCGGCGGCATTTCCTGAATGTAGCAGCGGCTCTATGCCACTGCTTTGGAACTTGGCGCTGAGACCACCTTTGTGTTATCCGATGTCTAAAATATATCGTTACCTAGCCCTATTATGAGCTGACCGGAGGGCGATACCTGGCCTGTACGCCCATCCCAAACTCTACCTGTCTGATTGTGGGACGCACGATTGCCCTAAGTACTGGAAACCGGCAGCCATTGTCCCAAAATGTGCAAGCGTATAGAGTCCCGGTACCGCAAACTAAAACGATCGCCCACGGGGAAGCTAACGGTCAACCCTGTCGTGTCCACAGAAGTCGAAGCGTTCGGCATCTCCTGAACGCTCCGAAACCGGTGTGCCGTCGGGGCGACGTGCGTGGCCTTCTTAAAGGATCTTCTGACCAAGTCCGGAGAGAACCAGCTCAACGCCAAGCAACGCTGTCCGGTTGTGCTCGTCGATGACAGGATTGATCTCGACAACCTCGAGCGAAGCCATGGCCTTGGAGTCGGCGATCATCTCCATCGCCAGATGTGCTTCGCGATAGGTCACGCCGCCGCGGACGGGCGTGCCTACGCCGGGAGCGTCAGCGGGATCGACAAAATCCATATCGAGCGACACCGCGACGCCATCGGTATCGTCCATCGCGTACTTCAGCGCATCGGACATCACTTCGCGCATGCCGCGCTCGTCGATGTCGCGCATGGTAAAAACACGAATCCCGGATTTCTTGACGATTTTGCGTTCCTGAGCGTCGAGGTCCCGCGCTCCAACAATCACGATGTTGCCCGGTTCGGCCTTCGGTTTGAACCCGCCGAGCATTACCAATTCGTCCGCGCCGTATCCCATGATCGCGGCGAGAGGCATGCCGTGCACGTTGCCTGACGGTGAGCTTTCCGGCGTATTCATGTCGCCGTGCGCGTCTAGCCAAATGTAGCCAATCTGTTTTTTGTCCTTGCGGAAATGGGAAGAAACTCCCGCCGCCACACCGGCAGCAATCGAATGATCTCCGCCTAGGACCAGTGGTAGAAAACCTTCTTCCAGAGATTTCTGGACGTGCTTGGAAATATCCGCGCAGGTTTCTGCGATTTCCTGTAAATACTTGGCGCGCTTTTCGCCGACGTGCATTTCCTCGGGCTGTTTCACTTCGAGGTTGCCGATGTCTTCGACGGTGTGGCCGAGTTGCTTGATGCGCGCCTGCAAGCCGGCGACGCGCAGCGCCGAGGGCCCCATGTCCACGCCGCGGCGAGACTGGCCCAAGTCCATGGGCACACCAATGATGCGAACTTTTTGTGACATTACTTTATCCAGATTCGGCGATCAGCCGGGCCGTACGGTGAGCGAGCGCCTACCCTGACGCTCGGCCGTTCGGCCGCCAATCACTCCTAACTGCCGAGGAAGGTTAAGGATACACCCGGTAAATCATGCGCGGGAAGGGGATGACCTCGCGGATGTGCTCGGTGCCGCAAATCCAGGCCACCGTCCGCTCAAGCCCCAAGCCGAACCCAGCGTGGGGGACGCTGCCGTAGCGCCGCAAGTCCAGGTACCACTGGAACGCTTCTTCCGGTAAGTTGTGCTCTTTCAAACGTTTAACGAGTAGGTCGTAGTCGTGGATGCGCTGGCTGCCGCCAATGATCTCCCCGTAGCCTTCCGGCGCAATCATGTCGAAGGCCAGGGCCTTTGACGGATCGTTGGCATCCGGCTGCATATAGAAGGCTTTAATTGACGAGGGATAACGGTGAATCATCACCGGCCGGTCGAACTCTTTCGAAATGATCGTTTCTTCGTCACCGCCGAAATCGTCGCCAGACTTTGCGGGGTTGCCGTTCTTGTTCAGAGCCGTGACCGCGTCTTCGTAGCTGATTCGGGGAAAGGGCGGCTTGATATTAGCGAGCTTCGCGACATCTCGCTTCAAGAGTTCGAGTTCAGGTTTTTTGTTTTGTACGACCGACTGAACGATCGCCGAAACCAGCCCTTCACCCAGCGCCATCATATCGTCCAGCGTGGCGTAAGCAGCTTCCGGCTCCAGCATCCAGAATTCGGTCAGGTGGCGGCGGGTCTTTGATTTCTCGGCGCGAAATGTCGGGCCGAACGTATAGACCTTACCCAACGCCATCGCTGTCGCTTCGATGTACAACTGGCCAGACTGCGTCAGGTATGCCTTCTTGTCGTCAATGTAGTTGACTTCAAAAAGTGTAGACGTGCCTTCGCAGGCCGAGGGGGTGAACATCGGCGCATCCGTCAGCGTGTAGCCTTGCGCATCCATGTAGTTCCGCGCCGCCCGCACTGCCTCGGCGCGAATGCGGAGGATCGCCGCTTGCCGCGGCGTGCGAATCCACAAATGGCGATGATCGAGCAGAAAATCAACGCCGTGCTCTTTCAATTGAATCGGGAAGGGCGTTTCTTCGGAAACCTTTTGCAGCACTTGCGCCGCGGCCACGCCGATTTCGTAACCGCCCGGGGCGCGTTGTTCCGCGCGAATCTTGCCCGTCACCACAACGCTGGATTCCTGCGTCAGACCCTTGAGAGCGTCGAACGCCGCCGGACTCTCTTTCAACGAAACAACACCCTGGATAATGCCTGTTCCGTCGCGAAAAATCGGAAACAGCAGCTTGCCGGACTCACGCAAGTTGTAGAGCCAGCCCTGCAGCGTCACTTCCTGGCCGTCATATGTCCCCGCCTGTTCGATGGTGATCGTCGTCATTGTCTGTTTCCGCGCTCAATTCCGAATCCATTAGTCTAACAGACCCTGTTCCATCGTTCAGGTTGCTGATTGGGGATGAAATCGCACTGGGACAGCTCAAAGGTACCGATCCTTCTGTAGCATCAAGAAAGCAACCAGACGGAGGAATCAATGAAAGCAAGTCTTTTTCTAGCTGTGTGTCTGACGATTGGTTCGACAGCCAGCACCGCGCAGAATGTTCCGGCAAAGGCAGGACAATCTCCCAACGCGCAGACCACGGCCGCGAAAATCGATCCCGCCAAAGAGGCGGATATTCGCAAGCTGCTCGACTTGGTCGGCAGCAAGGCTGTGGTTGTCCAAACCATGGATTCCATGACCAAGTCCATCAAACCGCTTCTTACGAGTTCGCTGCCTCCCGGCGACTACCGCGAAAAGCTGGTGGACCTCTTCTTCGCCAAGTTTTCCGCCAAATCCGACGTCGAGCATCTGTTGGATCTCGCCATTCCCGTTTATGACAGGAATTTCTCGCACCAGGAGATTCGCGGCTTAATCGAGTTTTACCAGACACCGCTTGGCCAGAAAGCGATTGCGGCACTGCCAAAAGTGACTGCCGAAATGCAGGAACAGGGCCGCAAGTGGGGCGAACAGCTCGGAAAAGATTGTATGGTGGAAGTACTCACCGAGCACCCCGAGTTAGCCGACGCACTAACCGCCGCGCAGAAGAACACGCAGGCGGCGAGCAAATAGCACATCACAAAGCCGATCCGAGTCGGCACTCGGAAGCAATTGTCGAGACCGCGCGGGACCTGAGAAACAGCGGAACGGTCTCCGGACGCGATACAATGCCAGACCGTTCGCGGAGGAGATATGTCCGAGTCTCGCAGAGATTTCCTGGCAACCACGTCGATAGGGGTGCTTGGCGCGGCGATAGGTTTGCGCGAAGGCAAAGCGCAAGAGCCGACGCAACAGCCATCGGCACCTCCCGCAGGGATGCCTCCAGCGTTCGGCACGGGTCCGGGAGCTGGCCCCGAAGTTTTCCCAACCACATTTGCCGAAGCGGAAAAGCTGGTCCAAGTCGAGCTGACTGCTGCCGAACGCGGCATGGCGGCGGCGAGCTGGCGCCAAACTATGGCCGCGCTCTACGAGCGCCGCTCCGGCCCGCGCAAAGTCGCGCTTGAAGCCACTCTCGCACCGTACTCACAGTGGAACCCCGTGCTGCCCGGCCGCTCCACCGGCCCTGCGCGCGATCGTTTCGTCCGTTCGAACGCTGATCCCGCCCCACTGCCCGCGCGCGACGAAGACATCGCCTACGCTCCCGTCACAAAGCTTTCGCGCTGGATTGAACGGCGCCAACTCACTTCCGAGCGCCTCACGAATATCTATCTCCAGCGCATCGAGCAGTTTGATCCAAAATTGCGCTGCGTGATCACGCTGACTCGCGACCTCGCGCTGAAACAAGCCAAGCAAGCCGACGCCGAAATCGGCTCCGGGAAATATCGCGGCCCGCTGCATGGCATTCCTTGGGGCGGAAAAGACTTGCTCGACACCGCCGGCATCCCCACCACGTACGGCGCCGAGCCCTTCCGCAATCGTATTCCGGAAAAAGACGCCGCCGTCGTGAGACGTCTTCACGAGGCCGGTGCAGTTTTGATCGCGAAGCTCAGCCTCGGCGCGCTCGCTCTCAATGACATCTGGTTCGGCGGCCAAACCGTGAATCCGTGGCTCCTCGAAGAAGGCGCTTCCGGCTCCAGCGCAGGTCCGGGCGCCGCAACCGCCGCTGGCCTCGTCGGCTTTTCCATCGGCAGCGAAACCGGCGGCAGCATTGTCAGCCCGGCGATGCGTTGCGGGATCACCGGCCTTCGCCCCACCTACGGTCGCGTCCCGCGCACCGGGGCGATGACGCTCTGCTGGTCCCTCGACAAACTCGGCCCCATGACGCGCTCCGTCGAAGACGCCGCGCTGGTCCTCCACGCCATCTCCGGCCCCGACCCCGGCGATCTCTCGAGCGTCCTCAGCAAACTCGACTTCGACGGCAAAGCATCCGCCAAAAATCTTCGAGTCGGCTACTTCCCAAAGTGGATGAAAGAAAATCCTGCGACCGACGTCGACCGTGCCGCCCTCGAAACTGTCAACAAACTAGGCATGCAAACGGTCCAAGTGTCGTTACCCGACTGGCCGTACAATTCGCTCCAGCTCATTCTGTTCGCAGAAGGTGCGGCCGCGTTTGAAGAACTGGTACTCACTCACGGCGTCGATCAACTCAAGGCCCAAGTCCCAGACGCCTGGCCCAATCTTTTCCGCCAAGCGCGTTTTCTCTCGGCCGTGGACTTTGTCCAAGCCGACCGCCTACGCCGCAAAGTTGCCGAAGAAATGGCCCGTATTTTCGATCAGGTTGACCTGCTGCTGGTCCCGTCTCTACGCGACGAAATGCTCACTATCACCAACTTCACCGGGCAGCCGTCGCTCACTCTCCGCGCTGGCTTCGTGCAAGTCTCAGAAGCCCGCAGCGACTGGGCACCCGATCCGAAAAATCCTTTGCCAAAGTTCAATCCGCCGCGCCGCGTCCCACACGGAGTCACTTTGATCGGCCGCCTCTTCGAAGAAGGAACTCTCTGCACAGCAGGAATGGCCCTCGAGCGTGCCTTCAACCTCACGGGCGAACACCCTCCCGGCTTCTGATCGCTATTTCGCCGCTGGCGGAATCAGCGCATAACTCACGAACGCCACGCTCTTGCTGTCCGGCGACCATGACGGCACGTTGATCGTCCCCTGCCCGCCAAACAGTTGCGCGATCGTTTTGATTTTCTTGTCCGCCAGCGTCATCACTCGCAGCATCACGTCCTTATTCTCCGGATGCCCGCTCACGCTCTTGTCGTAGGTCAGGAACACCATGTATTTCCCGTCCGGCGAAATGTGCGGAAACCAGTTGTTGTGCTCATCCGAGAAAACCTGTTCCTGTTCGCTTCCGTCCGGCTTCATGCGCCAGATCTGCATGTGGCCGGTGCGCTCTGAATTGAAATAAATGTACTGCCCATCCGGCGAGTACTCCGGCCCGTCGTCCAATCCTTTCGCCGTCGTCAGGCGCGTCTCCTCACCGCCTTTAGCCGGGATCGTGTAAATGTCGAACTCACCGTCCCGCTGCCCCACAAATGCCACTGTCTTCCCGTCCGGTGACCAGCCGTGCCAATACGACGGCGAATTCTTCGTCACTCGGCGTGGCGTCCCGCCTCCCAGCGGCAGCACGTACACCAGCGACTTGTGATCTTCCTGCGACTGATCGCTGATGGCCAGCAGCGAACTGTCCGGCGAAATTCCATGGTCGTTGTTGCAACGAATCGCAAATCCGGTATCGATCGTCTTCGGCGCCGTTTTTCCATCCGCCGGCAGCCACAAAATTCTTCCCTCACGGTTGAACAACAGCTCCTTCCCGTCGCGCGTCCAGTTCGGCGCCTCAAATCGTCCCTGCGCCACATAAACCGCCGTCCGGTCATTCGACTCTACCGGCAGCGTTTCCAGAAAGCTGAACAACACACCATCTTTCTCGCTTACCCTTGAGTCCACCGCGCTTTTCAGTGCCGTCAGCTGCACATCCGAGAAAACCGCCTTCTCCACCACGTCCTTGTCATGGCTGCACACACCGATACCCACATAGAACGGTTCCTTCAACTCAATCCGCGGCGAAGCTCCCGCAATTTTCAATTCACTGCCGCTCTCGCCTGCCAGCCACATCGTCGCGTACGCGCCGTGCTTCTCAATCCGCAAATGCGCTGGCCCCCAGTTCGGCGATTGCACTTCGCTGGTTATCCCGCCTTTTTCGATGCGAAACTGCAGTCCTGTCATCCCGTTACCGTGCCGCGCAATGTCCACATACACCGAATCCTCATCCCGGCTCTGCCGGATCATCAGCACTGCTTTGCGATGCGCATTCCCCCCGCTTCCTACAAAAGAAATATCCGCCGAAAGCGCAACGTCTCCGCTCATCTTCTTCCAGACAAACTGATACGCATCCTTCCCGAACCACATGTTTTCGCCGCTGCCGGCAATCGTGTACGTACCCTTCGCCGCGTCGTATTCCGCCGAACCCGCGTGCAGTACTGTTCCCACATCACCGCTCGCTTCAAAGACGCCCAGTCGCGCCGCACTGTTTTCTTGCGCCGCCGCGCCAGTGGCAAAAAAGCAAAACAGAAAAACTCCTAAGACTCCCAAAAGAACAATTCGTTTTGCAGTCACAATGATTTCGGTCCTCTTCATGTAGTGCCGGGCTTTAGCCCGGCTTCTTCGGCCAGCACTCTACCAACACTCGCGCGCTGTGCACCACAGGAAACACGGTGTGCCCGCCCGCCCGCACCAAGCGTCGCATTACCAATGACCTGCTGGTGCCCGTCGGGCCTTCCACTTTTCCGTCTGGCACTGTAGAAATCTGAGGAGGAGGCAGGACGATGAAATTTCCCTTCGCTGTTCCCATAACTCCGGCTTCAGCTTTGCCCTTCGCGGCAGCCGTTTCGCTCGCTCCAGCCGCAACGGCGCAGCGCCCCGGCGAGCACCATGACAACGTGCATGCCAACGGCGGCCACATTCCCGAAGCTCCCGCGCGTCGCGAAGTCCACGCGAAGCCCGAAATCGACCGCCATCCTGGCGGCCGTGTGAATAGCGTTCCCCATGTTCATGACAATCACTGGTACGGCCATGATCGCCCCAACGACAAGCGCTATGTCATCGCGCATCCGTATCCCCACGGGCGGTTTAAACACTTCGGCCCGTCCCACCGCTATCCCGTGGAACGCTTCGACCTCGGCGCGCACCGCTTCTGGTTTCCCGGCGGCTTCTCGTTCGAAATTGCTTCATGGGATTGCGACCTCGCCAGCGGCTGATGCTGGGATTGCCCCGGCGACAACTTCGTCGTCTACGATGCCCCCGACCACCCCGGTTGGTATCTCGTCTACAATGCTCAAACCGGCGTTTACGCCCACGCCCAATACCTCGGCTCGTAGCGCCTTTTCGTCGCCTTAAAAAAAAAGGGGGCCGACATTCTCGGCCCCCTTTCTCTTAGAGTAGCAGCGGGTTTATCCCGCTACCGGTTTTGCTATCCTTCGCTTTTCAATCCCACTCTTCCTCGAACTTCTCAAACGCGGCCCGCGCCGCATTGAGCTGCTCTGGCACTGCCGCCGCCTCCGGCCCGAACTTTTCCTTCAGCTCCAGCACCACTGGCAGCGCGCCATCCCCATTCGGCGCCGACTTCAGCAGCGGAATCGCCGCGCCCCAGTCAATCGATCCCTCATACGGTAACAGGTGCTCGTCCTTATCGCCGTGATTGTCGTGCAGGTGCACCGACGCAATGAGCTCCTTCATCGGCGCAAAACTCTTCTGTAGCCGCTCCTCGGCCGGACCATCTGCCAGGTGCGCGTGTCCCACGTCAAAATTGAATCGCAGTCCTGTTAGCCGCGTTTCATCCACGAACGCCCGCAGATACGCCGGATCGCCCATCTCACTCGTCGTATTCTCCACCGCCAGGGTTACGCCCGCATGGTGTGCGTGCAGCACCAGATGTTCCAGCGTGCTGAACGCCGCGTCGCGCTTCCGCGGATCGGCCGTCTCGCGTGATCCGCCCATGTGCAGCACCATTCGCGAAAACCGCAGATCTTCCGAAACATCAATCGCCCGCTTGAATTCGTCCATCGCTTCGATCCGCCGCACCTTTTCCACTTCGCAGATCGAAAGCGGTTGCCCGCTCTCCCGCGTCGCACTCGAATCCTTGCTCGTCGGTGCGTGCAGCGAATCGAGCGTCATGTGGTTCGCCTCCAGCAAACTCGCCAGCGCCCGCACTTCTTGTTTCGACGCATAGTCAAAATGCGCCCGCGAACAGAAGATCTCCAGCGCGTTAAATCCGCCCTCGCGGATCTGGCCGATCAATTCCGGCGTCAGTTTTCGGGAAATAAATAGATAAGTGGACAGGACTTTCTGCATGTTGGCTTGGGCTCGCGTGCCAGAATTTAACTGCGGGGCTGGAACGCCGCTAGTATCCCACGGCGGACCCCTCGTCGCGAGGGTCCGCCGCCCCTAATCTTTCCCCGGTTTGCGAATCAATACCTATCGCGTTCACCAGGCCGATGTGCCCGCGCCGCCGCGTCGCGTGTCCCATGGCATTCAGCCCCTGCTCCATCGTCGCCGGGAACTGCTGCTCCAAAAAGATCCGGTCCGGCATCCACTGATGATGGAACCGCGGCGCATTGATTGCCGCCTGCGCGTCCATTCCTAGCCGCATCCAGTTGATCACCGTCAGCAGCACCGAAGAAATGATCGTCGGCCCGCCCGGCGACCCGGTCACAAAGCTCAGCTTCCCGTCGCGCAACAAAATCGTCGGCGTCATCGAACTCAACGGCCGGTGCCCCGGCGCGATCGCGTTCGATTCGGATTGAATCAGCCCGAACAGCGTATTCGGCACGCCGGGCTGAGTCGTGAAGTCGTCCATTTCATCGTTCAGCAAGAATCCGGCGCTGCTCGTTAGGTGTGAACCGTAGCCGTTGTTCAGCGTGGTCGTGCTCGCCACCGCGTTCCCCGCGGCATCCACCACGGAAAAATGCGTCGTGTGCGGCCCATCGTTCAAGCTGACTTCCACTGGCGCCGGCGTCCGCGCCTCTTCGCCGCAAACGTGCGGCTCGCCCGCCTTCACCACTTGGCTCGACGACGCTCGCCGCGGATCAATCGTCGCCGCCAGCTCTTT
>Ga0075425_100004928_pt1 | contig 13836 bp, 11 predicted proteins | sample SoiMethybrSBSTD4_FD_75300 | JGI IMG/M metagenome (GOLD analysis project Ga0075425, IMG submission 75300) | Bulk soil microbial communities from a Populus tree surrounding site in Tennessee, USA - Soil MetaG P. TD hybrid SBSTD4 | ecosystem: Environmental > Terrestrial > Soil > Tree plantation...
CCTCGATCATCCGGTTCACCGCGTTCACACCGCCCCCGCCGATCCCGACGACCTTGATCACGGCGAGGTAGTTCTGGGGAGCGTCCATCTGCTTCAGTCCTCCGAGCGAGCGGTTGCTCGCCTACCTGGGGAAACGCCGTACCGTCGATGCCAGACCATAACCATCTAGTTGAACGTGACCTACTGTGCACCTACAGTCAAGATAGCGACAGTACTGAAAAGGACAAATCGCGTCAAGCGCGTCAGTAGCGCTGACGTGCACGTTCACATCGGCCTGCGTTGCCGTTCGCGTCCAGCCTCACGGTGTGACGGTCGATCCGTCGGCCAACGTCGCACTCGGCGCCTGCGGCACCGTGACGTCCACGTCGCGAACCGCGACGTGCTGCTCGGCCGCCCAGCCGAGCACCGCTCGGAGCGCGGTCGCCTTCGCGGCGTCGTCGCCCGCCGTTCCGTACCGCACGGTGAGGTCGCCGGCGAGGTCGATCAGGAGCGCGCCCGACGGCTCGGCGACGACGGCGGAGACGCGAGCTCGCACGATCGGTTCGAGCGCCGCGAGCGCGCGCGCGGCGCCCGTGCGGACGTCGTCGGTCAGCTCCCCCACCGACGCGCGGATCTCCGGTAGCCCGGTCGTCGAAGCCCCCGGCAGGACGACACCGTCCCCGGCGACCGCGACCGAGGCCGACCCGGCGGAGGACCGGGCGACCGGCGCGCGCTCCTGGATCCGGATCACGATCGTCCCCGGGAGATCGCGCTCCACCTCGGCGGACGCGATCCATGGGTCGGTCGTCAACGAGCGCTCGGCGGCGTCCGTGTCCAGATGGAAGACGTTCGTCCCGGGCTGGATCCCCGCGAGCCGCAGCACCTGGTCGCGCGAGATCGTCGTCGCGCCCTCGATCCGGACGTCCCGCGCGTGGAACATCGGCGTGTAGGTGGCGACCGCGAACGCGACGAGCGAGAGGACCGGGAGCGCGACGAGCGCGATCAAGGTGGTGCGGGCGGTGACCCGGTCACGCAGCGTCGCCATCGAAGCTCCCCACGAAGCGGACCTCTGGCTGCAGCACGATGCCCGACGAGTCCGCGACACGATCGCGGATCGCTCGGATCAGCGCGGCGACGTCGTCGGCCGTCGCCCCGGGCCCGGCGACGATGAAGTTCGCGTGCTTCGTCGAGACGACGGCGCCACCGACACGATGCCCCTTCATCCCGGCGGCGTCGATCAAGGCCGCCGCGTGCCCGCCGGGCGGGTTCGTGAAGACGCTGCCGCAGTTCGGCTCCGCGAGCGGCTGCGTACGCCGCCTCCACGCGCGCGCGTCCTCCATCCGCGTACGGATGTCCGCGGTATCGCCGGGTCGGAGCTCGAGCGTCGCCCCGACGACGATGCCGTCCTCCGGGATCGACGAACCGCGGTAGGAGAACCCGGCCCGCTCGTCGTCGAGCGACGCGCGCTCCCCGCTCGCGACGAGGAACACGTCCACCCCACGCACGACCCCCGCGACGTCGGCATCGTGCGCGCCGGCGTTCATCTTCACGGCGCCCCCCAGCGTCGCCGGGATCGCCACGCCGAACTCGAGCCCCGCGAGGCCGTGGCGGAGCGCGACGCCGGCGAGGGCCGGGAGCGGCATCGCCGCGCCGGCGCGCAGACGATCGCGATCGCGCGCCGCCCAACGGTATCCCCGACCGAGACGGATCACGAGGCCGGGATAGCCGTGATCCGAGACGAGGAGGTTCGACCCCTTCCCGACGACGACGAACGGCACGGCCGCTTCGCGCACGGCCCGCTCGACCACCGCGAGATCGGCGTCGACCTCGGGCTCGACGTACAGCGCGGCCGCGCCGCCGATCCGGAACGTGGTGAGCGGCGCCAACGGCACCATCGTCCGGACCCGATCGCCCAGGCCATCGCGGAGGATCCGCTCGGCCATCTCGACGTTCACGTCCCGTCCCCGCTCCCGGCGCGTTCGAGGACCCGCTCCCGAACGGCGTCACCGAGCATCCAGACATCGCCGCACCCCATCGTCACGACGAGGTCGCCGGGACGGACCTCGCGTCCGAGGAACGAGACGACGTCCTGCCGATGCGGCAGGTAGAGGGTTCGGAGCCCTGGCTGCGCGATCTGGACGCCGTCGACGACGAGCTTCCCGGTGACGCCGGGGATCGGGTCCTGCGCCGCGCCGTACACGTCCGTCACGACGACCATGTCCGCGGCGGCGACGCTCGCGCCGAGCTCGCGCCAGAGCGCTCGGACACGCCAGTACCGGTGCGGCTGGACGAGCGCGATGAGCCGCTCCGGCCGCCAGCGCCTCGCGGTCTCGACGGTGACCTCCATCTCGGTGGGGGTCTGGCCGTAGTCGTCGAAGAAGGCCGCACCGCCGGCGTCGCCCCGATGTTCGAACCGCCTCCGGACCCCGTCGAAGGCCTCGAGCGCCTCGATCGCGACGCCGGGTTCGACCCCGACGAGACGAGCGGTCGCGAGCGCGCCGGCCGCGTTCGCGAGGTTGTGGGCGCCGTCGACCCGGAGGGCGATCGGCAGCTCCTCCCCGTCGAGGCGGACGATCCCGCGCGCTCCGTCCGGCCCCAGATGCTCGATCCGCACCCTGACGTCGCACGGATCGGTGAAGCCGTACGTCGTGACCTCGACGTCCGCGTCGGCGACGACGCGGCGGAGGATCGGGTCGTCGCCGAAGGCGACGACCCGATCCGATCGCGCGGCGAAGGCTGCGAAGGCACCTTCGATCTCCTCGAGCCCTCCTCGGTAGAAATCGACGTGGTCGACGTCGATGTTCGTGATCACACCGATCCAGGGCGGCACCAGCAGGAAGGAGCCGTCGCTCTCGTCGGCCTCGAAGACGAACGCGTCCCCGCCGCCGTGCCGCGCCCCGCTCCCGCTGTCGTTGAGGTCGCCCCCGATCAGGTAGGTGGGATCGAGGCCCGCGCGCTCGAGGATCGAGGCGATCATCGACGTCGTCGTCGTCTTGCCGTGCGCGCCGGACACGGCGATCGCGCGGCGCCCCGCCGCGAGCGCGGCGAGCGCCTGCTGCCGCTTCCAGACCGGGATCCCGCGGCTTGCCGCCGCCGCGACCTCCGGGTTGTCGTCGCGGATCGCGCTCGACACGACGAGGACGTCGGGGCTGCCGAGGAGCGATGCATCATGCCCCACGTCGACCCGCACCCTGGCCGCGCGGAGCTCGCGCAGGGCGGCGGAGTCCTTCAGGTCCGAGCCCGAGACGTCGAGCCCGCGTGCCACGAGCAGCCGGGCGAGGTTCCGCATGCCCGCGCCGCCGATCCCGACGAGGCGGATGCGTTCGACGCCCGCGAGCGACGGGATCTCGAGCGTCGGGATCGACCCCGGCGGGGGCGTCCACGCGGGGCGGCCGCCCTGCGTCATCGGCCCTCGCGGCTCGCGGCGGCGACGAGGTCGGCCACCCGCGCCGCGGCGTCGGGCCGCGACCACGTCAGGGCGGCCTCGGACATCGCCGCTCGGGCGCCTTCGTCGTCCATCAGGTCCATGATGCGCGCCGCGAGGCCGTCCGCCGTGAGGCTCGCCTCCGGGATCACGACCGCAGCACCGGCCCGCTCGACCTCGCGGGCGTTCGCGTCTTGATGGTGCTCGGTCGCGTGTGGGTACGGAACGAGGATCGAGGGGATACCGCAGGCGGTCAGCTCGGCGATCTGGCCGGCGCCCGCCCGGGCGACGGCCAGATCGCCGATCGCGAGCGCCAGCTCCATCCGTTCGATCGCCCCCACGACGCGGATGGTCGGCGTCGGCGTCGCCTCCAGGTCGCGGAACGCGGCCTCGTGCGCCGGTCCCGTGGAGACCAGGATCTGCACATCGTCGCGCGCCGCGAGCCGCGGCAGGGCGTCACGGAGCACTTGATCCAATCGGAGCGCGCCCTGGCTGCCGCCCAGGACCAGGACCGTCCGTCGCGCCTCGTCGAGTTCGAACGCACCGACCGCCTCCTTCGCGAGCTCGGCGCGACGCTCTGGGACGGACGCGATCGCGGATCGGATCGGGTTCCCCGTCCGCTCGACACGGACCCCTGCAGGCAGCCGCGCGCGCGTCGCCTCGAAGGTGGTGGCGATCGCGTTCGCCCATCGGGCGGCGATCCGCGTCACGGCGCCGGGGACGCTGTCGGGGCTCAGCAGGACGAGCGGGGTCCGGGTGCGCCGGGCGGCCAGCGCGGCCGGCGCGCTCGCGTACCCTCCGGCCCCGAGCACGACGTCGGCTCGCGCGACGACCGGGCGGCACGCCCGGGACGCGGCGAACGTCAGGCGGACGGCCCGGATCGCGCCGAGCGAGATGCGACGCTGCGCCGAGGCGACCGAGAGCGCCGTGAACGCGTAGCCTGCCTCCGGCACCAGGCGGGCCTCGGGACCCGCGGCCGACCCGAGGAACGTGAGCGACGCCCCGTGCGCCTCGCGGAGCGCGTCCGCCACCGCGAGGGCGGGGAAGACGTGACCGGCGGTCCCGCCCCCCGCGATCACGACGTTCACCGAGCGGCCTTCCTCGCTCGCTCCGTCCCGCGCGACCGCTCGGTCGCCATCGCGCTCCTGCCCGCCCTGCCGTTGTCGCGCGCGACGCTCGCGAGCACGCCGATCCCCGCGAGGGTCACGACGAGGGCCGAACCGCCGAACGAGACGAGCGGCAAGGGCACGCCGGTGATCGGCAGCAGGCCCGTCACCGCGCCGAGGTTCACGATCGCCTGCACGCCGATCCACGCGATCACCCCCGCGGCGAGGAGCCGTTCGAACGTCCCTCGCGAATGGATCGCGATCCGGATGCCGGCGACGACGAGGACGGTGAACGCCGCGAGGACGACGAGCGCGCCGATCAAACCGAGCTCCTCCCCGATCACGGCGAAGATGAAATCGGAGTGCGCGTTCGGGAGGAAGTCCCACTTCGCCCTGCTCGTTCCGAGCCCCGTCCCGAACCAGCCGCCCGAGCCGATCGCGATCAGCCCCTGGATCAGCTGATAGCCCGAGCTCTTCGGATCGGCCCACGGATCGAGCCACGCCTCGAGGAACCGCGTCCGCCGGTACGCCTCCCCGAAGATGAGGGATGCCATCGCCAAGGCGCCGATCAGGCCACCGGCGAGCAGGTACCGGATGCTCACGCCGGCGACGAACAGCATCACGAAGACCGTCGAACACAGGATCATCGTCGTGCCGAGGTCCCGCTGGAGGAGCCCGAGCCCGGCCACGACGGCGACGATCGGCACGAGCGGGATCATCAGGTGCCCGAGCTCGTGCAGCCGGCCCCACTTCTTCGTGAGGATCGTCGCGGTCGTCGCGACGAGGCCGAGCTTCGCGATCTCGGAGGGCTGGATCGTGAACGGGCCGAGGTCGATCCACCGGGAGGCGCCGTAGAGCGCGGTCCCGGACGCGGGCCGGGCGGCGATCGCCATCAACAGCGCGGCGACCGCGAGCAGCGGCAGGCCGATCACGCGCCACCGCCTGGGCTCGATCCGCGCGAGCACGACCGCGACCGTGATCCCGACGAGCGCGTAGAGCACCTGGCGCTGGAAGTACCAGAAGCTGTTGCCGCCGTAGCCCTGCGCCGCGGACACCGAGCCGGCGGACAGGACCATCACGAGCCCCATCGCCGTGAGGAACCCGGCGGATCCGAACAGGAGCGCGAGATCTACCCGGGCGAGCCGTGCGGCTTCCTTCGTCGACGGACGGCGATCCTGCGCGACGAGCCGAAGGAACGGCCGCCCGGCCGCCTCCTTCTTCTTCGGGCGAGCAGCGGCGGCGCGACGCTCAGCCATCGACCGAGGCCTCTTCCACGATCGCCCTCGCCGCGGCCGTGAACCGGTCGCCGCGCTCGCGGTAGTCGCGGAACTGGTCCCAGCTCGCGCACGCGGGCGCGAGCAGGACGGAGCCCGGTCTGGGCGACAACGCGAAGGCGGCGCGGGTCGCGTTCTCGATCGTCGCCGCGCGCCGCACGTCCACGGACGGACCGAGCGCGCGTGCCACCTCCTCGGCGCTCTCGCCGATCGCGACCGCGCCGGCCAAGCGGCCGGCGCGCGTCGCGAGCGGCGAGAGGTCCTGCCCCTTCGCGCGGCCCCCGGCGATCAGGATGATGGGTCCGTCCACGCCGTCGATGGCCGCCAGCGCGGCGTGGACGTTCGTCGCCTTGGAGTCGTCGAGGAAGCGCACGCCGTCGGCCATCGCGACCGTCTCGCCGCGGTGCGGCTCCGGGGTGAACGCGGCGAGCCCCGCGCGGACCGCGTCCGCTCCGACGCCGTACGCGATCGCGGCCGCAGCCGCCGCCGCGGCGTCGGCGCGATACCCGGCGCGGGGGTCGCGGACGCGTCCGAGGTCGGCATCCGCGCCGAGCCGCGAGATCAAACGTCCCTCGCGGTATCCGACCTCGCCGGACGCGGGCGCGTCGCTCCGGAACCAGACGACGTCGCACGGGGCCCCCGATGACACGGCCGCCGAGCGATCGTCGTCCCGGTTGCCGACGTGGACGTCGCCAGCGTCGGCCTGGTTCGCGTAGATGAGCGCCTTCGCCGCCTCGTACGCCTCGAGCGTGCCGTGCCAGTCCAGGTGATCCTCCGCGACGTTCAGCAGCACCGAGACCCGCGGATGGAACGAGCGTTGCTCGGCGAGCTGGAACGAGGAGGCCTCCACGACGAGCACGTCGTGCGCTTCGAGGGCCGCCGACGGGAACGGGCGTCCGATGTTGCCGCACGCGACCGCGTCCAGATCGCCCGCCCGGAGGCACGCCGCGAGCATCCCCGTCGTCGTCGTCTTCCCGTTCGTTCCGGTCACGGCGAGGTAGGGGACGGTCGCGAGGCGCGCCCCGAGCTCGAGCTCACCCCACACGCGGAGGTCGCGCTCCCTCGCCCAGACCAAGACGTCGGCCGAGGGAGGGATCCCGGGGCTCGTGAGGACGAGTGTCGCGTCGTCCAGGTCGGCGGGCCGATGCCCGCCGCCGCGCACCTCGACGCCGATCGCCTCCAGCCCGTCGAGCTCCTCGATCGTCGCGCGCTCGCGGGCCTCGGTGATGCGGACGACCGCCCCCTCATGGACGAGCGCGCGAGCCGCTGCGCGTCCGGCGACCCCGGCGCCGATCACGACGGCTCGTTCTCCGTCGAAGCGGCCGCTCATCCGAGGCCTCCCCGGGCGATGAAGTCGGCGTAGAACAAGCCGATCCCGACCGCCGAGCACAGTCCACCGACGATCCAGAACCGGACGATCACGGTGAACTCCGGCCATCCGGCGAGCTCGAAGTGATGGTGGATCGGCGACATCCGGAAGACCCGGCGGCCGAAGCCCCGGAACGAGATCACCTGCACGATCACGGACAGCGTCTCGATCACGAAGAGCCCGCCGACGACGAGGAGCAGGAGCGCCGTGTTCGTCACGAGCGCGAGGGCGCCGAACAGTCCCCCGAGGGCGAGCGACCCCGTATCCCCCATGAAGATCCTCGCGGGGGCGGCGTTCCACCACAGGAACCCGGTCGCGGCGCCCATCATCGCCGCGGCGACGATCGCGGCATCCTGCAGGTCGACCCCGCTCACGGCATAGCAGCCGGACGCCCCCGCGAGGAGCGCACACGTGTGCCGGAACTGCCAGAACGAGATGAACACGTACGCGCTGCACACGAGGATCGACGTGCCGGCCGCGAGCCCGTCCAACCCGTCGGTGAGGTTCACCGCGTTCGACGATCCGCTCAGCACGAGGAACGCGAAGACGTAGAAGAAGAGGGTGCCGAGCGCGATCGACGACGGACGGACGAACGACACGTGCGTCGAGATCCCGGCGTCGCCGACGTGGGTCACGAGCATCGCGAAGGCGATCGACACGATCGCCGTGCCCCCGAACTTCTGGAGCATCGTCAGTCCCAGCGAGCGCCGCCGCCGCACCTTCATGTAGTCGTCGAGGAACCCGACGATGCCGAATCCCACAGCCGCGAAGATCAACGCGAGCCCGGTGACCGTGAACCGCTGCGTCGTGAGACGCGAGGCGAGGTACCCCAGGATGAGCCCTGCGAGGATCACGAGGCCGCCCATCGTCGGGGTCCCGACCTTCTCCAGGTGCGTGTGCGGTCCGTCCTCGCGGATCCGCTGGCCCCATCCCCACAACCGGAACGCGCGGATCGCCACCGGGGTCCCGAGGAGGGTGACGGCGAGGCCCACGGCGGCGGCGACGAGGATCGAGATCACCGCAGCGCCTCCGCGAGCGTCTCGAGCCCGACGACACGGGAACCCTTCACGAGGACGAGGTCGCCCTCGCGGGCGTGCGCGAGCACGTCCGCGAGGGCGACCTCGGCGTCGTCGTAGCTCGCGACGGCGTCCGGCTCGACCCCTTCGCGCAGGCCGGCGACGGCGATCGCCTTCGCCTCCGTCCCCACCGTGATCAGCCGGTCGACCCCGAGGCGAGCGGCGAGCTCGCCGACCCGCTCGTGCTCTCGCTCGGCGATGTCCCCGAGCTCCGCCATATGCCCGAGGACGGCGATCACCCGCCCGTCCCCGACCATCGCCATCGCGGTCTTCAGCGCGGCGGCCACAGACTCCGGGTTCGCGTTGTACGCGTCGTTCAGGACGCGGATCCCGCCGCGCCCATCGAACGTCTCCATCCGCCACCGCGACACCCGCGCGTCCGCGAGCGCAGCGGCGCACGCGTCCGGTGGCACCCCGAGCTCGATCCCCACGGCGGCGGCCGCGAGCGCGTTCGGGACCATGTGCTCGCCGGGCACCGCGAGCCGCACGCGCTCGCGGCCGCCCGAGGCGACCAGTTCGAAGCTCGCGCGTCCATCCGCGCCGACGGCGACGCCGTCGGCGCGGACGTCCGCCGCCGCGTTCCGCCCGAACGTCACGGTCCGGACGCCGTCAGGCGGCTCGAACGTCGCGACCACCGGGTCGTCCAGGTTCAGCACGGCCATGCCGCCCGCGCGCAGCGCATCGACGGGCTCGGCCGACGCCAGGACGATCGCCTCCCACGACCCGAACACGCCGATGTGCGCGACGCCGACGTTCGTCACGACGACGATCGAGGGGTCGGCGATCCGCATCAGCAGCGCGACGTCCCCCGGCCGGCGCGCGCCGAGCTCCGCGACGATCACCTCGGTGTCGTCGGGTGCGCCCAGGAGCGTCGCCGGGAGGCCGACCTCGTTGTTGAACGACCGCGGACTGGCATACGTGCGGAACCGTCGCGACGAGACGGCGGCCGCGAGGTCCTTCGTCGACGTCTTGCCGTTCGCACCGGTGATCGCGACGACGCGCGCGTCGGAGCGGCGCCGTTCGTCCGCCGCGAGCGCGAGCAGCGCCTCGGACGTGGACGTGACCTCGACGCGGGGAACGGCGTCGCTCGCAGACCGGCGAACGACGGCGGCGACCGCGCCGCGCGACATCGCCTCCCCGACGAAGCGATGACCGTCTGTGCGTTCGCCCTCGAGCGCGAAGAACAGCGACCCCGAGACGGCGGCACGCGAGTCCGTCGAGACCGACGCGAAGCGTACCTCGTCACCGACGACCACGCCGTCGACGGCCTCGGCGACCTCCGCGAGCGATCGCGCTTTCACGCGCGGTCCCCGAGCGCGGCGAGCTCCTCGCGGACGACGACCCGATCGTCGAACGGGATCGTCGACCCCCCGATCTCCTGGACGCGCTCGTGACCCTTGCCGGCGACGATGACGACGTCGCCCGGCCGCGCTTCGTGGAGGGCGAGCCGGATCGCCGCGCGGCGATCCGGCTCGACGACGTAGCGGCCGCCGCCCTCGCCGGCGCCCGGCAGGACCTCTTCGATGATCGCGAGCGGGTCCTCGGACCGGGGGTTGTCGCTCGTGATGACCGTCAGGTCGGCGCCGGAGGTCGCGGCGAACCCCATCGACGGACGTTTCGCTCGGTCGCGCTCGCCGCCGCATCCGAACACGACGAGGACGCGCCCGGCCGCCAGCGAGCGTGCGCCCCGGAGCACGACCCGGATGCTATCCGGCGTGTGCGCGTAGTCCACCACCACCGAGACCCCGTGGCCGTCGTCGATCACCTCCATCCGGCCGGGCACGCGCTCCACCGTCGACAGCGCCTCGGCGGCGGCGTCGAGCTCGAGGCCGACCGCGCGCGCGGCGGCGAGGGCGGCGAGACAGTTCTGGACGTTGAACGCGCCGCGGAGGGCCGTCCGCACGCGTACGCCGTCGACGACGAACGACGATCCATCCGGCCCCACCACGACGTCGGTGGCACGCAGATCCGCACCGAGGTCAACCCCGTAGGTGACGATCGGAACCGCGGCGGATCCGATGAGCTGTCGTCCGTAGGGGTCGTCGGACCCAACCACGCCGACAACCGTGTGCTCCGGCGTGAATAGGCGCGCCTTCTCCTCGAAGTACGCGTCCATCGTCCCGTGGTAATCGAGATGGTCCTGCGAGAGGTTCGTGAACATCGCGGCGTCGAACCGGATGCCGTCGGTCCGCCGCTGCGCGAGCGCGTGCGAGGAGACCTCCATCGCGACGGCGCCGACCCCGGCGGCGAGCATCCGCGCCAGCAGTCGCTCGAGGTCGGGCGCCTCCGGCGTCGTCCGCTCGATCGCGACGGGCGATCCGTCGATGCGCGCGCCCGTGGTCCCGATCACGCCCGGCACGAGCCCGGCGCCTCCGAAGATCGCCTCCAACAGATAGGTGCACGTCGTCTTGCCGTTCGTCCCGGTCACGCCGATCGTCGTCAGACGGTCGGCGGGGCGGCCGAACACGACGGCCGACATCGGTCCGATCGCAGCACGGACCGACGGCACCTTCGCCTGGGGGGCGTCGACCGTGACCCATCGCTCGACGACGAGGGCCGCCGCGCCGGCCGCGACCGCCGCGGAAGCGTGGCGATGGCCGTCGTCGTGTTCTCCGGGGATACAGAAGAACAGCGAGCCGGGCGTCACCGTCCTCGAGTCCGACGCCGCGCCGACGAGCGTTCGTCCGTCGTCCCCGCGGATCTCCGCATCCGCGACGGCCGCGACCTGCGCGAGCGTGACCGTCGGGAAGGTGGCGTCCACCGACGGCGAGCCTACACGCCGGGCCCTTCGCCCCCCGCGGTACACGATCAGATCGCGAGGTCGTGCGGCGGGAGCGGCACCGACCGTGCGGGCTCGATCCCGAGGCGCTGGATCGCGTACCGCGCGACCTGCTGGAACACGGGCGCGGCGGCGATCCCGCCGTAGACGGTCGCTGGCTCGTCGATGATCACCGCGACGACGACGCGAGGGCTGCGGGCGGGGAGGAAGCCGATGAACGACGCGACGTATCGGTGCACGTAGCGCCCCGCCTCGTCCACCTTCTTCGCGGTGCCCGTCTTCCCCGCGACCTGATAGCCCGCGATCTGCGCACCCACGCCGGTCCCGTCCTGAACGACGTACGCGAGCATCCGCGTCAGCATCCGCGCCGTCGACCGCCGCACGACCCGATGCGTCGCACCGGCGGGCGCGTCGTGCCGGACGCCGTCGGCACCGATCGTCGCGTCGACCAGTCGGGGCTGGACCCACGTGCCGCCGTTCGCGATCGTGGCGTAGACGCTCGCCATCTGGAGCGGCGTCACGGCGACCCCCGCGCCGAACGACACCGTCGCGCGGGTCAGCGCGGTCCACTGGTCGGGCGCGGGCATCAGCCCGGCTGCCTCGCCGGGGAAGCCGACACCGGTCGGTGATCCGAAGCCGAACCGCGCGAACATCTGCTGCATCCCCTCGTTGCCGATCCGATCGGCGACGAGCGAGGCACCGACGTTGCTCGAGTGGGCGATGATGTCGCCGAGGGTCATCGTCTCGACGCCGTGCGGCTCCGCGTCGTGGATCGTGTAGCCGTCGACCTGACGGGTTCCCGGCACGTGGAAGGTATCGGTCGGCGTGACCGAACCCGTCTCGAGCGCGGCTGCGGCCGTGATCGTCTTGTTCACCGATCCCGGCTCCCACGTGTCGGTGACCGCGCGGTTCACGAAGCGGCTCGGATCGGAGGAAGCGAACGCGTTCGGGTCGAACCACGGGTACGTGGCCATCGCGTAGATGTCCCCGGTGCGCGGGTCCATCACGACGATCGTGCCTCCCTTCGCATCGTTGCTGAGCACGGCGGCTCGCAGGTACTGCTGCGACTGGAACTGGAGGTCGCGATCGATCGTGAGCACGACGTCGCTACCCTCCTGCGGCTGGCTCACGACCTGTTTCCCGCCGGCGATCTCCTGGCCCTGCGCGGAGACCTCGATCGTCCGTTCGCCGGCGAGCCCGGCCATTTGCGGGTCGTACTGGCGCTCGAGGCCGGTGGTCCCGACCCCATCGACGTTCACGAACCCGAGGACCTGCGAGGCCACGGGACCCGCGGGGTAATAGCGCTTCGCGACCGGCAAGAACCCGATGCCCGGAAGATGCAGGTCCTCGAGCTGTGCGGCGACGCTCGCGTCCACCTGTCGCTGCACGTAGGCGAAGGTCCCCGTCGAGGCGAGGTCCTCACGGACGGTCCGTGTGGGAACGCCGAGGATCGGGGCGATCTGTTCGGCTTCGCCGAGCGGATCCGTGACGAGCGCCGGGTTCGCGTAGACGTCGCTCGCCCCGAGGGTAAGCGCCATCGGGACGCCGTCCCGATCCAGGATGTCGCCGCGCACCGCGGGCAATGGCTCCGTGCGGACACGTTGGGTCGATCCGAGCTCCGCGTACGTCCCGGACTCGCGCACCTGCAGGAGGGCCAGGCGCACCACGATGCCGCCCATCGCGACGATCGCCACCACCAGCAGCGCGATGAGCCGCTGGACCGGCGGTCTGGTCACGCGCCCGCGTCCTGACCCGCCGGGATCCGCAGGATCACGACCCGGTCGGGCATCACCATGCCCTCGCCGCGCGCCCACCGCATCACCCGCGACGGCGCCGAAGCCGCCGCGACCTGCTCCCGCAGGACCTGCTGTTGCTGCTGGAGCCCGGCGACCTGGTCGCGGAGATCGTCCGAACGGAAGCCCGCCTGGACCGCCAAGGCCGACAGCGACACGATCCCCACGACGAGCCCGGTGATGAGGACGGCCGTGAGGGACCAGAACGCGGGGGTCCCGCGGCGCGCCCGCCGACGAGGGTATGGGGAGGGAGAGATCGGCGGGCGCGCCGCGGGCAGCCGGCGGCTCGGCGTGGGAGCGGTCCGTGGAGCGAGCGACCGGGCGGCCGCGCTCATGCGGCCTCCCGCTCTCGCTCGGCGGCACGGAGCTTGGCGCTTCGGGACCGTGGGTTCCGCTGCCGCTCCTCCGTGCCGGGCACGAGGGGCTTCTTCGTGAGGACGCGCAGCCTGTCGTCGCCACGGAACGTGCGCTTCACGATCGCGTCCTCGAGGGAGTGGTACGAGATCACGACCACGCGGCCACCGGGCCCGAGGAGCCCGGCCGCGGGAGGCAGGGCCGCGGTGAGCTCCTCGAGTTCCCGGTTGACCGCGATGCGGAGCGCCTGGAACGTGCGGCGCGCGGGGTGGGGGCCCCCCGGTCGCTTGCCCACGGCGCTCACGACGATGCCGGCGAGGTCGTCCGTCGTCGTGATCGGCCGGCGCCGGACGATCGCGGCGGCGATCCGTCTCGAGCGCGGCTCGCCGCCGAACCGATAGATCAGATCCGCGAGCTCGCGCTCGGGCAGGTCGTTCACGAGGTCGGCGGCGCTCGGCCCGGCCGGCGAGCCGCCCTCCCCCATCCGCATGTCGAGGTGCCCCTCCACGCGGTACCCGAAGCCGCGGTCGGCGCGGTCGAGCTGCATCGACGAGACCCCGAGATCGAAGAGCACGCCGTCGGTGCGGCCGCCGACGGCCTGCTCGTCGATCTCGGAGAACCTGGCGCCGATCAGCCGGACGCGCACGCCGTAACCGGCCAGACGGTCGCCCGCGACCGCGAG
>Ga0075425_100004929_pt1 | contig 13832 bp, 11 predicted proteins | sample SoiMethybrSBSTD4_FD_75300 | JGI IMG/M metagenome (GOLD analysis project Ga0075425, IMG submission 75300) | Bulk soil microbial communities from a Populus tree surrounding site in Tennessee, USA - Soil MetaG P. TD hybrid SBSTD4 | ecosystem: Environmental > Terrestrial > Soil > Tree plantation...
AGCGTCGCTGCTCGATTGTGGAATGATTGATGTAGTCGCGACATATGGCGGCAACGGCGTGGAAGCTCGCGCGAGGAGACCTCAGTAGGATGTGCGGCATAGCTGGAATCCTGAGACTCGACGGTTCGACACCGAACCCAGAAGTGGTGCGGGCGATGACCAGCCAACTTCGTCATCGAGGTCCCGACGGGGACGGATTCTATTCCAGCGGCAATGTCGGTTTGGGCCATCGACGTCTATCGATTATTGATCTCGACGGCGGCCGCCAACCTCTGTCCAACGAGGACGGTTCCATTTGGGTAACTTTCAACGGCGAAATCTACAACTTCGCCGAGTTGCGCCGTCGACTCGAACAAAGCGGTCACCGATTTCAAACCAGGTCCGACACGGAAGTAATCGTTCACGCTTACGAAGAGTGGGGCGAAGACAGCGTGGAACAGCTCCGCGGAATGTTCGCCTTCGCGGTTTGGGATGAACCTCGACGCAAACTCTTCCTGGCTCGAGATCGCATCGGCATAAAACCGCTCTACTATCTCGAGCTTCCCGGGTTATTCGCATTTGCTTCAGAGATGCAGGCATTTCGAGCACTACCCGAATTCGAGCCGAATATCGATCTTCAGGCGCTCGATCTGTATCTGCACTTTCAATATATTCCATCTCCCTTCAGCATCTACAAAGAAGTTCAAAAGCTTCCGCCGGCTCACACGTTGACCGTCGAGGTTCATCGAGGTGTCCAGCAGCCGGTCCGCTACTGGAGCTTGAAGCTTAAACCCGACAACAAACTGAGCGAGACGGATTGGGTCGATCGGCTTGACAGTGCCCTGAGCGAAACCGTGCGGAGCCAACTGGTAGCCGATGTACCGTTCGGAGCGTTTCTGTCCGGCGGTGTTGATAGCAGTACCGTTGTTGCCTACATGAGTCGGGAATTGAATCAGCCGGTACGAACATTCTCGATACGCTACGATCATTCAGAGTTTGACGAGGGCGTGTTCGCGCGAGAAGTAGCCGATCAGTTTCAGACAGAACACTACGAGGAATACATCAAACAAGACGGCCTGGAGATACTTCCAGATCTGGTTCGACATTATGGCGAACCTTTTGGAGACAGCTCGGCGATCCCGACCTACTATGTTGCGCAGTTGGCTGGAAGACACGTGAAGATGGTTTTGTCAGGCGACGGCGGCGATGAATTGTTCGCCGGCTATTCGCGCTATGAAGACCTTGTCTATACTCACCGGAAACCAACGGGGTACCGACGACTACGCCACACAATTGCGAATGCCTCGAGGTCGGTTGGAATGATGAGGCCTCTGCCCTCGCCCTCTGCTACATGGTTCGAGATGGTAACCGGCGTCTCTTCAGGTGAACTCGAACAACTGTGGCAGCCCGATTTCAGACATCTGACAGCTAATACCCACGAGTGGTTCCACGAGCAATGCAGTCGACTTCCGAAGATCGATCTCTGCGCGCAGTTCCAATACCTTGATATAACGACTTATCTTCCCGATGACATCCTGAGCAAGGTGGACATCGCGAGCATGTACCATGGGTTGGAAGTAAGGGTACCGCTGCTCGACCACGTCTTTCTCGAGACGGTCGCGCAAATCCCATCCGATCTGAAGCTCAAACCGAGTGAGACTAACGACGGGAGTCGCGCGCCAATGGTCGGCAAGTACCTGCTCAAGAAAACCGCCCAACGTTTCTTCTCGAAGGAATTCCTGAATCGACCAAAACGCGGCTTCGAAGTGCCGATCAAGACCTGGTTTGCAAACGAGCTAAGATCGGAACTCGAGGAGCGACTCCTGGATCCGTCGAGCAGCATGAGTGAGTTATTTGAGCTCAACCACATTCGGGACTTGATTTCGGAGCATGCGTCTCTTGGCAATCAAACGGCGCGTCTCTGGTCCCTGGTGTTCCTAAACGAATGGTTTGCTCAACAGACGCGAAGCGTCGCGTTGACAAATTAGCGCCTCGGTCCGCAGGTTAATTCGTTCACTTCCCGGTTGATTGCTGCCCCTTCCCCAACAACCGCACAGTAGGAAGAGCTGATGCCTAGACTGCTTGTCACCGGTTCATCCGGTCTCATAGGTTCGGAAGTTGTCAGCTATTTTTGTGCTCTTGGGTGGGACGTCAACGGCGTCGACAACAACATGCGCGCCGACTTTTTTGGTCCCGCGGGCGACACGCGTTGGAATCAGCGTCGCCTGCTGTCCGAGCACGAAAACTTCACCCATCACGAAGTCGACATACGAAACAGGGCTGATGTCGATTCGCTGATCAAAGCTCTTCGCCCGTCGCTAGTCGTTCACGCGGCCGCACAGCCGAGCCACGATCTCGCGGCGTTACGGCCGTTCGATGACTTTGATGTAAATGCCGGCGGCACGCTCAACCTCCTCGAAGCTACACGACGTCATCGCTCCGATGCGGTTTTTGTGTTGATGAGCACCAACAAAGTTTACGGAGATCGTCCAAACAGCATTCCCCTCAAAGAACTGCCGACTCGTTGGGACTACGATGACCCAGACTTTGAACAGGGCATCGAAGAATCCTGTTCGCTGGATCAGAGCAAACACAGCCTGTTCGGGGTTTCGAAAGTAGCGGCGGATGTGATGGTGCAGGAATACGGACGCTACTTCGGAATGCGAACGTGCTGTCTCCGAGGCGGCTGCCTCACCGGCCCGAATCACAGCGGCGTGGAACTCCACGGCTTTCTAAGTTACCTGGTGAAATGCAATGTTGAGGGCCGCTGTTACAAAGTGTATGGCTACAAAGGGAAGCAGGTCCGCGACAACATACACTCGCTCGATGTCGCTCGTTTCATTCACGCGTTTTATGAGAATCCTCGCACCGGCGAGGTTTACAACATCGGCGGCGGACGCAACAACAGCGTGTCCATTCTCGAGGCATTTGATCGAGTCGCCGCGCTCAGCGGTATCCCGATGAAATGGGAATACCTGGAAAATAACCGGGAAGGCGATCACATCTGCTACATCAGCAATCTGTCAAAGATGAGGCAGCATTATCCCGGTTGGGATATCTCAAAAACGCTCGATGAGATATTCGAAGAAATCTATCACGCGACTCTCTCTCGGAGTCTGACACTCCCAGAATGCGATTCCTGATCACTGGGGGCGCCGGCTTTGTCGGGTCGAATCTAGCCCTGACCTTTAAGAGTGCGTTCGACGGTGCGGAGGTGGTCTGCATGGACAACCTCTACCGCCGAGGGTCTGAGCTCAATCTCCCGCGGCTGAAGGCCGAGGGAATTCGATTTCACTACGGTGACATTCGTGACGCCGATAGCTTTCCGTCAGGCCCGTTTGAGTTCCTGATTGAATGTTCGGCTGAGCCGTCCGTTCTCGCCGGACTCAATGATTCACCGGACTATCTGGTAGCCACCAACTTTACCGGCGCTTATCACTGTCTTGAAAAAGCTCGGCGATGGAACAGCCGATTTATTTTTCTTTCAACCAGCAGGGTTTATCCGATTCAGCTTCTTGAATCGCATCCGTGGCGAGAACAAGAGACTCGTTTCCAATGGGAGGATGAGGGAACTCCGGGGATAAGTTCGATCGGCGTCAGCGAGGCGGTGAACATGTCCGGCGCACGCTCGCTCTATGGAGCAACGAAATACGCCGCCGAGCATTTTATCGAAGAGTATCGCGCTGCGTTCGGTCTGAAAGCGATTGTCAATCGATGCGGTGTCATCGCCGGCCCATGGCAATTTGGAAAGGTTGACCAGGGAGTCGCTTCTTTGTGGGTGCTGGCGCATCAGTTCGGCCGCCCGTTGAGTTACATCGGTTATGGCGGCCTTGGGAAACAGGTCCGAGATTTTCTACATGTCGATGATCTGTGCGAGCTCATCGTGGAACAGATTGCTTCGTTCGATGAGTGGGATGGCTGGAGCGGCAATGTTTCCGGCGGTAAGCAAAACGCAGCATCGTTATGTGATCTCACGAGGATCTGTCAGGAGACGCTTGGATGCAAGATTCCGATTCAATCGTCGGTCGAGAATCGACCGGCCGATCTGCGGATTTTCATCGGCGATTGCACGAGGCTGTTCGCAAAAACATCGTGGCGACCGAAACGCAATTTACGTCGCATCGTGAGCGACATCGGTGACTGGGCACGAGAGCATTCCGCGACGCTTGCCCTGATCGGATAACGCGATGGTTGAAGCGCTTCACGACGATCATTCGGAATCGGATCTCAGCACGCTCTATGACAATCGCTTCGACGGCAGGCAGGAATACCGCCGCAGAGTTTGGAGCATTCTGGTATCGAATTGGTTTAGCCGTTTTGTTCCGCCCGACGGGACTATTCTGGATTTGGGTTGCGGTTACGGCGAGTTCATCAATCAAGCCGTCGGGAAGTCTCGATACGCGATGGATATGAATCCCGACTCGAGACGTCATCTTGATCCCGCGGTGTGCTTGTTTGAACAGGATTGCTCGGAGCGTTGGCCGTTGGAAGACCACTCGCTCGACATGGTGTTCACCAGCAACTTCTTCGAACACCTTCCATCAAAAGCAAAGCTTGCGGCGACACTTCGCGAAGCCTGGAGATGTCTCAGGCCTGGAGGTCGACTCGTAGCTCTCGGGCCGAATATCAAGTACGTCCCGGGTGCTTACTGGGATTTCTGGGACCACCATATACCACTAACGGAAGCGAGTCTTGCCGAAGCGTTGCGCTCGGTAGGGTTTCAGCTTGAGACGGTTATTCCGAAATTTTTGCCTTATACGATGTCTCAAGGCCCCCAATACCCTTTGTTCCTGTTTCGACTTTATCTGAAGCTCCCTCTCGCCTGGCGGATATTTGGGCGGCAGTTTCTGGTTGTCGCAAAAAAGTGAGGTTCACGTGAACGACGATTCTCTGAAACTACTCACTGTTGTGATTCCGGCCCGTGATGAAGAAGGGTGTATTGCGGGTACCGTTGAACATCTGCATCTCGAGCTCGACTTGAACAACGTTCCACACGAAATCGTGGTCGTTGATGATGGAAGCACCGACCGAACCTGGTCGATTCTACAGGAATTGTCACAAAGGAACTCGGCGTTGCGGCCGGTAAGAAACGACGGCCCGCGAGGCTTCGGGAAAACCGTTATTAAAGGAATCGATTCGGCTAAGGGCGACGCTGTTGTAATCATGATGGCCGATGAGTCTGACGATTGCCGTGACGTTGTGCGCTACTGGACGAAGCTTCTGGAAGGCTGGGACTGCGTATTCGGGAGCAGATTCGTAAAAGGCGGCGGAGTCATCGACTATCCGTGGGTCAAGCTGGTATTGAATCGGCTCGCGAATCTCTTTATTCGAGTGTTATTCAGAATTCCACTCAACGATACGACAAACGCATTCAAGGCATATCGCAAATCGGCAATGGATGGGTGCCGGCCGTTCTTGTCTCCGCATTTCAATTTGACGGTCGAGCTTCCGCTAAAGGCCGTGGTGCGAGGTTATTCCTGGACGGTAATCCCGATTACATGGCGCAACCGTCGATCTGGCGTAGCTAAACTCAAAATTAAGGAGATGGGAAGTCGTTACTTTTTCATAGTGGCGTACATCTGGCTGGAAAAGTATTTCAGCCGCGGCGACTATCAGAAACCTGCTGAGCCTGCAGTAGAAAGCGGCGCTACTCTAACGCCCGACACAGAATCACTTTCTCAACCTAATGTCTGAAGTTGCGAATCTCGAAACGACCAACCGCTCCGCTGCGGATTTCGTTGATAAGAAAGCCCCTGATTTGCGCACAAGCTCGTTGCGGGTTGTGTATCTCGCAGTTGCAGTAATCGTGGTAGGAGAGCTTCTGCAGTTCGCGGTCTACCGCAACCATGTCCGGTTCAGCGGCGGAACTGATTTCCTGCTGTACGCAAAACATTCCGACGATATTCTGAACGGAATTGCGCCGAACATAATTCTGAAGCCGTTTGGCTGTGGGGCCTGGCTGGCTCTGTATCGCATGTTTTTCGGCGACAACATGGCTGTGTTTGCAAGTTTCAATGCCGCGGTTCTCGGATTACTTCCCTTTCTCGCATTCATGTTTGGATGGTCGCTGCGGGGAGTCGGCGCCGCGCTTTTCTGTGCCTCGCTTGTGGCCATTAGCCCCGCGTGCGCGATGCACTCTGTTCTCGCGGAGACCCCGGCGCTGTTTTTTCTTGCGCTCAGCCTCACAAGCGTCGCGATATTTCAAAAGACGAAGTGGCTCTGGCTCACCGGAGTCGGCGCCGCTTTCCTGGTAGCTGCCTGGTTGTGCAGACCCGATTCGCTCGTTTACGGAATCGGCGCGGTACTGCTTTCGATTCTGCCGGTTCGCGGCCTGACGAAGTTTCGTGGCGCGATTTGTTTTACCGCGGTTGCCGGAATCCTGTTATTTGCCGTCTGTCAGTACAACAAACCGATGTACGGCCGAGCGCTTCCTGTCCGCTACGACGCGTACCTTCGATATATCCTCGTTTTTGACACTGGGAAAACCTACGAGATAGATCCGGCGAGCTCCTTTATCCCGGTGATTCGTCAAAGTCTTATTCAGACTGGCGCGGTCGACGAAAAGAATCTCGCCGATCTGAGCTACCTGACCTGGAATCGCGGGTGGTGGGTAATTCGAGAGTCACTTGCAGAGACCAACGGCTCGCACTATGAGGCAGACCGCATAATGAGCGAAGCAAGTACGTCGGTTATCCGCGCCAACATGCTCGCGTTTGCCAAAGATGCTGCCCGAACCTTTGTAAGCTTCGCCGCTTTTCGTCCCGTGGCTGGTGCTTCCACATTTGCCGGATTTGAATCGAAGCCCGACTACCCGTGGCGCAGATTTGACTACAAGCAACAGGAGAGCCCGGAGACTTCTCCAACCGCCGAGCGGCTTTTCTCAGCGATAGTAGCGGCAAGAGAAAACCGGCCCTACAACAACTGGAATATTCCTTACAACTCTCGCTACCTTCAATTCCTGGTGCTGTGTCCGATCCTGATCTATCCGGCGGTAATCATTTTTGTTTGGATGAGCCGAGGATTCTTACGCTGGCAAGGTATGGCGATACTCGCGGGTCCGATCCTCGCCTTCGTCGCTTACGCAACCACCGGTTTCTTCGACTATCGTTATTTGATCACGCACTCGTGGCCACTCTGGGCATTGGCGGGATTCGGATTGTCAGTCGTGGTCGACTTCGTGTGGGCGCAAATCGATCGGCGAAAGCCGGCAGTCTTGCCGTCCGCGCGCTCCTCTTTGAAACACCCTGAGGAAACCCGCCTGGAACAGGTTTAGCCTATAGACCGAGCGATCGCTGCACAACAATGCCCGAGGCTTCAACGCGAATAGTGCTCTTCATAGAAACAACCCACGTCGCGATTGGCGGTGTTGGAGCGCGTCAGGTTCGGCTTGCCGAGGCGTTGCCGTCTCGCGGCTGGCGACCGGTGTTCGCATTGACGCAAGGACGTCGATTTCACGATCCGATTCGTTATCAGAAGGCGCTTCCTCCTTTCGATCATCAGATTCTCGACGGCCGTAGCGGATCTGTTGACGGGCGTCGGCTCGCAATTAACGACGTGCTGCATCGTGTCCGCCCCGATGTCGTGCTTCCTGGCGCAGTGATGGATGCCTGGGCCGTGTTGGAGAGTCAGAAGCTGAATGGTAATGGACCTAGAATCGTCTATGGATTGCCAGGAATTAATGTGAACACCCTTGGTTTCCTTTCACATCATTCCTCGAGCATCGATGCGGGTTTCGGTGTGGGTCCGCTGACTGAACGATTGTTGCGGGACTACTGCGGGCTTCCCGATCAACGAACATTTCTGGTACCAACCGGAGTAGAACGAGCGACAAGGCGCACCTCCGACAACGTGAGCAAGCCGATTCGCCTGCTTTATGTGGGCCGGTTTGATCCGGACAAGCGGATTCTCGATGCAATCGACCTCGTCGACGAGCTTTGTTCGCGAGGCGTTGATTTCACTCTCACGTTAGTCGGTAATGGACGCCATTTGGCGGAGCTTGAAAGCGCGGCGGCGAAACACGATGGGCGCCTGGTCCTCGCACCGCCGGTATCGCCGAAGACTCTATACGAATCGTTCTATCCGGAAGCAGACGCAATCATGCTTTTCTCTGAGTTTGAGGGTCTCCCAAACTCGGTGCTGGAGGGAATGACCCACGGGTTGGTCCCGATCGTTTCGGAGTTTCGAGGGCTCCGAGAGCTTGGCCTGTTTGAGGACAATCAGACAGCGCTGCTGTTCGCTCCAAAAGATATTTCCGGCGCAGCGCAACGAGTCGAAGAGCTGGCCGCTACTGCTGAATTGAAATCAGCAATCGGGGCTCGAGCAAAACAGCTGATCGAGCGCGAGCGAAGTGTTGATCGCATGGCTGATAGATTCGTGACGGTTTTGGAGCGGGCGATCGACGGGCCGCCGAGGATCGGTGACTCGGAACCGATCGCGGCTCCTCTCGAGACAAGCCGGCTGCGACGAGTGCTCGGTCCCAGGGCAGCGGAGCGCGTTCGCCGAGCGCTCGGGGTGGGATTCGATCACCCTGACGCCAGCGAATGGCCGCTCATCGATAATTTTGTCTCCGACTCTCCGCAAGATGACGCCCGGAGATTGAACAACGCGATCGCGTCTTTTGAAGCAAGCTTCAAATCGGATAACGGATTGGCATGCCGCACTTAATGCCTTGTATTTATTCTCACAATACCTGGGGCGGAATTGAGAAGTGGCTGATCGAACTGGTTACTCATCTTCGTTCCGAAGGCTGGGAGATAACCATCGGTTTGGCTCGCGGCCAGGTTCACAACGACCCTCAAGCTTTTCGTAATGCGTATCCTGGATTTAGCTATGTCGAGTTCGACGGCCGAGTCGGAACCAGACACGCTCGGGTCGAAAGCGTTATGCGTGAGCTCAGACGCGTGCGACCCGATATCGTGGTGCCACTCGGAGTAGTGGAAGCCTTTGGCGCCGCCGAAGCGATAAAGCGAGAGGGAGTGCCGCTTCGAGTCGTCGCAACATTGCATACACTCCTTCCGGAGGCTTTCGCCGATGTACGCGAGTTCGCGCCGTTTCTGGATCTCTGCGTCGCGGTGAATCCGGTGCAGTATCGGTTCCTGTCAGCACAGGAGGAATTCACCAGAGATCAGCTGAGGTGCGTACCGCACGGAATCTCGAGTAGCAATTGCGAATCGAGACGAGACTCGACGGGATCATTGCGACTTGTGTACGCCGGTCGGCTAGCGATGACGCAAAAGCGAGTTCTCGACTCCGTCGATCTTGTCGCGGAGCTGGAGTCGCTCGGTGTCGACTTCAAATTGTCATTCGCGGGCAGCGGTCCAGCTGAACAAGAACTGAAGCAAGCTCTAAAGACATCCGTAGATTCGGGCAAGGTTTCCTTCTTAGGTTATCAACCGCACGACACGCTGCTGGATGTAATCTTCCCGGCTCACGAGGTGTTATTGATTTTCTCTGATGAAGAGGCTGGGCCACTGGTAATGCTCGAGGCGATGTCAAAAGGCGTCGTACCGGTAAGCTCTGAGTTTATAGGAGTCCATAGCCAGGGTTGGCTTCAGCCCGAAGAGTCGGGACTCCTATTTCCAGTGGGCGATTCATCGAGCGCCGCGCGCTGCATTCAAAAGCTCGCTGTCGATCGCCAACTATTGAATTTGCTATCTTCGAACGCGCGATCCTTAGCGAGTGATGTATCACTCAAGAAATCAAATGATCAGTGGAATCGAGTGCTTCTGGAACTGCTTGAGAAACCGGTCGTCTATCCGCCGTCCACTTTTCGGTCGCCGTTTGCTCAGCAGAATCCGGCTGGCCGCATCGAGCGTTTAGGTCTGTCGCCGCGAATCGCGAATCGACTTCGCCAGGCGCTTGGTCGCAAGCCACATTTTCAAAACGGATGGGAGGAATGGCCGGGTACTCTGAGCTCGGTTGGCGCTTCAGGCAGAGCAGCGATGCTGGATGAGCTGCGTCGACTCGACCGCGCCGCTCAACTATCGTATCGGTAGTAACAACCAACACGAAATGCTTTTTACATTGCTAACAACCATTCAAGAACCGACCGCAAGCGTTCGAGAACTGGTTTCTTTTTTGAACCAAACTGATTCGAAACTGATCGTAGTAGGCGATAAGAAAGGCCCGGCTTCTTTCGACATCGAAGGCGTTCGCTTTTTGCCGCTGGACGCTCAATTAGGTTTAGACCTTGAACTCAGCAGCAAGCTGCCAACCGGGCACTATGCGCGAAAGAATGTTGGCTATTTGGTCGCTATTGCTGAGGGTGCGCCGTGCATCTACGAAACCGATGACGACAACGCGCCTCTCAGCAGTTGGCGGCCACGCTCCGAGACGGTCAAAGCGCTCCCAATCGATGTTCATGGCTGGGTCAATGTATTTCGCGCCTTCACTTCCCTATTAATCTGGCCGCGCGGTTTCCCTCTCGATGAAATCAAGGAGTCTTTCCATTACGCCCCTCGTGTTTCTGATGCGGTCACCGTAAGAGCGCCGATTCAACAGGGTCTCGCAAACAATTCACCTGATGTGGACGCAATTTGGCGGCTGGTTCTGGACGCTGAATTCACATACGAATCGAGTGAGAGCGTCCTTTTGCGCCGCGGTGCGTGGTGTCCATTCAACAGCCAAAGCACGTGGTGGTTTCCGATTGCTTATCCTCTTATGTACCTGCCAAGTTCCTGCACATTCAGGATGACCGACATCTGGCGAAGCTTCATCGCTCAACGTTGTCTTTGGGAATTGGATCTTGGCGTTGTATTTCACGGGGCGGAGGTCGCGCAGGAGCGAAACCAACACGACCTGATGCGCGATTTCGCAGATGAAGTTCCTGGATACACCAGGAACAAGGAGCTTGTGGGTATCCTCGAAAAATTAAGTCTGAGCACGGGACGGGATGCCGTGGGCACGAATCTGTTGCGCTGCTATGAGTCCCTGGTGGACGCAGCTTTCTTCGCGCAAAGCGAACTCGGTCTTGTTAACGCGTGGTTGTCTGATCTCAAGAGACTGGGTCAACCTACAAATAACGACCAAGCCGGCGTTGCAAGTCTCGCCGAGAAAACGTAGTCACACTCTTACAAACAGTGAATCAGTTAAATCAGCGGCCGTTGGTTTCGATCATCGTGCCTAGTTTCAATCAAGGCCGGTTCATCGCGGAGACGATTGATTCCATACTCTCGCAGGATTATCGGCCAATCGAAGTGCTCGTAATGGATGGCGCTTCAACTGATGAAACGCTCGACGTGCTTAACTCATACCGCGACGTTCCGGAACTGAAGTGTTTATCGGAACCGGATAAAGGCGTTGTCGACGCAGTCAACAAAGGTCTCGCCAACGCAACCGGACAAATCATCGGGATTCAAAGCTCCGATGACCTCTATCTTCCCGGAGCCATCAGCTCAGCGGTCGATTTCATGACCGCACACGCCGATGTTGGGCTGATCTACGGCGACGTTGAACTCATCGACGAGAGGTCGCAAGTGATCGGCAAGGACTGCCCCAGTCCATTCGATCTAAAACAATTTCTCGGACGGTTTACCTACATACCGCAACCCACGGCATTCTTGCGCTCCGGTGTATTGCAAAAAGTTGCAGGCTGGCGCCAGGAGGTAAGCTACGTCGCCGATGCTGACTTCTGGATCCGGATTGCTGTCCGGCACCGTGTCGCGAAGCTCGATCGGCTGATGGGCAAGTATCGTTATCACTCCGAGCAGCGCGACTCGCAACGCGCGAAGATTGCGCGCGACTGGCAACAAATGGTGGCCGATCTTCTGGCTTCGGAAGAGTTCGACAAATCTACAAGACGATTCGCGAAGATGGGCATTCATCTCGCTCAGTATCGATACGCGTCCGAGTCCGAATGGTTTAAGCGATCTATTCACCTGTATCGCGCGGCGCTTGCGAATCCTAGTGAAGTCCTGAATTCGAGTTTTCCGAAACGCGAACTGATCATCGGTCGCGAACCGATATGGCGAATCCTGTCCCGACTGAAGCGCCGGATGGGGTTTGCTCCTCGAGGCTCGCAGAACAAATGGGGAACGCTGTGAGGCAGAAGGTTGGTGCAGTCGTTTTTGATTTGCCGCGGTTCCTCTGGGCCATGCGACCGGGCCCGCAAAACCGAAGGTCCGCGCCCTGGATCTTCTTTCATAATCGGCGCGAAAGGCTCACGACCGGTTCTTCAGCCAGCGGCGCGAGTTGCGACTGGCAATGGACGACTGATCTAAATATCGCGAAGGTGTTCCCGTCGCTCGGCAGCCGGTTGCGAGATAGGGCGCTTCGTGACTGGCCCATCAATTTTGCTTCCGAGCCGCAGCAACAGTCGGAACCAACGGTATCATTCATCATCGGTCATCGCGGCAAGGCTCGCCTGCCGCACCTGTTGATTACCCTCGAGACCATTGCCGCGCAGCGCGATACTTCTTTCGAGTGCGTCGTAGTCGAGCAGTCTGAGAAACCGGAAGTAATGAAAGCGCTTCCATCGTGGGTGAGGTATGTTCACACGCCGCTTCCACGTGCTGACATGCCTTACTCGCGGTCCTGGGCATTCAACGTCGGCGCTCGAAACGCCCGCAGCGAACTCCTGATCATGCACGACAACGATATGCTGGTGCCTGAATCCTACGCGGCGGAGGTGGTTGCAAGATTCAAAGACGGAAATGAAGTAATCAATCTCAAGCGGTTCATCTTCTATCAAAACGAGGCACATACGAGACGCATCATTTCGGGTGAGCGCTCGTTAAACGGCCAGCCTCCGCTGACCGTCGTGCAGAACCTCGAAGCGGGAGGCAGCCTCGCCATTTCTAAAGACGCGCACTTCAGAATTGGTGGCTTCGACGAGTCGTTTGTCGGATGGGGAGGAGAGGACAACGAATTCTGGGAGCGCGCGCAGACTCAAAAGGTTTGGCCGTATGGCTACCTGCCGCTGGTGCACTTGTGGCATCAAGCGCAGCCCGAAAAACACGATCCCTCGCGGTTCACGGCAACGTTGCTCGAATCGCGCTCGTCGATCCCGCCGACGGAGAGGATCCGCGAGTTGACAGGGAGATGCTTCGGCAGTCCAACAGTTGAATAAAGTGGGATTGATTATTCATCGAAAGCAGTTGGATTCCGAACGGTAACACGCGTATGTGTGGAATAAGCGGTTGGTTTCTAAGATCGGGCGAAGCGCTGCCAGACGGCCATCTTCACTCGATGGCCGATGCCATCGCGCATCGAGGCCCTGACGATAGAGGCTATTACTTCGACCACTCAGAAGGGATCGCGTTAGCACACAACCGCCTAAGCATCATCGATCTTTCTCCCGCGGGCCACCAACCGATGATCAGCGACGACGGAAACACCGTTCTGATTTACAACGGCGAACTCTACAACTTCCTGGCACTCAAGGAGGAGTTGACTCATCTCGGTCACAGTTTTCATTCCCGCAGCGACAGCGAAGTCATTCTGCACAGTTTTATTGAGTGGGGTCCGCGGTGCGTTCAACGCTTCGCCGGCATGTTTGCGTTTGCGATCTGGTCGGCGTGCGATCACAAGCTTTTCCTCGCACGCGACCCGCTGGGGATGAAACCACTCTACTACGCCTCGCTACCGGGCAACCGCGGTTTTGTCTTCGCATCCGAGATCAAAGCATTTTTGTCTCTTCCAGATTTCAACCCGGCGATGAATCGCGATGCGCTTCGTCAGTTCCTCGAGTTTGGCTACACGTTCTCCGCCGAAGAGACTTCCCTGCAAGGCGTCTCAAAACTGCCGCCGGGTCACTCGATGGAAGTTATTGGCGGAAGGCCGCAGGGTCCGCAGCGTTTCTTTTTTCCGCCGGAATCTTCATCACAAACGAATGTGCGCGACCGCGAAGAAGAGCT
>Ga0075425_100004934_pt1 | contig 13825 bp, 12 predicted proteins | sample SoiMethybrSBSTD4_FD_75300 | JGI IMG/M metagenome (GOLD analysis project Ga0075425, IMG submission 75300) | Bulk soil microbial communities from a Populus tree surrounding site in Tennessee, USA - Soil MetaG P. TD hybrid SBSTD4 | ecosystem: Environmental > Terrestrial > Soil > Tree plantation...
GAGGTGAGCGGCGACTACTACGACTTCTTCCCGGCCATGAACCGCCTGGTTGCGTTTTCGATCGCAGACGTGGCGGGGAAAGGTGTGCCGGCGTCTCTCATCATGGCGAGCTTCCGCGCCACCTTCCGCACCGTGGCGCCGTTCACGGCCAGCGCGCGCCAGATGGTGCTGCGTCTGAATCAAATTCTGCTCGATACCGTGCGCCCGCAGGACTTTGTCACGACGTTCGTGGGCGTACTCAATCCCGACACCGGCGAGCTCTCGTACTGCAACGCCGGCCATAATGCGCCGCTGATCATCGCGTCCAACGGAGAGTTCCGCCGCCTCGAAGTGGGAGGCCCGGTGCTCGGGATCATGGCGGATTCGGAGATGGAGTGGCACGAAGGCCGGATGCGCCTGGCGAGCGACGAGGTTCTGGTGTGCTACACCGACGGTGCCACCGAAGCCGTCAACGCCGTGGGCGAGGAGTACGGCGAGGCGCGCCTCATCGAGGCCGTGCGCGAGAACATGTTACTCACGCCATACAAGTTGTGCACGGCGCTCTACGCGAACATGCGCACCTTCATCGGCGCGACGCCCCAGGTCGACGACACCACGTTCCTGGCCATCAAGCGCATGGAGCGCGGTCCCGCCGCGGCCATCAGTGCCGGCGCGGGCGCCGGCATTCTGTAGCCGGCGCTCTAGTTCGCGCGAATCAGAATCAATGCTTCGTTGTTGCGGATGCTCGCCTGCGTGGTGGGAGCACCCACGGTGCCGTCGACATTGAGCGGCATGTAGGTGCCATCGAGCGTGTGCGTGGTGATGCTCGCGTCGTCCGTGGTGGAACCGGCGGGGAGAAGCTTCACCAGCACGAGCGCGTTGGTGAACTGTCGCCCCCACACGTGGTATGTGAGCGAATTGTTGACCGGATCGGGGCCGCTCGCGAACAGGTAGTGCTCCTTGGTGTTCGCTTTCCCCTCAAAGTCCACCGCTCCGTTCGGAATCGGCATGGGCTGGCCGATGTCGTAATCCACCGCCGGATTGTAACCCCATGTGGAAATGTCGGTCGGACCGGTGTGCGGGGTGGTTGTTTCATACATGTAGTACGTGTGCGAGTTGTGGGCGAGATAATAAAGCCCCAGCGTCAGCATCTTGCCGCGGTCCGTTCCCGTATATCCGCCGGCGCTGTCGCGGGCGCCCACCACGCGGCGGCCTCCGGCGCGTGTTTGATAGATGATCTGCCGGACCGCCTGGTCGTAGTCGTAGTCCTCGGTGATGCAGCGGCTGCCTCCGCTGGTCGGTGACGAGTTGCCGGTGTACGTCACCCACACCTCGCCGTAGATCCACGGCGTGGTTTTCTGGATGTTCTGTGCGCAACGGTTCGCGAAGTTGAGAAACAGGACGTGCCCGTAGTTGGGCATGATGTCGGTGGTCTTCCCGAGGGCGTTCTTCATGTCGCTGGCGAGACCGGGAAAAAGATTCTCGATCGCGTACGAATACGGATGGCTGTCGTCGACCGGGATGCCGTAGTACTCGGTGGAGCGATTGAGCAATCCCTCGCCGTACACCGGATACCAGATCGCGTCATCGATCATCACGCCATCGACCGAACCGCTGGCGAATTTCTGGTTGTACCACCATGTGCCGTCTGCATTGCCCGCAACGTATGCGTCCAGGAACGCGCGATACCCGGGATTGGCAATGTTGGCCATGTACCAGGGTTCGTGACCGTCGTAGTACGCCACGACGCGTGACTGACCGCGGCTCGTGGCGGACGCGTTCGTCGTCGGGCTGCCTGGAATCCATCCCGGCACCATTCCCGCTGCAAATCCGGGAACGATGGTGCGTCCTTCCCACGTGGGAACGTTGGTGTCTTCCTTGTAATGGAGATAAAAATCCTCGCCATCGTATCCGTGTGCGGCTGCCCACTGCATCGCGGTCTTCGATGCGGGAACGTCGAAGCGGTTGTAGCGCGCCAGCACGTATGAAAAGATCCGCGCCCCGGGGTTGACCGCGCGCGCGCCGTCGACGTCGGAAACGCCGATCATGAGATCGAAGTGTCCGGCGCGCCAGTTGGCCTCATTCGCGTCGAGGGGCTCGCGCAGAAGAAATGACGCGGTCTGAATGTTCGGTCGCAGCGCCGGTGAAATCGGCGCGCACGCGGTTCCGTCGCACTCCTCATTGAACGAACACGAGAAATCGGTGACACACGTGCCCTGGTTGTTGCCGGGCCCGGCAGGATCTCCGGGGACGGTGCCGCATGAGAGAACCAGTCCGGCGACAAATGCAGCCGCAATAGTAAGGAAACGAGAGGACATTGCACGGCCCCTGTGAAGTGATGGTGTGACGGATATCTCCGGGATTGAAGTGCAACGGGCGTGCCGTGCCGCCGCGGCGACAGCCGCGGCAAGGCTGGGGCAGGGTGTGGCCAATCCTTTCCCGTCGCGGTTCCTGAGGGGGTTAAAAAGATTGTCGCCCGGAACGGTTCGGGCCTACACTCGGGCGGCGCGCGTGCAATATGCGTTTCGGCGCCTGGAGCGCGTGCTCTCATCTTATATATGGAGTCAAAGCGAATTCTGTTCGTGTCCTCACTGCGCCGCTACGGCGGTGGCGAGCGCTGGATGCTGGACACGGCGGCGGGGTTGCGTGAGCGCGGCCACGACGCGCGTCTCATCGCACGGCCCGGGAGTGTTCTCGCGGCCAGCGCGCCGGCCCGCGGCATTCCACTTACCGCCATCGAGATGCGTGGCGATGTGGATCCCATCGCCATCACGCAGTTCGCCACCCAGCTCCGTCGCTTCCAGCCCCAGATCGTCTGCCCGAACCTGGACCGCGAGATTCGCATCGCCGCCGCCAGCATTCGCGCGTCGCGGGCGCTGCGCCCGCGACCCGTGCGCCCCCGGCTCATCCCGCGCCGCGGCAGCGAGTTTCCGCTCAAGGACAAACGCCACTACCGGCTGGTGTATCTCTTCGACATCAACCGTGTGATCGTGAACTCGGAAGCCACCAAGCGCACCATGGTGAAGGACGCGCCCTGGTTTCCCGACGACAAAGCGGTCGTCATTTATAACGGGATCGACGACACGCCCTACGACCAGCTCACGGCGCAGCGCGACTCGCTCCGCGCCAAACTCCGCGGCTCCATCGGGGCGCCGCCGGATGCGCCCGTGGTGACGCTGGTGGGCGAGCTCAACGAGCGCAAACAGCAGCGCGTGGTCATCGAAGCGGCCCCGCACGTGCTGGAAAGATTTCCGAACGCGCGCATTCTGTTTGTGGGTGACGGAGACGACCGTGCCCCGCTCGAGAAGGCCGTGCGTGAGCGCGGGCTGCACACCTCGATCATTTTCACCGGGTTCCGTGCCGACGTTCCGGAAATCCTGGTGGGCAGCGATGCGCTGCTCCTGCCGTCGCGCGTGGAAGGATTCGGCTACGTGCTCGTGGAAGCGATGGCAGCCGGCATTCCGTGCATTGCGTCCAGGGTGAGCAGCATTCCCGAAATCGTGCAGGACGGCGTCACCGGCATTCTGCACGCCGTGGGCGACTCCGGTGCGATCGCAGAAGCGACCATCGCCGTTCTCTCCGATCGCTCACGCGCTCGCGCCATGGGTGAAGCGGGCGCACGTGTGGCACGCGAGCAGTTTACGTTCCGCCGCATGCTCGACCAGGTCGAACAAGTTTTCTTCGAATAACAACATTTGCTTGACGCGATTCCAGCCTCTCAACGTATTCTGCTCGCACTCACTGTGCGCGGCATTGAGGAGGTCCGTTGATGGGAGTACTGGTCGCTGAGTTCATTGGCACCTTCACGCTGATCTTCATCGGCGTGGGGTCGATCGTCGCGAATCACGTGACCGGCGGCGCGGTGGGTGTGACCGGCATCGCGCTGGCGCACGGCCTTGCCATCGCCTGCATGGCCACCGCGACCGGCGCCATCAGTGGCGGGCACTTGAACCCCGCGGTGACACTCGGCCTCTTCGCCACCGGCAACGTCAAAGCGGGAACGGCTGTGAAGTACATCATCAGTCAGTGTGCCGGCGCGGTCGCGGCCGCGGCGGCCATCAAGTTCGCGACACCGTCCGACGCGGTGTCGGCGACCCTGCTGGGGACACCGGCGTTGGGAAGCGGCATCTCCGTCGCGCAGGGCGTCGTGATGGAAACCATCCTCACGTTCTTCCTCATGTTCGTTGTTTACGGGACCGCGGTCGATCGCCGCGCACCCAAGGTTGGCGGACTGTTCGTCGGACTGACGGTCGCGCTGGACGTGCTGGCGGGCGGCCCCATCACCGGCGCGGCGATGAATCCGGCGCGCAGCCTCGGCCCCGCGCTGGTGGGCGGACATCTCGCAAATATGTGGATCTACTGGCTGGGACCGATCATCGGCGCAGTACTCGCGGCGATGATCTACAAGCGCACGATGGAGGCGAAGGCTTAAGTCTTCAACACCATAGTGCAGGGACGAGCGCGGGACCGTATGGTTCCGCGCTCGATTTTTTTGGTGCCTAGCGAACGAGGTGGACGAGCGCGAGGCTCAGGGCCGGCGCGTACGTGATGATCACCAGCGCCAGCAGCATGAGGAGCAGAAACGGCACGCTCGCGCTGTAGAGCTTGATCACGGGCTCTTTGAAGCGGAATGAACTGATGAAGAGATTCAGGCCAACCGGCGGCGTGAGATAGCCGATCTCGAGGTTGGTGAGAAACACGATGCCGAGGTGGACGGGATCGACGCCGAAGCCGACCGCCACCGGCGCGATCAAGGGCACCACCACGATCAGGGCCGAGAAGATGTCCATCAGGCAGCCGACCACGAGCAGGAACAGGTTGAGAATCAGGAGGAACGTGTACTTGCTCGAGATGTAGTGCTGCATCCACGCCAGGATGCGCATCGGCACTTCGGCATCGATCAGGTAATTCACGAAGCCGAACGAGCACATGATGATGACGAGAATGCCGCCCACCAGCGAAACGCTCTCGGCGAAGATCTCGGGAAGCTTGCGCACCGGAATGTCGCGGTAGATGAAGACCTCGATGACAATGGCGTACAACGCCGTCAGCGCGGCGGCTTCGTTGACCGTGATCAGCCCGCCGTAGATACCGCCCAGCACGATGATGGGAAGCGGGATCTCCCAGGCCGCTTCGCGCAGCGCCGTGCGCACCGCCGCGAACGACATCGGCGGCGCCTTGATGCCCTCTTTGCGCCCCATGTACCAGCCGTACCACGCGAGCAGTCCCAAGAGGAGGAATCCGGGCAGGATGCCGGCCAGGAACAGCTTGTCGATCTGAACGCTCGCGACGTAGCCGTAGATGATGATGGGCAGGCTGGGCGGAAACAGGAGCCCGAGACTCCCCGAAGCGGTAACGAGTCCGAGCGAGAATTTGCGGTCGTAGCCTTCGCGCAGGAGCGCCGGGAGAAGAAGGCCGCCCATCGCCACGATGGTTACACCGGATGCGCCGGTGAACGCGGTGAACACCGCGCACGCCACCAATGCCACCACCGCGAGTCCGCCGGGAAAGAGCGCACCGGAGAGTTTTACGAGGCGATCGGGTGCCTTGCTGTGCGCGAACAGGTACCCGGCCAGCGTGAAGAGCGGGATCGCCACCAGGAGCGGCGACGACGCCACCGAGTACATCGACACCGCCACGGACGAGATGTCGACATGCTCGGCGTAGAAGAGCGCCATCGCCAGCGCGCCGAAGACCGCGAAGAGCGGCATGCCGTTGAAGGCGAGGATCGCGAGCACAATGCCGAGCAGCGCCAGCATCAGATGTCCGCCCCCGCTTCCGCCGGCTCGCGCGCGAGGAAAATGGCGAGCAGGGTGCGATACGTGATCACGGCAAAAGCGAAGGGCAGGATCAGCTCGAGCACCCAGGTCTGAATGCCGAGGAACGCCACTTCATGGTACGACCGCTCGTCGATCACGAGGCGCACGGCCGCGATCGCAAGCAGGTAAGCGGCGATCGCCGTGGCGCCGTACACCACCCAGCGCCGCACCGGCTTCAGGCGTTCGGGCAGGAGGCGCGACATTACATCGACGGTGATGTGACTCATGCGCGCGGCTGCGATCATCGCGCCGACCGCTCCCAAATAGAGCACCACGTGGCGCATGAACGGGTCCGCCCACAAGAGGCCCGAGTGCATGAAGTTGCGCATCACGATCTGGATGGTGCCGAGCACCACCAGGGATGCGAGCAGGAGGGCAATGAACCCGATTTCGAGGCCGAAAAGGAACCCGAACACGCGGCGCGCGGCGTTGCGTGGCTCGAGCCGCGCGCGTATGAGCGCCAGCACGATCAGGACGACGAAGCCAAGAGCAACGAGGGCGTATCGATTCATGAACCGACTATTTGCTTCCGTGTGACGCGCGGAAATCCACGAGCATCTTCTTCACGCGGTCGAGGAGCTCCTGCGGGTACAGCGTACCCACGCCTTCGCCCCACGCCGCGCGTCCGCGCTCGACAAAGTCCTTGCGCGCCGCCGCATCCACGGGAACCACCTGGACGCCTTCTTTCTTGATCTCGTCGATGGCCTCGTTGTTCTGCACGCGCGTCTTGGCCGTCAGGTCGGCCAGCTGCGTGCGCGAGATTTCCTCGATGGCCGCAAGGTCCGCGTCACTCACGCCGGCCAGCGCTTTCTTGGACACCAGCACGGCGCTGATCGCGTGTGTGATGGGGATGTCGCTCATGTACTTGACGCGTGAATACCACTGCAGCGCCACGCACGCGAGCGGCGAGGAATACACCGCGTCCACCACGCCGGTCTGCAGCGACGTCAGCACGTCGGGAGCGGCAAGCGGAATGGGGGCAATCTTGAAGGCCTTGAAGAAAATCTCGGCGAGCGGATCGCCGGACCATATCCACCATTTCTGCGCCGCCATGTCATTGGGGGCCTTCACGGGATTCTTGGTGAAGAGATAGACGAAGCCCACGTCGGTCCAGCCCAAGAGGACGTAGCCTTTGTCGTCGAATGCCCTGGTGAAATAATCGTTGGTCTGGGCACGCACGTAGTCGAGCTCGTCCAGGTTGTCGAACATGAACGGCAGCTCGAGCACGCGCACTTCCGGCACGATGCTGCCCAGCCCGAAGCCGGTGAACGCGGCGCCGTGCACCTGGCCGTTGCGCATCTTGCGAATGACGTCCTTCTCGTCGCCCTGCACACCGCCGGGGAAGAACTTGAAGCCGACGCGATTCTGCGTCTTTGCGCGCGTGTCGTCATCGATCTTGTGCATGGTCTTCATCCACGTGCTGCCCTCGGGCGCGAGCGTGGCAATCTTGATCTCCACCGCCGCTTTCGGACGCGGCGCCTGCGCGAACGCGGGTGCGGCGGTGAGCGAAAGCAGGGCGGCGGCGCAGAGCAAACGTCTAGAAAAGGTCATCGGCTTCTCCCAGGAGTGTTGCGGATTTCTTGCGTGCAATGAGATTGAGCAGGCGATAGGGATCGTCCGCGGGCTCCGGTGCGGCGGTGACTTCGCCGAGCACTTTGCGGAACTGATCTCCGTCCTGGATGCGGTACAGGTAGAACTTCGCGAAGAAGTACTTCGGCAGCAAGAACGAATTGCCCGCCACTTCAAACGCCTTGTTGAAATTCTCGAGCGATTTCTCCGGGCTTCCGCCGAACATGGGCGGGCGGAACGCGTGCAGGCTCCCCACCATGACATACGGCAGCCCGTGGAAATACGAGCCGTCGAGCTCGGTGCAGCGCACGAGCAGCGCCGTCACCTTGGGAATGTCGCGCAGCACGGCGGTGGAATCGAGGTGCAGGCTGATGAACTGCGCCCAGTTGGCGGCCGTCCACACCGCCGCGGGCACGTCTTTCTTGCGCAGAGACGGCATCGATTTCTCGAACTGCTCGAGCGGGACGTCCCAGTTGGCAGGCAGCTTCTTGTTCCTGGCGAGAATTGCGCGCCCGTGCGCCACACCTTTCAGGTAGAGCTGCGAGGCATACTGTGGATCGCTCTCCTCGTGCGTCGAGAAGGCGTAGCTGAAGTACAGCATCGATGCATTGAGGCGCAGGTTTTCGTTGTGCGGATCGGTGCGAATGAGCCCTTCGAGGAGAAACAGGTTGGCGGCAGCGCCATCCTGAAAGGTGCGTAGATCGTCCGACGCCATAGCCGCGTCGCGCGCATTGTCGAGCACGGGCACCATGACGTGACCGACGGAAAATTTTGCCGTGGAGCAACCGCCGAGGAGCAGCGCCAAGAGTGCCATGCTGCCAGCGACCGTCCGGGCTTCAAACGCCTTCATGGCGGGCAATCTTCCCCCGAAGCCGGCGTTTTCAGCAACAACTCAATTGGGGCCTATACCATCGCCTTTTCGATCTCGTCGGCACACGCGGAGGCAAAGGCGGATGCGGGGAAGCGAACTGCGGTATCGCGACCCGCCGCAGCGAGCCAGGAGCGAAACGCGCCGTCGTCGATCAGGCGCTGCACCGCGTGGGCCAGCGCGTCCTGATCACCGGGCGCAAACATGAGGCAGTTCTGCTCGGGGTGTGCATACTCGCGAACGCCGCCGCAATCGCTGATGGCGGTTGCGACGCCGCACGCCATGGCCTCGAGCGGAGGCAGGCCGAAGCCTTCGAGCAGCGAGGGGAACACGAAAATATCGCACGTCGTGTAGAACGCCATCGGATCCATGGCCCGATCCCCCTGCAACACGCTGAAGCGTTCCACGAATTCGGGGAGTTCCGGACCGCCGCGATCGAAAGCGATAAAGCGCAGGGTGTCGGAGTCGGCGAAACGTTGCAGCGCCTCGATGGCGATCGCCGCTCCCTTGACGCGTCCCGATTGGGAAAAGAAACCGATGGTGAGGCGCTCGGGATCATCGTGGCGCCGCTCGCGCCGGCCCCGCGTTGCCTCGTGTGCGCGCTCGATGTAGCGCTCCTCGATGCCCGGGTTGATGATGCGCTGAATTCGATCACGACCGACCGCGTCCGCCACGGCGCGGCTCACCGCGATGCGGATCGCGGGCACTTCGAGCCCGCGCCGCGCCACCGTGTGCAGCATGGGCTTGAGCCACGAGCGCTGCGACCCCAGGCGGATGTGCGTGGTGATCTCGTCGGCCTGCACGAGGTGAACGATGCGCGCTTTCGCATTGGCGCGGCGTCGCGCACGCTCGATCAACAGTGGCGTCTGGTAGCCGGTCGCGAGGTACACGCGCGCCGGCGGCATCTCACGTTCGAACGCAATGCGGTCGCGCAGGCCGCGCGCGTTCCCGCGCGTGAAGATCTGGATCTTGGGGTGGAGGTCGATGGGGGGCGTGGCCGAGTGGGCCGGAGCGGTAAAGGCAACATTGTGCCCGCGCGCCGCGACCTCGTTGGCCACATGGATCACCATGCGGATTCCGCCCGATGGATTGAACCCGATCAGCGGAATGGCGAGGTCGATGGCGGGCTTGCGGTTCATGTCGCTCCGCGCGCGCGCAACGCGTTCTCGATGGTTTCGAATCGTTTCGACCATGTGTTCTCGCGTGCATAGGCAATGCGCATGCCACGGCTGCCGCTGTCGAAAAGAAGCGATGTCACCGCGCCGGCCATTTCTTCCGCCGTATCGCACAAGGTGACGGGCGGGTTCGATGCCTCGATTTCATCCAGTCGCGTGGCCACGGTGGGCAGCCCGCAGGCGAGGTACTCGAAGAGCTTGAGGGGGCTCACCGCGTGCGTGAGCTCGCTCTTTACGAAGGGAACCAGGCCCACGTCGCAGAAACCGAGGAGCCAGGGGAGCTCGCGGTACGGGAAGGGCCCGGTGAAGTGTACGTTGCGCGGATACTCGCGGGCGGCGGGGGTCCCGGGGCCCACTACCAATACGGAGGCGGTCGGGTTGCGTTCCGCCACGCGGGCGATGGCGTCGAAGTCCACCCACGCATCGAGCTTGCCCACAAAGACTACCCGCGGTCGTGCAAATTTGGAAAGCATGGCTGGCTCCGCCGCGGGTCGGTCAAAGAAGAAATCAGCCACCGCATTGGGAAGATAGATCGCATCAGGTCGCCGCGATGCCAGCTTCTGCTTGAGCCGCGTGGACGTCACGAACACGACATCGCACGCGTCCACCATCTCGTCGTGGAGCCTGATCAGCGCGGGGGGCACGGTGCCGAAGTGCTCCCAGTCGTCGGAAATACGGCACGCCTTGACGCGGGCGCGCACCTGGCCCGGCAACGCATGCGAGAAACGACTGTTGGAAAGCCAGAGCACGTCCGGTTGTAAAAACCCAAGGCGTTTCAGAACACCGCGCAGGGATGGCGATGTGGCATTGAGCGTGTGCCTGGCGAAGAAGCGTGTGCGCAAGAGCGGACGATCAACAACGGGCAGGAACGTCTTCGCGTAATACTCGGTGATGCGCTCTTCGGCGCGGACGCCGCCTTGCTTCCAGACCTCGATGCGACGACGTGTTTCGAGGTCGTCGTGACGGCGCATCATGACTCCCAACCAGCACACCTCGGCGCCGTGCTGCGCAAACTGGCGCGCGATCGCGTGTGACCCGACCTGGGTCGTTCCGCGAAAGTCGGTCGCCTCGGCCATCAGCACGCGCGTCATAGCGGAATCAACTCGACGGAGAAAAAAACCCTCCGGCCCTGGTTGGTCTTGAGGGCCGGAGGGTCAAACGACCTACTATTGCATTTCATGGTGCCGAAGGGGGGACTCGAACCCCCACGAGGTTGCCCTCACTGCGCCCTGAACGCAGCGCGTCTACCAGTTCCACCACTTCGGCCCTGATGAAAAAACTCCAGCAGGCTTGGCAGCTAAAAAGGAGCGCAACAAAGGCAAAGCCAAGAGCCAGTTGTCGGCGCCTTTCAGCGACCGGCAGAGTAGTCGATCATGGTGGAAAAGTCAATTGAAAGGGCCCTCGAACAAGGACTCTTTCATCGCTACAAGATATTGTATGGTAGTAGCTTAGAGGATACCATCCGCGGCGATGTCTGCGCCGGTGGACGATATATCGGATATAATCCGGTAAATACTAAGTTGTTTCTCATTTGCCGGTTGCCAGTTCCGGCTCCGTGCCCGTAGGCTGGCGTTTCAACCCATGAAAGCTGTTGTTCAGAACAAGAAAGCTCGCCACGATTTTTCCATTCTCGAGACCATCGAGGCGGGCATCGCGCTCCGCGGCACCGAGGTGAAGTCGCTGCGCGAAGGCCGCGCCAACCTGCGCGACTCATACGCGTTGCTCGAGGGCGGTGAAGTGCTGCTGCGCGGCCTCCAGATCATGCCCTACTCACACACGTCGGACCGGGCTATCGATCCGATGCGCGACCGCAAGCTCCTGTTGAACCGCGAAGAGATCCGCAAGCTCACGGTCAAGATCAACGAGAAGGGCATGACCCTGGTGGCGCTCAAGGTCTACTTCACCGAGCGCGGCATCGCCAAGGTTGAGTTGGGCCTGGCCAAGGGCAAGAAGCTCTACGACAAGCGCGAGGCCATCGCCGAACGCGAGACCCGCCGCGACGTCGACCGCGCTATAAAGCGCGCCCGCAACGAATAGCTTCGCCCATCGCACTCGACCGCTTTCGGACCCTCTGCTATGGTCGCGGCGGACCCATGAAATTCCGACTGATCATCCTCGCGCTTCTCGTCTTTGCAGGCGGAGCGGTATTCACGCAGGCATTGGCGGATGATACCGCCGAGGTCGTCTACGACGACGGCCGGCCTACCGAGCGGGTGCCGCTGCTCCGCGTTTCGGGCGACGACAATGTGTGGTTCCTTCGCGCCAGCGACGTGGCGCGGTTGTTTCGCGCCACCCAGTTCTGGAACGCATCGAGCCGGAAGATCGTGCTGGGTATCGGGCGCGTGCGCTTCGTCATCACGGTGGATACGCGCGTGGTGGTGGTCGACGGCGAGCCGTACATGATGCGCACACCGGCGCGTTACGAGGACGGCTTCGTGCTGGTGCCCATGGAGTTCATGCTCGAGATCGCGGCGCAGCAGACGCCGCGCGACTTCACGTGGGATGAAAACGCGAGGCGCCTCACGGTGAAGGGCGCCGGCTTCAACGTGACCGGCATCAAGTTCGACACGGCGCCCACGCGCACCACGGCGACGCTCACGCTGAGCGAGCCGCTCGTCTATCACGTCGACAACAGCACGGCGGGACTGGTGCGCCTCAAGCTCTACGGCGCGCGCGCGGATGTGCGCGCGTTGACGGTGTCCGATGCCCACGGGCTGGTGCGCGGCGTGCGTGCCGAGCAGACCGAACGCGACGTCTACGTGACCTTTGATGTCTCGTACCAGGTGAAGCAGCTGCGCGTGGACCGCGCCGACAATCCGCCGCAGATTGTGGTGTCGCTCGAAAAAGGCACCGGCGCTCCGTCCGACAGCAGTCTGGTGGTGCTCGACGAAGGTGCGGCCGTGCGGCGCTCGTTTGTCATCAAGAAGGTGTGCATCGATGCCGGGCACGGCGGACGCGACCACGGCAACGAGAACAACGGCTCCGCCGAGAAGGACATCACGCTCGCCATTGCCAAGACCGTGGCGCAGAAAATCCACGACGACCTTGGCCTCGAGGTCGTGATGACGCGCACCGATGACACGCTGGTGGGGCTGCGCGATCGCACCGAAATCGCCAACAAAGCCAAGGCCGACGTATTCATTTCGATTCACTGCAACAGCTGGTTCAACGATCAGACCAGCGGCTTCGAGTCGTATTTCCTCTCGCCCGCGCGCAGCGAAAGTGAACGCGCGCTCGCGCGCTTCGAGAACCAGTCCGGCGGCGCCAAGTCCGATGCGCCGGATGACGACGTGCAGTTCATTCTGTGGGATCTCGTGCAGAACGCGTACATCTCGGAGAGCAGCTCGCTCGCGGAAACCATCCAGCGCCAGATGACGTCGAAGCTGGGCTTGAAGAGCCGCGGCGTCAAGCAGGCCAACTTTGTCGTGCTGCAGGGAGCCAAGATGCCGGCCGTGCTGATCGAGACGGCGTTCCTTTCCAACCCCGGCGAGGCCCAGAAGCTGAACGATCCCGATTTCCAGCGCGGCATCGCCGACGGCATCGTCGAATCGCTTCGCCGCATGCAGGAGCAGTACCGCTAGTGGACGAGCGCGACGACAACGGTTTCGACGACATCCCGCGCGACAAAGGCGGCCTCACCGGCCGTCGTATCGCCGTGATCGGCGTGCTGACCTTCGCCGCGCTGGGTCTTGCGCTGTGGCTGGGAACGCGGCCGAAGCCGGCACCCGAGGCCCCGGTCGCGAAGAAAGTGGAAGCGGTCCCGGAAGGAACGCGCAACGTGACGCTCTACTTCGCGGACCTCGACCAGCCCGAGATTCACGGCGAAACGCGCGAGCTCGCGGTGGGGCACCGTATCGACGAGCAGGTTCACCAGATCATCGATGCCCTGATTTCGGGGCCGGTGGGAAAAGACGGGATCAGCGCGATCCCCGCGGGGACCAAGCTGCTTTCTGTCATGGTCGAAGCGGATAGCGCGACGGTATACTTGGACTTCAGCAGCGAGCTCGTGGCCGCGCATCCGGGCGGAAGCGCCGCGGAGTACTGCACGATCGCGTCGATTGTGCGCACCGTGGGCGAAAACTTCCCCGAGCTCTCGCGTGTGCAGCTGCTGGTGGACGGCGCCCAGGTGGAATCCATCGCGGGACACGTGCGCGCCGACCAACCGTTCCTCGTCAAGGACTGGCGCTAGAAAGCAACATGTCGAAAAAACCCATCGGCGTATTCGACTCCGGTATCGGCGGCTTGACCGTGCTGAAGGAGCTCCTCGCCCGCTTGCCGGACGAGTCGTTCGTGTATTTCGGCGACACCGCGCGCGTTCCCTACGGCAACAAGAGCGCGGACACCATTCGCCGCTTTTCCAGCGAGAACGTGAAGCTGCTCCTCGAGCGCGACGTCAAGATGGTGGTGGTGGCGTG
>Ga0075425_100004935_pt1 | contig 13824 bp, 12 predicted proteins | sample SoiMethybrSBSTD4_FD_75300 | JGI IMG/M metagenome (GOLD analysis project Ga0075425, IMG submission 75300) | Bulk soil microbial communities from a Populus tree surrounding site in Tennessee, USA - Soil MetaG P. TD hybrid SBSTD4 | ecosystem: Environmental > Terrestrial > Soil > Tree plantation...
CTCTGTTCAAAAAAAAACCCGCCGGCTCTGTCAAGCCGGCGGGTCGGTTGTGCGCGATTCCCTGTGAAACTCAGACTGCGTTCGCCAACAGACCACCAGCATGGAGCATTCGCGTCATGCGAATTCGCATGCACATCGAGCACGTAGTGGTAATGATCGCGAACATGCAGTCTGTAGGGCGCGGTCTTTAGACCGCGCCAAAAAGCGAGTATAGAAGTCACCTGATGCCACGTCAAGTCAACATCGTTCACTGTGACGCTGAAACGAACCCACGCCGCCGCCGCCGGCCTTTCGGCCGGCTCCAGACGAGTCGGAGAATCGCGCAGACAAGCAGTGCTGGTTCAGGAGCTGTTTGTATGCGCGATTCTCTGACTCGCTGACGCGCGAAGCGCGTGGCGGCGGATGCCTTGTCTCTGCCCGGCTGGCGCGCTGGGCGCCAGCCGGGTTTCAGACGTAGCTCTTCTTCGATTCTTCGTTTCTTCGAATCTTCGACGTAAACCGTGGGTACGGCTCAGCGCCACAGTGAAGCTGTATCTATTAGAGTAGTTTATGATGTTGAAAACATTATAAATTTGACTTTGCCTGTGCGACCGGTCAGGATACACCCATGCGCTTTCGCGTACTTGTCGTCGTCGGTGTCGCAGGCCGGATTATCGGCCGGCCGGAGACCTATCCAAGCGAGTGAACGGCGCCAAAATTCAGTAACGAGACACCAAGGGCCGTCACTCAACCAGAGGCGACGGCCCTTTGTTTTAGGCCGCGGAAGAACACGGATCAACACGGAAACGGTCGCAGCAATCGGCCGCGATCAGCAGGGAAAGGTCAGCGTGCGAGTCGCGTATCAAGGGGAACCTGGCGCCTTCAGCGAAGCCGCCGTGCTGCGGCTGCTGCCGGATGCGGAGCCGCGCCCGTACCCGACCTTCGATGAAGTCTTCGATGCGGTATCGAACGGGTCCGTCAACCTCGGTGTCGTGCCGATCGAAAACTCCATCGGCGGATCGATTCATCGCAACTACGACCTGCTGGTGCAGCGCGACCTCTCAATCGTCGGCGAAGTGCAGGTGCCGGTCGTGCACAACCTGCTGGCGCTTCCGGGTGTGCGGCTCGAGGAGGTTCGCCGAGTGCTCTCGCATCCACAGGCACTCGCGCAGTGCGCGGCGTTTCTGCGCGGTCTCGAGCACGTGGAAGCGATTGCGACCTACGACACGGCGGGCAGCGCGAAGATGGTGCGCGACGAACAGCGCCGCGACACGGCGGCCATCGCGTCCGAACGTGCCGGCGCGCTCTTCGGACTGGAACCGCTCCGCACCGGCATTCAGGACTACGACGACAACATCACCCGCTTTCTTGCCATCTCGCGTCAGCGCGTGCCGCTCGGTACGCCGGACAAGACCAGCCTCGTCTTCACGTTGAAGAGCGCACCGGGCGCGTTGTTCAAGGCGTTGAGCGTGTTTGCGCTCCGCGACATCGATCTCTCCAAGCTCGAATCGCGGCCGGTGCCTGGACGCCCGTGGGAATACTTGTTCTATCTCGACGTCGCCGCCGCGCGAGAGGATCTGCAATGTGCGCGCGCGATGGTGCACCTCGCTGAATTTGCGCCGTCGCTTCGCACCCTGGGGTCCTACCCCCGATGGCGCGAGCCGGAGGCCAACCCGGACACCGTTCGGGCGCAGGAAGGAGCGGGCCGTGGCTGACGACACCGCGCGACCCATGAAGTGGCAGAGCGGCGGAATCACGGATGGTCCGAGTCGAGCGCCCGCCCGCGCCATGCTTCACGCATCCGGATTCAGCGCGGCCGATCTCAGTCGTCCGCTGGTGGGTGTCGCAAACACCTGGATCGAGATCGGTCCCTGTAACTATCACCTGCGAGATCTTGCCGCCTCGGTGAAGAGCGGCATTCGCGCCGCCGGCGGCACACCGATGGAGTTCAACACGGTCTCGATCTCCGACGGGATCACGATGGGCTCGGCCGGCATGCGCACGTCGCTGGTGAGTCGAGAAGTGATTGCGGATTCGATCGAACTGGTGGCCCGTGGCAACCTCTTCGACGCCATCGTCATTCTCGTCGGCTGCGACAAGACCATTCCCGGCGGCGCGATGGCGCTTGCGCGGCTCAACATCCCGGGCTTGATTCTGTACGGCGGGTCGATTGCGCCGGGCCGGTTCGCCGGTCACGACGTCACGATCCAGGACGTGTTCGAGGCAGTGGGCGCGCACGCCGCGGGCCGCATGACCGATGCCGATCTTCGCGACATCGAGGCGCATGCCTGCCCTGGCGCAGGGGCCTGCGGCGGCCAGTTCACGGCCAATACGATGGCGACCGCGTGCGAATTCCTCGGCCTCGCGGCGATGGGCAGCGGCGATGTGCCGGCCGTCGATCAGTCGAAGACCTCTGTCGCAGAACGTGCCGGCGCGATGGTGATGGACGTTCTAAAACGCGGCCTCCGCCCGTCGGACATTGTCACGCGGGAATCACTCGAGAACGCCATCGCGGCGGTTGCGGCTACCGGTGGCTCGACCAATGCCGTTCTTCACCTGCTGGCAATCGCCCGCGAGGCCGGCGTCAAGCTGGCGCTCGAAGATTTCGATCGGATCAGCGCGCGTGTGCCGTTGCTGGCGGATATGAAACCGGGCGGACGTTTCGTCGCCGTCGATCTTCATCGCGCCGGCGGCACTCGACTCGTCGCACAACGGCTACACGCGGCGGGGGCGCTTCATGCCACTGCGATCACCGTGACCGGCAAGACAATCGGCGACGAGGCCGCGCAGGCGAAGGAAACACCCGGGCAAGAGGTCGTGCGCCCGGTGTCGTCGCCGCTGAAGCCGACCGGCGGTCTCGTGATTCTCCGCGGCAACGTCGCGCCCGACGGCTGCGTCGTCAAAGTCGCCGGACACGACTTTGGAGTACATCGCGGACCGGCACGTGTGTTCGAGGGCGAAGAAGCCGCCTTCGCGGCGGTGCAAGCGGGTCGCATCCAGGCCGGAGACGTCGTCGTCATCCGGCATGAAGGTCCGAAGGGCGGGCCCGGCATGCGCGAAATGCTTGGCGTCACCGGCGCGATCGTCGGCGCAGGCCTCGGCGATTCAGTCGCGCTCGTCACTGACGGGCGCTTTTCCGGCGCGACGCATGGGTTGATGGCCGGCCACGTCGCCCCCGAAGCCGCGGCAGGCGGACCGATCGCAGCCGTTCGCGAGGGGGACATCATCACGCTCGATCTGCCGGCGAGAAGGATTCAGGTCGATATTTCTGATAGCGAAATGGCGGAGCGGTTGCGGCAGTATCGGCCGCAACCACCGCGTTTCACGACCGGTGTGATGGCGAAATACGCACGGCTGGTATCGTCGGCGGCTGAAGGCGCGGTGACGAATGCTTGAAGCGCCTGCGGCCCGACCCGCCTTCGCACGGTCAACAGACTGTGCTACGGCGAGGCAAGGCGGCGCGGAGGACGACGCGAGCGAGCGCAGCAAAGCGTGTTGGGGAGTCCGAGGGGCCAAGCCCCTCGGAGTGATAAAGAGATACATATGAAACTTACTGGCGCACAGATCCTTTGGGAATGTCTGGTTCGCGAGGGCGTGACGGATATTTTTGGATATCCGGGCGGCGCGATCCTGCCGGCGTACGACGCGATGCTGGACTATCCGATCCGGCACGTGCTCGTGCGGCACGAGCAAGGGGCGACGCACATGGCCGATGGCTACGCGCGCGCGAGTGGCGGGGTCGGTGTCGCGATTGCCACGTCAGGCCCAGGCGCGACCAATATGGTTACCGGTATTGCCACCGCGATGATGGACTCCTCCCCCATCGTGTGCATCACCGGACAGGTTGGCAGCCGCCTGATTGGCAGCGACGCATTCCAGGAGACCGACATTACCGGGATCACGCTGCCGGTGACGAAGCACAACTATCTCGTCACCCGCGCCGACGACGTCGCGAAGGCCGTCCGCGAAGCGTTCGCCATCGCGAAATCCGGCAGGCCAGGTCCGGTCCTCATCGACATCACCAAGGATGCGCAGCAGTCGTCGTGCGAATTCGACTGGGATTCCGCGGCGCCCTCGGTGCCGGGATGGCGCTCGGCGCCTGACACTCCCGACACGTCACTGGCGCATGCCGCAGCGATCCTGAACGCGGCCGAGCGGCCCGTCATTCTCGCCGGTCACGGCGTGATGATCTCTGGCGCCATGGACGAACTGCGCGCGCTTGCCGAACGCGCTCAGATTCCCGTGGCGATGACATTGCTCGGGATTGGCTGCATGCCGGCCTCGCATCAGCTGAACATCGGCATGATGGGCATGCACGGTGAAGCCTGGGTCAACCACGCGATCCAGGAAGCGGACTTGCTGATCGCCGCCGGCATGCGGTTCGACGACCGCGTCACCGGCAACCTCAAGACGTACGCGCCACATGCAAAGAAGATCCACATCGAAATTGATCCGTCGGAGATCAACAAGAACGTGGCCGTCGATGCGGCGCTCGTAGGCGACCTTCGAGCCGTCCTCAAGCGCCTGTTGCCGTTGATTGCGGAGGGCAATCGCGAGCAATGGAACGCGCACATCACCAATCTCAAGGGAGACTCCGCGGTGCGCGACATCCAATCGCTGCCCGATGATGGACATCTCTACGCGGCGCATGTGATCAACGACCTCTGGCGCGCGACGCGGAGCACCGAAACGATCGTGGTCACCGACGTCGGCCAGCACCAGATGTGGGAAGCGCAGTACTACCACCACGAGGCACCGCGATCGCTGATCACGTCGGGTGGACTGGGAACGATGGGGTTTGCTGTGCCGGCGGCGATCGGCGCCAAGCGCGCCCGGCCGGACGCCGAGGTCTGGGCCATCGTCGGCGACGGGGGATTCCAGATGACGATGTGCGAGCTCGCCACCGCGGTGCAGGAAGGCATTGCCGTCAAAGTCGGCATCATCAACAACGGCTACCTCGGCATGGTCCGGCAGTGGCAGGAATTCTTCTACGAGCGCCGCTACGCGGCCACTCCGCTCTCCGGTCCCGACTTCGTCAAGCTCGCCGAAGCATTCGGCATCCGCGGCATTGGCGTCACCAAACGAGGCGAAGTCAACCCCGCGGTCGAGGAGGCGCGCAATCACGCCGGTCCTGTGGTCGTCGACTTCCGAGTGGAACAGGAAGATACCGTCTATCCGATGGTGCCGGCCGGCGCCGACCTGCATGCGATGATTCGCCGGCCGAACCCGATTGTCGAGACCGGCGCGGACGTGTAACGAGGGCCCCATGAAGATGCATATTTTCACCGTGTACGTCGAGGATCTCCCGGGCGTGCTGAACCGCGTCGCGTCGCTCTTTCGCCGGCGCAACTTCAACATCATTTCGCTCGCGGTCGGACACAGCGAGACCCCCGGCGTTTCGCGCATGACCATCGTCATCCAGACTGATGACGGCGGCGCGCAGCGCATTGCGGCGCACCTCTACAAGTTGATTAACGTGCTCCGCGTCGAGGACATTACCGAGCGTCCGGCCGTCGTTCGCGATCTCGCCTTGATCAAGGTGAGTGCCGACCGTGAACAGCGTCCGCCGCTCATGCAGCTCGCGGAAGTGTTCGGCGCCCGCGTCGTCGACGTGTCGCCGCAGTCAATCGTGATCGAGATGGCAGGATCGGAGGCGAAGATCGACGGCTTGCTCGAAGTCCTGCGCCCGTACGGCGTGCTCGAGATGGTTCGTACCGGTCGGGTCGCCATGTCGCGCGGCGTCGGCACCGGATCGCCTGCCGCTGGTCAGGGACCGACGGCCGCGATTCCCGATACGGAGACGGGAGTCTCTTATTCGGTCTAGTGTGATCCGGACAACAGCCTTCACGGTCACGCTGCATCTATGTCTTTAGAGAAAAAAAGGAGAAGGGAGAACGGAGAACGATAATCTGGTTTGCTGAAGACTTAAAATTCTCCTGTTCTCCTTTCTCCTGTGATCTCTTAAGACAAGAATGCAGCGTGACAGTGAATACCGAGAGTTAGAACCCGAAACCTGAAACTGCCACAATTCCTGATTTTCCCGGAGGCTTCCCAGTGCCCAAGATTTATTACGACGCCGACGCTGACCTCGCGTTGATTCGTGGACGCAAGGTCGCGGTTCTCGGCTACGGTTCGCAGGGACACGCGCATGCGTTGAACCTGCGCGACAGCGGCGTGGATGTGCGCGTCGGGCTTCACGCGTCGAGCAAGTCGCGCGCGAAGGCGCAGGCCGACGGCGTGACCGTCAACGAGCCGGCGGCGGCCTGCGCGTGGGCCGACGTCATCATGGTGCTCGTGCCGGATACCGTTCAAGCTGCCCTCTACAAAGATGCGATCCGCCCGAACTTGTCGGCTGGCAAGACGCTGATGTTCGCGCATGGGTTCAACGTGCGTTTCGGCACGCTCGACTTGCCGAAGGACATCGATGTCTCGATGATTGCGCCGAAATCGCCCGGACATCGCGTGCGCGAGCTCTATCAGGAAGGGGCCGGCACACCCGCGCTCCTGGCCGTTCACCAGGACGCAAGCGGCAAGGCCAAGGAGGTCGCGCTGTCATATGGCAAGGCGATCGGCGTGACACGCGCCGGCGTCATCGAGACGACCTTCGCGGAAGAAACGGAGACGGACCTCTTCGGCGAACAGACGGTTCTCTGCGGCGGCGTCAGCGCGCTCATCAAAGCAGCGTTTGAAACCCTGGTTGAAGCGGGATATCAACCCGAGATCGCGTACTTCGAGTGCATGCACGAATTGAAGCTGATCGTCGATCTCATGTATCAGGGTGGTTTGAATTACATGCGGTATTCGGTCAGCGACACGGCCGAGCATGGCGACTACACCGGCGGCCCGCGGATCATTACTGACGAGACGCGGAAGGAAATGCGCAAGATGCTCGCGGAGATCCAGGATGGAACCTACGCGAAGAACTGGATCGAAGAGGATCGAAAGGGCCGGCCCTGGTTCAACGCACAGCGTGAACGCGAACAGAATCAGAAGCTCGAGGAAGTCGGCGCGCGGTTGCGCGATCTGATGCCGTTCCTGAAGCCGGTGAAGCACCGCCAGCCCGCTGGAGTGTAATGTGTGTTGCTGATTCTCGATCGCTGATTGTCGGCGGGGTCTAAAGACCCCGCCCTACGTTTTCGGATGTAATTGTAGGGCGCGGTCTTCAGACCGCGCCAACGTCAATGGATCTAAGACAGCTCGAGATTCTGCGCGCGATCGCCGAGAGCGGCTCATTCACCGCGGCCGGCGCTCGCCTGAACGTCTCGCAATCGGCGATCAGCCGTCAGATCCTGCTGCTCGAGGAAGAATTCAAGGAGCCGCTCTTCATCCGCTTTGGCCGGCGCATTCAGATCACGCCGACGGGCGAAGTCCTGCTTCAGTTGAGCCATCGCGTCTTTGCCGACATTCGCGACACGTCCGAGAGCATCCTCGACACGAAGAAGAAGCTGTCCGGCACGCTGAGGCTGGTCGGCGGCATGACGGTGTGTCTCTACGTCTTCCCTCCGCTCTTGAAGGAGTTCCGCCGTCGTCACCCCGACGTTGACATCAAAGTCATCACCGGAGGGACGCCGCGTCTGCTCCGCAAACTTCGATCGGGTGCGGCCGATCTCGGTTTGTTGACCCTGCCCACCGACGACTCCGCGCTCGCGACGGTCCCGGTCATTCGCGAGGAGTTGCTCCTCGTCGCGCCGCCGGCTAATCGCCTGGTGAATGGACGCGCCGTGCCACCGTCCACTCTCGTGGGCCAGCCATTCATCCTCTTTGAACAAGGCTCGAACACGCGTCGGGTCATCGACGAGTTCTTCGTCCGCTCCGACATCAAGCCGCGCGTAGTTGCCGAGACCGAAAACGTCGAGATTATCAAGTCGATGGTCGCGTCAGGCCTCGGCGTCAGTATCGTGCCCTATCAATCGGTGGCACGCGAAATCCGTGGCGGCACACTCTCGTTCGCGCGGATCGAAGGACTGACGCTCGTCCGCGAGACCGGATGGGTCCACCTCAAGGCCGATCGCGTGCCACGAATGGTGCGCGAAATGATGGACACGCTGACGAGAATCATTCCGCGCCTGCGGCTTGCTCCTCCGGGCGGACCACGGCGTGTCCCCGCGCGCGATGCCGAGCCGGTCGCCGCCGACTGACCGAATCGCCATGCGCCTCACCGAACGTGAAATCGACAAGCTGCTGATCTTTACGGCCGCCGACGTCGCGCGGCGGCGGAAAGCGCGCGGCCTGAAACTCAACCATCCTGAAGCGGTCGCGCTCATCACCGCCGAAGTCCTCGAAGGCATACGGGACGGAAAAACCGTCGCCGAGTTGATGACGCTCGGCGCGCAGATCCTGACTCGCGAGGACGTCATGGAAGGCATTCCGGAAATGATTCACGAAGTGCAGGTCGAGGGCACGTTTCCTGATGGCACGAAGCTCGTGACCGTCCACGATCCGATTCGCTGACCCATGACTCCAGGCGAATACTTCCTCCGCGACGAGCCGATTGAGCTCAATCCTGCCGCGACGCGCGTACGCCTTCGCGTCGACAATCACGGCGATCGCCCGATTCAGATCGGCTCACACACGCATTTCTTCGAGGTGAACCGGTATCTGCGATTCGATCGCCACAAGGCCTATGGATGCAGGCTCGACATCCCTGCCGGAACTGCGCTTCGCTTCGAACCTGGCGAGGGACGAGAGGTAGACCTCGTGCCATTCCGAGGACGCCGCATCGCGTTCGGCATGAACGCGCTCGTCAACGGCCCGCTCGATACGGACGCCGAGAGCGTGTTCAATCGCGCATCCGAACTCGGCTTCGCGAAAGGCTCCAAGTGAAAATCGCGCGGCGGACCTACGCGGACTTGTATGGACCAACCGTCGGCGATCGTGTCCGGCTCGGCGACACCGGCCTGTTGATTGAGATCGAGAAGGACTTTGCGCGATACGGCGAAGAGGTGGTCTTCGGCGGCGGCAAAGTCATTCGCGACGGCCAGGGTCAGTCGCAAGCGAGCCGTGCGTCAGGCGCGCCCGATCTCGTCATTACCAACGCCGTTTTGCTCGACCACTGGGGAATCGTCAAGGCCGACGTCGGGGTTCGCGACGGGCGTATTGCCGCGATCGGAAAGGCGGGCAACCCCGACATTCAGGACGATGTCACGCCAGGCCTCGAAATCGGGCCGTCTACCGAGATCATCGCCGGTGAGCATCGCATCCTGACTGCAGGCGGAATCGATACGCACATTCACTTCATCAGTCCTCAACAGGCCTGGGAGGCTCTTTACAGCGGCGTCACCACGATGATTGGCGGCGGGACCGGACCTGCCGATGGGACGCGCGCAACCACCTGCACCCCCGGTGAATGGAACATCCACCGCATGCTCGAAGCGGCCGAAGGGCTGCCGCTCAATTTCGGGTTCCTGGGCAAGGGAAACGCGACGCGGCCCGAACCGCTCGTGGAGCAGATCGAAGCGGGCGCAATCGGTTTGAAGCTTCACGAAGATTGGGGAACCACGCCGGCGGCGATCGACACCGCGCTGACCGTCGCTGACGAGCACGACGTGCAGATCGCGATTCACACCGACACGCTGAACGAATCAGGATTTGTCGAGGACACGCTCGCGGCATTCAAAGGGCGGACGATTCACACGTATCACAGCGAGGGTGCCGGCGGCGGCCACGCGCCGGACATCCTGAAAGTGTGCGCCCATCCGAACGTGCTTCCTTCGAGTACCAATCCGACGATGCCGTATACGGCCAACACGCTGGACGAGCATCTCGACATGCTGATGGTGTGCCACCATCTGAATTCACAGGTGCCGGAAGATGTCGCCTTCGCCGAGTCGCGCATCCGTCCCGAGACGATGGCGGCTGAAGACGTCCTTCACGATCTCGGTGCCATCAGCATGATGTCGTCTGATTCGCAGGCGATGGGGCGCGTCGGCGAAGTCATCACGCGGACATGGCAGACCGCGCATGTGATGAAAGCCACTCGCGGGTCTCTCCCTGGAGACTCGAGTCAGCACGACAACCGGCGTGCGCGCCGGTATGTCGCGAAATACACGATCAATCCGGCCATCGCGCACGGAATTGCCGAGTATGTCGGCTCAATCGAGGTTGGCAAACGTGCCGACCTCACGTTGTGGTCGCCGGCGTTCTTCGGAGTGAAGCCGGATTTGATTCTCGTCGGCGGTTTCATTGTCGCGGCGCTGATGGGCGATCCGAACGCGTCGATTCCGACGCCCGAGCCGGTGAGATACCGGCCGATGTTTGGCGCTTTCGGTCAGGCACGCAATTCGGTCGCCGCTACGTTCGTGTCGCGCCTCGCGCTCGATCGCAAGAGGCTGCCGGCATCGTTGCGGCGAACGCTCCTAGCGGTGCGCAACACACGAACGATCGGCAAGCGAAGCATGATCCTGAACGACTCGATGCCCTCGATTGACATCGATCCCGAACGATACACAGTCTCTATCGACGGCGAGCGGATCGAGCCTCGGCCGGCAACGTCTCTGCCGCTCGCGCAACGGTATTTCCTTTTTTGAACTTTCATTTGCCTTTTCCCTTTGCCCTTTTCCCTTTTCCCTTTCATAACACCATGTCGACTCCCATCCCGGTGCGCGTCCTTCATCCACATGGTGAGCCGCCGACCGGCTTACCGATCGTCGAGCTGCCGATGAGCGCGGTCGATCGCCGCCGAGTCCGGCGCCTCGTCGAAGCGCCGGACGGCGTGGTATTCGCGCTCGAATTGCCGACCGGCACGGTTCTTCATCCGGGACAGCTTCTTCACCACGACGCGGAAGCTGCCTATGTCGTCAGCGCCGCAGACGAGGACGTCCTTGTCGTGCATCCGCGCGACCTCGCCGAGGCGGCGCGCATTGGCCATCTCATCGGCAATATGCATCGCGATCTCCATGCGGCCGGAACCGAGATCGTCGCGCTGGCAGACGATGTCCTGGCCGATCGACTCGGGCGTTTCGGCGCGACTTTCGACCGCGCCCGCCGGCCATTCCACGGACGCGCGCCAGGAGAGCACTCGCATTGACATCCCCCGGCTCCGATCGGGACATCCGCCTGCTTCGGTTGTTTCAACTGTTCGATTCGCAGTTTCCTGTTGGTGCGTTTGCGCACTCAGGCGGACTGGAAACCTACGGTCAGACTGGAGCCGGCTTGCCGCAGCTGCGAGAGTTGCTGGCGGTTCAAGTCAGTCACGGGTGGGGACGCGCCGAACTGGCAGCCACCTCGCTCGCGTGGGCTGCGGCAGGCGGGCCCGATTCGGCCTCGGTGCTGTCGCACCTCGCAGCCCTCGTCAGCGCGCACAAAACAATTCCGTCGATTCACGACACGAGCGTCCGCCTGGGACGGCGGACGCTGGCACTGTTGCGGCGGTTGTATCCGCATCTCAGTTTGCTGGCATCGATAGAGCCGCCACATCACGCGATCGTCCTGGGCGCGGCCGGCCGCGCGCTGGCTTTGCCGCTGCGAGAGCTGCTTGTCGCTTACGCACATAGCTTGATCGCTGCATCCGTCGCAACGGCGACACGCTGTATGCCGGTCAGTCCGGCGCAAGGGCAAGAGTTGATCGTGGAACTTCAACCTGCCCTTGCGGTAGCGGTCGCACGAGCGGTTGACGCGACCGAAGACGCCTTGTTTACCTGCACACCAGGGCTAGATATCCGGTGTCATCAACAGAGTGGATTGATAACGCGGTTGTTTCAGTCATGAGCAGCGTTCACTGTCACGCTGCAACGTACCGACGGTTAACATCGAAGATACGAAGAAGCGAAGATCCGAAGCTGCCGACACGGTCCGCCACCGCCGGCCGTCGGCCGGCCAACAGGGAGTCCGAGAATCGCAAATGCAAACAGCCCCGGATCAAGTGCTGCTTGCATTTGTGATTCTCGGACTCCCTGACGCGCGAAGCGCGTGGCGGCGGACGCGGTGTCTCGTGTCCGGCTGGCGCACTGGGTGCCAGCCGGTTTGCTTGTCTTCTTCGATTCTTCGATTCTTCGATTCTTCGACGTAAACCGTGGGTACGTTTCAGCGTGACCGTGATTGGCCGTCGAACGAAGCGAGTAGATCTATATGAGCGTGACAATCGGTGTAGGCGGCCCAGTGGGGTCCGGCAAAACAGCATTACTCGACAGCCTCTGCAAGCAACTGCGCGACAAGTACAGCCTCGCCGTCGTGACCAACGACATCTATACACACGAGGACGCCGAATTTCTCATGCGCTCGGGCGCGCTGCCGATCGAGCGGATTCGGGGCGTGCAGACGGGCGGGTGCCCGCATACAGCAATCCGTGAGGACACGTCGATCAATCACGAAGCGCTCGATGAGATGCGCGCCAAGTTTCCCGGCGTTGAGATCGTCTTCCTCGAGTCTGGCGGCGACAATCTCGCCGCGTCGTTCAGTCCGGAGCTTGTCGACGTGAGCATCTACGTTATCGACGTCGCCGGCGGCGACAAGGTGCCGCGCAAAGGCGGACCCGGCGTGACCCGCAGCGACCTCCTCGTGATCAACAAGATCGATCTCGCACCGAACGTGGGTGCGGATCTGTCCGTCATGGCGCGCGATGCCGCCGCCGTTCGGGCGGGCAAGCCAGTCATCTTCACGAATCTGAAACGTGGCGAAGGCCTGAACGACGTCATCGAGTGGATTCGACGGCAAGTTCTATTCGAGGCGGCGTGATCACTGCCGAACCCCCCGCGGCGGCTCGGCTGAACGGGCGGATCGAGCTCGTATTCAAGGCGAATCGGCGCGGCACGTCGCTGGCGCGCTCGCGCGTCGAGGCGCCTCTCAAGATTGTGAGGCCGTTTGCGCTCGATGGCGGCCGGGCGCTCGTTCAAGTTTTGACGCTGGGGCCAGGCCTGTGCGGCGGCGACACCTGCACTCTCGACGTCATCGTGGAACCCGGCGCCCGCGCCGTCGTCATCATGCAAGCCGCTTCGCGGATCCTCGGCATGTCCGATGGCGCCGTCGCAACGCAACACGTGAATCTCGTCGTCGGTGCCGGCGCCCAGCTCGAGTACTACCCAGGCCTGACGATTCCATTCGCCGGCAGTTGTCTGAAGCAGCGCGTCACCGCCATGGCGCATCGTGATTCACGCCTCGGCATCCTCGAGACCTGGGCGATGGGTCGCGTCACGAGGGGCGAATATCTGCAGTTCCGGCATCTCTCCAGCCGGACTGTTGTTTCGATCGACGATTGTCCCGTCTTTGCCGATGCACTCGAGATTGAGCCTGCGCTGACGGCTGCCGCGGCAACCGGGAGTCTCGAAAACCACCATTACGTCGCTTCGGGCTTCTGGCATGGCGTCCCTGCCGACGCCACCATCACGCCAATGCCGCCAGGCGCCCTGATTGCCTTCGATCGGTGCACGTCGCGGGAGCAAGTATTCCTGCGTGCGCTGGCGCACGACGGCTACGAAATGGCGAGGACGGTGCAGTCGTCAATCGACACGCTTAACATGGCGTGGGGATGTGAACCGATACCGTTGAGACGGTTCACTCTGTAGCTGCTGGCTCTCGGCTCTTGGCTTCTGGCTCCTGGCTCCTGGCTCCTGCCTGTCTGCCGGATCGTTGATATTGGGCCAATAGCCAACAGCCAACAGCCAATAGCCAATAGCCAATAGCCAGCAGCTACTTGGTTTCCGGCAAATCGTACCCCGCCAGCCTGCGAATCCAGACGTTGCGATAGCGCACCGGGTGCGCGTGATCCTGGAGTGCTAACGGCAGCTCTGCATCATGCGGCGTGTACGCGTGTTGAGTCGTCGTCGCGGACGTCGACCCCATCACCGGTCGCCGATGCTGCACCAGTACGCCGTTCCAGAACACGGTGATATATGCCGGCGCGACCAGCGT
>Ga0075425_100004936_pt1 | contig 13822 bp, 12 predicted proteins | sample SoiMethybrSBSTD4_FD_75300 | JGI IMG/M metagenome (GOLD analysis project Ga0075425, IMG submission 75300) | Bulk soil microbial communities from a Populus tree surrounding site in Tennessee, USA - Soil MetaG P. TD hybrid SBSTD4 | ecosystem: Environmental > Terrestrial > Soil > Tree plantation...
GTATGGCTGTTCGCCATTTAAAGTGGTACGTGAGCTGGGTTCAGAACGTCGTGAGACAGTTCGGTCCCTATCTGCCGTGGGTGTAGGAGTATTGAGAGGATCTGTTCCTAGTACGAGAGGACCGGAATGGACGCACCTCTGGTGTACCTGTTGTCGCGCCAGCGGCACCGCAGGGTAGCTATGTGCGGACGGGATAACCGCTGAAAGCATCTAAGCGGGAAACCCACCTCGAAACGAGTACTCCCTTGAGAGCCGTGGAAGACCACCACGTTGATAGGCCGGGTGTGGAAGCGCCGTAAGGCGTGCAGCTTACCGGTACTAATAGCTCGATCGAACTTGAACGCTCTCATTAAGCAATGCTCATCCGGTCTTGTCGGCCCTGCCGGCAAGACGGCCGACCCTCACGGGCTCGTGGGAACGGTCGCGATGAGCGTGAGCTCAGCCTCTAGACATGCAAGACCAGTTTGCTCACCCTTTTGCCGACCTGGTGATTATAGCGGGGTGGCTGCACCCGATCCCATTCCGAACTCGGCCGTGAAACGCCCCTGCGCCGATGGTACTCCGTCTCAAGACGCGGGAGAGTAGGTCGTTGCCAGGTCTGCCAAGGGGTGAGGCAAAACGCATCGAGATCCCTTCTTCAAGCCTCTTTTGGAAAGGCCGTCGCGGCAAAGCGACGGCCTTTTTGTCATCCAGGCGCGAGCCGCTTAAGCCCGCAACGACGGCAATGCCAGCGTGTCGGTGTGCCCGACCACGGCGCCCGTGCGCGCAACCTCGCGCCAGCTCGCCAGCGTGCCTGCATCGATCACCCCGGTCTCTTCCACGGCGCGCGCAAATCCCTGCGCCAAATCAGCGATCAGGCCGGCGTCCTGCGGCCCAAGCCGCCAGGCGCTGTCAGCCTCCTGCACCGTGTAGTTCCGGTGAGCAAAACTCTCGCTCAAATGGTCCGGCGCGCCCGGACCGGCGGCGGCGCCAAATCCCTTGTCGCGGCTTTGGTGGCGGTGGAAGGCCTCGACCATGGCCGGGTCGGCCGGATGCGGCGGCGTCCAGCGCTGATCGCCATCGTAGGTCAGGACCGTGTAGAAGGCGCTTCGGCGTGCCGCCAGGGCAGTCGCGAAGCGCTCGATGAACGGCGCCGAGACGAGGTCGAACAGGGCGGCCGCCGTCACCAGATGGGCGGTCGGGCCGAGCGCCGCGTCCAAGTCGCCGGCAAGGTCGGCGCGGCGGAACTCGACGCTAATGCGCTTTTGCCCCTTGAACAGCACGAGGGTGCCATGGCTGTCGTCAGAGGCATCGGCCCAGGCGGTGAGCCGCGTCGAGGCCGCCGCAAGCAGCGCCTCGTCGAGGTCCACGAGCGTCCAATGCTGCTCGGGACCCAGAAACGGGGCGGCGGCGCGCAAATTCGAGCCCGTGCCGCAGCCCAAATCGACGACGCTCAGCGGGCGCCAGCCGTCGAAGTGCCGGGCCAAGGCCTGGGTCAAGGCCCGGTTGCGCGAGCGATGGTCCACCGGCTCCCTAAGGTCGAGCCAGGCGGCGTTAAACGCGCTCATGCCGCGCTCTCCCTGATGACGCCCGCAATGATGCGCGCGGTCTCCTCCCAGCCGGGCAAGGCCTGGCCGGCGGCCCAAGATGCCTCGGCCAATCTCCGGCGCAAGGGAACCTCGGCCAAGGCGCGCCCGAGCGCGGCCGATAGCGCGGCCGCGTCGCCCGGCGCCACCTTGAGCGCGGCGCTGTCGGGCACCGTCTCGGCCGCCGCACCGCCCGTGGTGCACACGATCGGTAAGCCCCGTGCCATCGCTTCGGCCAGCACCATGCCATAGCCCTCGTAGAGCGATGGCAGCACGAAGAGATCGGCGCGATCATAGTGACCGGCGAGCTCGGTCTCCGCGAGCGGGCCCAAGATCGCGATCCGGCCTGCGAGCCCGGTTTCGGCGAGCGCCGCGTGCAGCTCCGCCAGTGCCGTGGGGCTGCGATCGGTCGCACCCACGATGGTGAGCTGCCAAGGCAGCGGCACCAGCGATCGTAATGCCCGCACCAGGACAGGGTAGGCCTTGCGCGGCACGATCGAGCCAACCGCGAGTAGCTGCGCTGGCGCGCCGGTGCCGCGGGCGCGGGGCGCGCGTTGGGTGCCCGGCTCGGCAATTGCGATCTTTCCCGCCGGCACGGCGAAATCGCTAACGAGCGTGCGCGCCGTGGCGCGGCTCGTCACCAGCACGCGCCGGGCGAGCCCGAGCGCGGCCGTTTCCAGGGCCAGGAGCTGCCGCCGGCGTGCCGCCGGCAGGCCAGCCTCCAGGCCCAAGGGATGATGCACGAGGGCGACGATGCGCTGCTTGAGTCCGGCAATAGCATCCCCCGGCATGGCGCCATAGGCCAAGCCGTCGAACAGAACGATCGTGTCGGCTGAGAGCGCGTCTAAGCGGCGCACGCTCTCGGCGATGTCATCGGGCCCTGCCGCGGGGAAGGATGCGGGCAGCGCGACGTGCTGCAGCCGAACCTCGCCCAGGGGAAAGCGCTCCAGCACGCGGCGCGCGTAGACATAGCCCCCGGTTGGCTGCTCGAGGTCGCCGGGAATGGCGAAGCCTGCCGCGATCATGGTGCCCAGCCGGCCGCGGCGGCGCTAAAGTGCACCGGCGGCAGCGTGCGGCAATGGACCCGGGGCAGGCTCACGGCGTCCCCTCGAAGGAGGCGCGCGCCAAATCGGTTTCGTGCAAGGTGACTTTGATCTTGGCGAGTTCCTTGCCGTCTGCCCCCAAGGCCCCCTCCCGTGCCGCGCCTGCCATCGCCTCGAAAATATGGCGGCAGAGGAATTCCGTGGTCGTCAGCCTGCCGCTAAATTGCGGCAGGGTGTCGAGGTTCTGATAGGCCAAGGGTTTCAGGGTCTTATTCAGCACCTCAAGCGCCGCGCCGATGTCGACGACGACGTTCTGAGGGGTGAGCTTTTCCCGGTAGAAGGCCACATCGACCACGAAGGTGGCCCCATGCAGGCCCTGGGCCGGACCAAAAAACGGATCGGGCAGGCTGTGCGCGATCATGATGCGGTCACGCACCTCGACGGCGTACATGATATCTCTCCTCCTGATCAGGCTTCGGGATAGCGGATGACGGGGGCGAGCCCCGCGGCGGTGCTGGCGAGCGCCTTGGGCAGGCTGTGCGCGGCCGTCTCGAAGGCAATCTCTTCGGCGACCAGCGCATCGAGAGCGGGCACTGTCAACAGCCCGAGCGCGGCCTCCAGCCGGCGCCGAAAGCTCCAGCGTGGCCGCCGGCTGGGTGAGATCTGGCCCACTTGCGAGGAGAGGATCTTGAGGCGGCGGCTGTGGAAGGCGGCGCCAAGCTCGACGCTGGCGGCACGGTCGCCGTACCAGCTGAGCTCGACAATGGGAGCTTCGAGGCCCGCACAGCGGATGGCCGTATTCAGACCCGCGCCGGTGGCGCTGGCGTGAAAGACGATATCGGCATCGGTGGGCGCGTGCTCCGGCTTGGCAAAACCGATGCCCAGGCCTTCGGCCAGCGCCCTGCGGCTCTCCTCCGCGTCGACCGCTGTGACGATGGCGCCAGGCAGGCGGGCGGCAAGCGAGGCTAACAGGAGCCCGAGAATGCCGGCGCCGACGATCACGACGCGATCCCCCGGGCCCGCGCCGCCATCCCAGATGGCGTTGAGCGCGGTTTCCATATTGGCGGCCAAGGTGGCGCGCCGCGCCGGCACGTTCTCAGGAATCGGCGCAAGCGCCTCCAGCGGCGCGTTGAAAAAGTCCTGGTGCGGATGCAGCGCAAACACCTGCCGGCCCAGCAGATTGGCCGGTCCGGCCTCGACGATGCCGGTCGCGGCGTAGCCATATTTGACCGGGAATGGAAAGGCACCCTCCTGCATGGGTGCGCGCATGCGCTCCCATTCGCTCGGGCCGATGGCGCCGTCGAGAACCAGGCGCTCCGTGCCGCGGCTGATGCCGCTAAACAGGCTGCGCACGCGGGCTTCGCCCGCTGCCGGCGGCGGCAAGGGGGCCGCGCGTAGCTCGACGCGGCCCTTCTGCACGTACCAGAGCGCCCGCGCCACGCGGGTCTTGCCCGTTGCCAGGCGCGCCATCATGTTACCGCTCCGAATTGCCAGGATTTGACCGCTGCCATAAACCACCCGGATGAACCCTTGATGAGCGACAGCCTCGATGCCCCCGCCCCGGGGGCACTGCCCCCGCCCGCGCTGAGCCTTACGACACCCACCGGCCTTCAGTCCATCGATGAGCTGACGCGCCGCCGGCGCCTCGTGCTCGGCCTCAACCTCATCACCTATGCCCTGATGTTGGGGTGGGCCAGCCGCATTCTCGCCGCGGGCGGCTGGGCCTGGATCGACGCCGTTCTCTTCCTGGCCTTTGCGCTAGGCACGCCTTGGGCCGTGCTCGGCTTTTGGAACGCGCTGATCGGCCTGTGGCTCCTCAACGCTGGCGGCACGGATGCGCGCATGGCCGTGGCGCCGTTCGCCGCGGCGGGCGACCAGCCGACGCCGATCCGCATCAAGACCGCGGTCTTCATGACGCTGCGCAACGAGGATGCCACCCGCGCCATCGAGCGCTTCAAGATCGTTGCCGACAGCATCGAGCGCACGGGGCAGGGTGGTGCATTTTCCTACTTCGTCTTAAGCGACAGCAACGATGCCGCGGTCGGTGCCGCCGAGGAACGCGCCGTCACCGCCTGGCAGGCGGCCGCGGGTGCTCCCGAACGCATCATCTATCGCCGGCGCAGCAATAATGTCGGCTACAAGGCGGGCAACGTGCGCGACTTCTGCGCGCGCTGGGGCGACCAGTTTGGGCTGATGTTGCCGCTCGATGCGGACAGCCTGATGGCCGGTGAGGAAATCGTGCGCTTGGTGCGCATCATGCAGGCTCACCCGAAAATCGGCATTCTGCAGAGCCTGGTGGTGGGCATGCCGTCACAGAGTGCTTTTGCCCGCATCTTTCAGTTCGGCATGCGCCACGGTATGCGCGCCTACACCATGGGTCAGGCCTGGTGGGTCGGCGAGTGCGGTCCCTTCTGGGGACACAACGCGCTGGTGCGGGTTCAGCCGTTCTACGAGCACTGCGACCTGCCCGTTCTGCCGGGAACGCCGCCGCTTGGTGGCCACGTCTTGTCGCACGATCAGGTGGAGGCGACCTTGATGCGCCGCGCTGGCTATGAGGTCCGCGTGCTGCCGCAGGAAGTCGGCAGCTGGGAGGAAAACCCGCCGACGATGCTCGAATTCGCGCGTCGCGACGTGCGCTGGTGCCAGGGCAATATGCAGTATCTGAAGCTGCTCGACCTGCCGGGCCTCTACCCGATGAGCCGATTTCAGCTGGTGTGGGCGATTTTGATGTTCGTCGGCATCCCGGCCTGGACGCTGATGATCGCCCTTTTGCCGGTGGCGGCCTGGCAGGCGCAAACGATCCCCGAGTTTCCGACCGCGGCCGCCAAGGCGCTCTACATCACCTTCTTTATCATGTACTTGATGCCGAAGATCGCGGGCCTCGTCGATGCCGTGCTCGGGCAGGGCGGTGTGGCACGCTACGGCGGCTGGTTGCGCTTTCTATTCAGCGCGGCGATCGAGCTCGTCTTCTCGTTCCTGCAAGGGGCTGTCTCGACCATCCGCACCACTATCTTCATGCTGGGGCTCGTGGTCGGCAAGTCCGTGGTCTGGGGTGGTCAGCTGCGCGATGCCCAGGGCCTGACGTGGGCGCAAGGTGCGCGCCACCTGTGGCCGCAGACCCTGTTCGGCGTGATCGTGTGCGGGGCGCTGTTGTGGATCGCCCCGACGGTCCTCGTTTGGAGCCTGCCGCTGACGGCGGGCTACCTGTTGGCCATTCCCTTCGCCGTGCTCACGGCGGATCCTGCCTTCGGTCGCGCTCTCAAGCGCCTTGGCCTGTGCGGCATCCCCGAGGATTTCACGCCGCCCCCGGAAATCCTCGCCAGCCGCCGAGGCAACAGCCTGAAGGGGCTCACATGCGCTTAAGCGAACGGGTCGCCGCCCTCAGCGGCAATAGGGCGTTCGCCGGCTTGCACCGGTCGCTGGCGATCTACTATGGCCATGCCGCGCGCGACGCCGCCATGGATCGTCTATACGGACGCTTCCTCGCTGCCGGCGACCTGGCCTTCGACATCGGCAGCCACGTCGGCGACCGCATCGGCAGCTTCCGCCGCCTTGGTGCTCGGGTGGTGGCGCTCGAGCCGCAGCCCCTGTGCGCCGAGGCGATCCGCGCCATCTATGCGGGCGATGCGGCCGTGTCGGTCGTTGAAGCCGCCTGCGCCGCCCGGCCGGGGCAGCTGCTGCTCAAGCTCAACTCGGCCAATCCAACCGTCTCCACCGCGTCGGCAGAGTTTGTGGCGGCGGCCGCGGGCGCGGGTGGCTGGGAGGGTCAGCATTGGGATGGCGAGGTCGAGGTGCCGGCCACCAACCTTGACGCCTTGATTGCGCAGCACGGCGTGCCGGCGTTCGCCAAGATCGACGTCGAGGGCTTCGAAGATGTCGTGCTGGAGGGGCTGTCGCGGCCGCTGCCTGCGCTTTCCTTTGAATTCACCACGATCCAGCGCGACGTCGCCTATCGCTGCCTCGATCGGCTAGTCTCACTTGGTCGCTACGGCTGCGATCTCGCGCTTGGAGAAAGCCAGAGCTTGACGTTTGATCGCTGGCTGAGCCCAGCCGAAATGGCCGCCCACATCGCCACGCTGACCCACGCAGCCAACTCCGGGGATGTCTATTGTGTGCTCAAGGCGTGATTGCCGCGCGAGCGTTGCTGAGGTCCTGGCAATGGCAGCAGGCGTGCGGCAGCGCGGCGCCGAGGTCCGGGCGGGCGCAAGCGCTCGGCGACGGGCAGCGCTCGCCGTCGCCGTCGGATTTGCCGGCCTTGCCTGCGGAGCGCTAGGCGCGCCAGCCGAGCCACTGGCCGTTGAGGTGGCCAATGCCAGCGAACCGGTGCTGTGCGCCGAAAAGGACAATGTCACCTTAAACCTCACCTCGAGCGCGGTGCGCAGCTTTCGCCTCACCGCGCTGCACCCGACCTATCTGGGCAGCCTGCAGCGTGACAGCTTTGCGGCGGATTGGACGGCCTGCACGGCGCCCACCGATCCGCGCGCCGGTCCGCCGCGGCCACCTAAGCGCAAGACCCTCTACGAAGACATCGAGATGTGGGTGGTGGGCTTGACCTTTCAGGATTTTTGGCGCCCGGCCACGGCGACGGTGCGCGTCGGCGAGCGCAGCGAGAAGGACATCCATCTCCTGCAGGTGTGGGTGATCCGGCCCATGGGGGGCGAAGAGGTGTTGGTGTTCTACCCCCAGGACGGCAATTGGCGCCTGCGACCCAAGGCGCCAGACAATCGCGCCCCTACGGCCTTCGGCTCCTCGGTCCTGATCGGGCCCGTCGAGCTTGACGGCCGGCCGCTCGTCAAAATCAACGAGGTGGTGTTCGATCCCAAGCGCCGCAGTTTCAGGCTCAGCTTTGCGCGCGGTGGGGCGGCCAGCGTGCGGCTCGGCGAGCTCAACGAGACGCAGCACGCCCTCGAGGTCGCCTTCGAGCAGCCCATCGTCGGCGTGCCCTTCGCCGCCCTGCGCTCCATGTACGTGACCGACGTCAACAACGACGTGGCGCGCGTCGCCGTGCGCGAGACGGGGGCGAGCGGTTGGCGCGAGGCGGGTATCATGGCCTTCACGGCGGCGCGGGCGAACGAGCTCTGGGCCGGTCGGGTGACGCCCTCGCGCCACAACACAAGCTCACCCGATCTGCTGTTCTCGCTGTTCAGTGAGACCAGCGACGGCGCGTCGGCGCGGAAGTAGGCGAGGCCGCCGGTCGGCTACCATCTGAGCTCGGCCATGGCAGCCACGGTGGTGGACGCTTCCGGGATGGCGAGCAGGCTTGCAAGCCGTGCCGGATCGATTTGGCCGCCGACGAGAAGGTCGTTCCTGTGAATGCCGGCCGCAATGAGGAGGCCATCGATGCCCAGGCCGCGCGCCGCCGCCATGTCGGTGCGCACGGTATCGCCGATGGCAAGTATGCGGTCGAGGGCCGGCACGGTGCCGGCCACCTCGGCGGCCCGCTCCAGCGCGGTACGGTAGGCGGCGGGGTGCGGCTTGCCGGCCCAGAACACGTTGCCGCCACCGCGCTCGTATTCGGCGGCGATGCTGCCGGCGCAGGGCAGCCGCAGCTCCCCCACGTCGACGACCAGATCGGGATTGGCACAGACGAAGGGTAGCCCGCGTTGCAAGCCGGCCTCGATCAGGCGGCGATAGTCCTCGACCGTCTCGCGACGATCGTCCTTGAGCCCGGTGCAGACGATGGCATCGGCATCCTCGAGCGCGGTCTGCGGTTCCCTCAGGCGCACATAAAGCTTGTAGTCGCGTACGCTGGGTCCCACCCAGTGCATGCGCTTATAACCCTGCTCGGCGATGTGCTGCAGCGCGATATCTCCCGAGGAGACGATCACGTCCCAGGCATCCCGGCGCACACCGGTTTTGGCCAGCACCTGTTCGACACCATCGGCCGGCACGGGGGCATTGGAGACGAGCACGACCGTGCCACCCTGCCGGCGGAAGCGCGCCAGAGCCTCGCCGGCCGGCGCGTAGGCTTTCTCGCCGTTGTGCACGACCCCCCAGACGTCGCAGAAAATCGCGTCGTAGTGGTCCAACAACGGACCGGCCGTGTCAAGGATGCGGGGTGGCATGGATCGGGCGAGGCCTCAGCGCTGCTCTCGACGAAACGGACGCGCGCCACTAGAAGCAGGGAGCCGCCGCAACACAACGGGCGAAATGATGCACCTGTCGTACGCGCAGAATATGGAGGATTACCACCTCGAGCTGATCTTTGCCGGCGAGGACGACGGCACCTTTGTCGATGTCGGGGCCGGCCATCCGGTTGCCGACAATGTGTCGTTTCATTTCTACCTCAAGGGCTGGCGCGGGTTGGTGGTTGAGCCGCAGGAGGCGCTGGCCCGCCTTTATGCTCACGTCCGCCCGCGCGACCATGCCGTCGCCTGCCTGGCGGGCCGTGCCGAGGCCGAAATCGATTTTTACGTGGTCGACAAGCTGCACGGGTTCTCCTCGACCGTACACGCAAACGCACAAGGCGCGGGCCAGTTCGGGGCCAGCTACCACACCATTCGCAAGCCCGTGCAACCGTTGAGCGCGTTGATCGAGGCGGCGGGGCTCACCCGCATCGATTTCTTGAAGATCGACGTCGAAGGTGCCGAGGGCGAGGTGCTGGCGGGCCTCGATTTCGGGCGCCACCGTCCGCGCGTGCTGCTGATCGAGGCGGTTGCGCCGGGCAGCATGGCCGAGGCCTGGGGGGAGTGGGAGCCCGCGCTGCTGGGGAACGGCTACCACTTTGCCTTCTTTGACAGGCTCAACCGCTTTTACGTCGCCGAGGAGGCAAAGCCGTTGCTGGCGCGCTTTCCCAGGGAACCGGCGCGCTGGGACGGCGTGCAGCACTTATGGGACCTCGGCCGGGCGCCGCTACGGCCCGACCATCCCGACCACGACCTGGCCCAGCTGCTGCTGCACGGTTTTCTAGCCGAATTGCCGGCCTTGGCCCCCGAGGTTCTCGCAACCTTGCTCGCGCGTGGCCTGTTGGCGACGGGCAAGGGGGATTTGACGGGGCCGGGACTGGCGGGCCTCATTGCCCGCGCAGCCGGGCCTGCCGGCGCGGCGCGCCAGGAGCCCGACCTGGGTGCGCTCTTAAGCAGCGATGCGTTTCGCGCCGCCCTGGGGCGCATTGCTTCAACCTACGACGGCGGTCACTTGATGGACTGAGTTCGCACCGGCTCAAAGGCGTTTGGCGACCTCGTCCAGCATCACTTCGGTGGCGCCGCCGCCGATCGCCTGCACGCGGGCATCCCGCGTCATGCGCTCGATGGCGCTCTCGCGCATGTAGCCCATGCCGCCGTGGAATTGCAGGCAATCGTACATCACTTTATTGACGAGGGTGCCGGCGAGCGCCTTGAGCATCGACACCTCCTTAACGACGTTCTCGTTGCGGCTATCGCGCCAGGCGGTGTTGAACAGGAAGGCCCGCGCCGCTTCGACCTCGGCGAGGCGCATCGACAAGCGCTGTCGGATCACCTGCTTGTCCCAGAGGTGAGCGCCAAAGGCCTTGCGCTGCTTTACCCAGTCGAGCGTGATTTCCAGCGCTTTCATCGCCTCTCCCAGGGCCTGGGCGGCGAGCACGATGCGCTCGTTCTGCAGGTTTTTCACGAGCTGGTAGAAGCCTCGGCCTTCCTCACCGAGGACGTTTTCCTCCGCCACGAAGCAGTCCTCAAAGACGAGCTCCGCCGTGTCGCTCGACAGCCAGCCCTGTTTCTTGAGCGGGCGCGTCACGCGGAAGCCGGGCGTGCCTTTTTCCAGCGCGAACATGGTGAGGTGGCGCCCGCGCCCCGGCTCGCCGGTCTTGGCGGCGACGAATACGAGGTCGGCGTGGACGCCATTGGTGATGAAGGTTTTTGTGCCGTTGAGGCTGTAACCGCCTCGGGTCTTGACCGCGGTCGTGCGCATGGAGGCCAGGTCCGAGCCCGCGTCGGGCTCCGTCATGGCGATCGCCGTTATGGTGCGGCCGGCGGTGATATCGCGCATCCAACGCTCAAGTTGCGCCTTGCTGCCGGCATAGTAGAGGTGCGGCGAGGCCATATCCGTGTGCACCAGCACGGTGACCGCAAAACCGCCGTAGGTCGATCGCCCGAGTTCCTCCGCCAACACCGCATTGGCCAAGCTGTCGAGACCGGAACCGCCGTATTCGGGCGCGTAGCGCATGCCGAGCAACCCGAGCGCGCCCATGTCGGTCAAAATTTGCCGCGGCACAAAGCCCTGCTCTTCCCAGGCGTCGGCCGCGGGAAGCACCCGCTCGGCGATAAAGCGGCGCAGGGTGGTGCGCAGCATGGCGTGCTCTTCGCCAAAATAGGGAAAGCTTTCGTTGCCGATCGGTTCGATCATCCTGCCTCCGGCTGAGGGTCCCGGGCGTGCCTGAGACGAGCCCGACGCAGCGCGCCGGGCCGGCCCCGATCAGATCACGCCCTTTTCACGCAGCGCCGCAATGGCGGCCTTGGTATAGCCGAGCCCGGTCAGGATCTGATCCGTGTGTTCCCCCAGGATCGGAGCGCGGCGGCGGATCGAGCCCGGGGTCTCCGATAGCCAGACCGGTACCTTGGCGATCGGCGCCGGCTTGGGCGCGCCGGGGAACTCGAGGGCCTGAAAAAGACCCACCGCATTGATGTGGGGATCATCGAGGGTCTGTTGCGGTTTGAGTACCGGTCCGGCCGGGATCTTCGCCTTGGCGAGCAGCGCGAGCGCCTCGGCATTGCTATAGCCCGCCGCCCAGCGGCGCATGCGCTCGCTGATGACGGCGCCGTTGTCGCCGCGCGAGATGTCGTCCTTGAAGCGCGCATCGAGCAGCCAGTGCTCCTCGCCCATCAGGCGGGCCCAACGCTTGAAGAGCGGGTTGCCGACGACCTGGACCAGGATGAAGCCGTCCTTGGTGCGGAAGATGTCGACGGGTCCCGACGTTTGCCCCCGATTGCCGGTCGGCACGCGGTTGGGGGCGATCACGGCCTGTTCGATGAGGAGCGCGTTGCCCAGCGTCACGGCGGTCGCCAGCAGGGCCCCTTCCACCCACTGTCCCTTGCCGGTGGTTTTGCGCGCCATCAGCGCCGCCATGGTACCGAAGGCGCAGTGCAAGGCCGTGCCGAAGTCCACCCAGGGCACCTGCGCCCGGTAGGGCTGATCCTCCTCGCCCGTCATGTAGACAGCGCCGGACATGACCTGGCCGATGCCGTCGAAGCCGACCCGGTCGCTGTAAGGTCCGCCGCGCCCGTAGGCGGAGACCGTGGTGAGAATAATGTCCGGCTTGACGGCCTTCAGGCTCGCATAGTCGAGATGCATGGCGAGAAGCGTTTGCGGCGGCAGATTGGCGATCACCACGTCGGCCTGCCGAACGAGGCGCCGCACCACCTCTTGGCCTTCCTCGCGCATGGGGTCGAGCGTCATGCCGAGCTTGTTGCGGTTCATCTGCAGGAATAAGGCGCCCTCGCCGGTCGTGGCCACGGGAGCCTGAAAGCGGTCCTCGCTGCCCTCGCGCTTCTCGATCCGGATCACCTCGGCGCCGTGCTCGGCCAACAGGGCCGCGCAGTAGGGACCCGCGATGTAGCGGCCGAAGTCCAACACACGAATGCCCTCGAGAACACCAGCCATGGGCAACCCCTTCCTTTCCAGAGCCTGCGAACCTGCCTTGCCCATGTGTAGCAGGATCATCACAACTTGGCTGCCTTGCCCCTGTCGAGCCCGCAAGGGGGGCCGACCTGGGCGATGGCGTCGTCGCGCGAAGCAGTTTAACGTGACGCGTGCTGACCGTCGTACGGGTTCAAGTTCGCGGGGATTTACAACACGGGATGGGCGGGCACCACGCCTGCCACTCCCCCATCCGGGAGCAAAAGCATGGATCCGCAGGCACTCATTATCTTTTTGATCATTGGCGCCATTGCCGGCTGGCTGGCCGGCATGGTGATGACCGGGGGAGGCTTCGGGCTCATCGGCAACATCGTCGTTGGCATTATCGGCGCCTTCGTTGCCGGCTGGCTGTTTCCGAACTTCTGGCCGCTTGGGGGAATTCTCGGGCCCATCCTGCATGCGGCGATCGGCGCGATTATCGTGCTGTTCGTGGTGGGCTTGATCAAGCGGGCTTAGCCTGACACAGCAGCATGGCGCCGGCGGCATCGCTGCCGCTGGTCGGCGCGGCTACGGGCGAATCTGGCCCGTGCCGCGCACCACGTACTTGAACGTGGTCAGCTGCTCGACGCCGACCGGCCCGCGTGCATGCATGCGGCCGGTGGCAATGCCGATTTCCGCACCCATGCCGAACTCGCCGCCGTCGGCGAACTGCGTCGAGGCATTGTGCAGCACAATGGCGCTGTCGAGCCCGGCGAGAAAGCGCTCGGCGGCGGTACGATCGTCGGCAACGATTGCGTCCGTGTGTTGTGAGCCGTACTTCTGAACATGGGCAATGGCGCCGTCGACGCCGTCGATCACGCGCACGGCAATGATCGCGTCCAGGTATTCGGCCGACCAATCCTCTTCGCTTGCGGGCACGACGCGCCGATCCGCCGCCTGCGCCGCCGCATCGCCCCTCACCTCGCAGCCCGCGTCGGCAAGCGCATCGATCAGGGCGGCAAGGTGGCCGGCGGGCGCCTCCCGGTCGACCAGGAGGGTCTCTGTGGCACCACACACGCCGGTGCGCCGCAACTTGGCGTTGAGCACGATGGCGCGCGCCATGCCAAGGTCGGCACTGCGGTCGACATAGGTGTGGCAGATGCCTTCCAGATGCGCGAAGACGGGCACGCGCGCCTCATCTTGTACGCGCGCCACCAGGCTCTTGCCTCCGCGCGGCACAATCACGTCGATCGCGCCGTCGAGCCCCCTGAGCATCAGGCCGACGGCCTCGCGGTCCGTGGTGGGAACGAGCTGAACCGCGCTCTCGGGCAGTCCGACCTCGCGCAGGCCGCGGGCGAGGCAGACCTGGATGGCGCGGCTGGAATGGTGGCTGTCGGAGCCGCCCCGCAGAATCGCGGCGTTGCCGGATTTGAGGCACAGCCCGCCGGCATCGGCGGTCACATTCGGCCGGCTTTCGTAAATGATGCCGACGACGCCCAGCGGCACGCGCACGCGTTCAATGCTGAGGCCATTGGGGCGCGTCCAGCGGGCCATGACCTCGCCCACCGGATCGGGCAGCCGGGCCACCTCTTCGAGACCCTTGGCAATGGCCTCAATGCGCTGTGGGTCGAGCAACAGGCGATCGAGGAATGCCGCGCTGACCCCGGCGCTGGCGGCTTCGTT
>Ga0075425_100004937_pt1 | contig 13821 bp, 5 predicted proteins | sample SoiMethybrSBSTD4_FD_75300 | JGI IMG/M metagenome (GOLD analysis project Ga0075425, IMG submission 75300) | Bulk soil microbial communities from a Populus tree surrounding site in Tennessee, USA - Soil MetaG P. TD hybrid SBSTD4 | ecosystem: Environmental > Terrestrial > Soil > Tree plantation...
CCCAGCTTCTCGATCGCCGCGGCGAGCCGCGCCACGTGGGGCGCGGAGAGATCGCGCTGGTAAGGGGTGGGCTCGACTCGCTCGATCGGCAGCGCGGCCATCACCTGCCACAGTCCGCCCAGCGGCTCCCGGTAGGCGCCGATCACGCTGCCGCCGTCGCCCTCGATGGCTTCCATCAGCCGCATCACCGGAGCCGGCGGCGCTCCCTGCCCCACTTGCCGCGCGGTCAGGCCGCGCGGCTCGGGCTCGGCGGCTTGGCGTTTGCGGCGCGGTTTCTTGGGCGCGGCCTCAGCCATGGATCCTCCACCAACCGAGGGCGAGCGGCGTGGTCCCGTCGGCATCAATGATCCGCTTGCGCTGCTCCAGCACCCGCGGCCATACCGCGTCCTGCAGGGCCTGCAGCTCGCGCGCGAAGCCTTTGGCCTCGCGCACCCGGTCGTACACCCCGGACTGCACGATACGCAGGTCGATGCCCACGGGCGAGCGCGCGAAGGCGAGCTGGAGGTAGCGCAGACATTCGGCCGCGTTGCCGGTCCAGGCGTACCAGGTCGCGAGCTCCTGCGCCGGCACCACGTCGGAGTAGACCGCGTCGGCGTCCCCCTCGCTCGCCGCGGCGCGCTTGAGCGAGTCCACCAGCGCCAGCGCCTCGCGGGACCGTCCCGCTTCGCGGAGGCACATCGCGGTGACGCCGAGGTAGGGTCGCAGGTCCATGGCGACGCATTCGGCCGGCCGCCGCTGCATCAGCAGCGCCAGCGCTTCGACCTGGCGGGGCCGGCGCAGCTGGGGCTCGGTCTCGCTGGCGCGGCGGGCCTCCAGCCCCGCGAGGTCGTAGCGGCGGGCGCCCAGCGCGGCGAGGGCCAGCGTGAGGTGGCGCGCCGAGCTGATCGGGTCGAGCTCGAGCGCCCGGCGCGACTCGGCGAGGGATTCTTCGACCTTGCCTTCGCGCAGCAGGGTCAGCGCGTGCCAGCCGGCGACGTCGGCCTCGGCGGCCCGCATCCCGATGGCCTTCTCGAAGTCGGCGCGCACCAGGTCGAGCGGCGCGAGGGTGAGGTACTCGATGTAGGCCCGGAAACCGACCGGCTCGCCGTGGGAGGGGTCGAGCGCCATGGCCCGCTCGGCGAGGGCGAGCGCCCGCGCGGCGGTGGGATAGCTCGCCATGGTGGTGCGATAGCCGTAGCTCAGCTGCAGCCCCAGCGCCGTGGCGAGACGGCCGAGCGCGTCGGCGTGGGTCGAGTCGAGCTGGATCGCCTGCTCGAAGGCGCGGATCGCCTCGGCCACCCCCTCCGGGGTCCGCCGCCGCAAGGCCTGCTTGCCGGCGAGGAACTCCTCGTGGGCGCCTTCCCGCCGCGCCCGCGCCGAGTGGGCCTGAAGCGGGAGCCGGGCCGCGGGGCCCAGCAGGGCATGAGTCACCCGCGAGACCACGTCCGCGACGATGACGTCGAAATTGGTGCTGTCGGGGGAATAGGGCGTCACCCAGAGCTGCGCCTGCGTCGGCGCTTCGATGAACTGCACGGCCACCCGGGTGCCGCGGCTCGTGGCCCGGGGCGCGAAGACCACCAGGTGCTCGACGTCGAGCGCCGCGCCGATTTCCCGGAAGGAAGGGAACTTGCCGCGGCGGTACAGCGCGCTGGCCGACATGTAGTTGACCACCTTGAGCCCTTTGACCTGCCCCAGGCTGTTGCTGATGTGATCCACCAGGTCGGCCAGGGTGGCGCTCACCGCGGAATCGGGCTGGAAGTACTCGGGCGGGAGCAGGGCGACCGAGGCGATGTGACCGCTGCCCGGGCCGGTGGCGGGGGCTGCCCCGCGCCGCAAGATGCCCCAGGCGCCGAGCCCCGCGACGGCCAGCAGGGTGCCCACCGCCAGCGCGCGACGGCTCAGCGCGGGGAACGGCTTATCGCGGTGCGCCGGGTAGAGCGGCGCCGCAAGGTCCAGGCTGGGCAGCAGCTCGAGCGCGGCCAGCAGCTCGTGCGCATCGGCGAAGCGATCTTCGGGGCGCTTCTCCAGGCAGCGCATCACCAGGCGGGCCAGGGCGGGCGGGACCTGCGGGGCAAGCTGCTGCAGCGGCACCGGGGTCTCCACCGCCTGCGCCACCAGGAGCTGCTGGATCGAATCACCGGCAAAGGGGCGCCGCGCGGTGAGCAGCTCGTAGGCGAGCACTCCGACGGCGTAAAGATCGGCGCGGTGATCGAGCCCGGGGTCACCGGCGGCCTGCTCGGGGGCCATGTACCCCGGGGTGCCGAGGGTCATGCCGACCCCGGTCACCGGGCCTTCCCGACGCGAGGGCATCAGCGCCTTGGAGACCCCGAAATCGGTGACCAGGGCGTTCTTGCGCACCAGAAAGACGTTGTCGGGCTTGATGTCGCGATGGACGATGCCGGCATCGTGGGCGTGCGCCAGGGCATCGACCACATCGACCAGAATGCGGCGCACTGCCTCGGCGGGGAGGGCACCGCTGCGCTCCAGCCGCGCGCGCAGCGTCTCGCCCCGGATGAACGGCATGGTGTAGTAGGGCCCGTGAATCCCCTCGCCGTAGCTGATCACCCCGGCGGAGAGCACCGGCACGATGTGGGGATGCTGCAGCTTGACGGCGTGCTGGATCTCGGCCCGGAAGCGCTCGATGCTGAGGCCCGCCATCAGGTCGGGCGGCAGCAGCTTGACCACGATCTCCCGTTCGAGGGCGGCTTCCTCCGCCACGAAGACCCGCGCCATGCCCCCGCCGGTCAGCTCGCGGGTTACGCGGTAGCCGGCGCCCAGGGTCTTCTGGAGATCGGAAAGCAGATCGGTCGACACGAGCGTGGCGACGCCTAGGTCGTTGAGCCACATGAATCTACGGGTGGGGGGGAAGGGCCGCCAGCCACCGGCCGGCGCTTGCTTGACATGGCCGCCCACCGTCGTACGTTCCGCGAGTTCCCGCCGCGGCAGGTTCCGCCGCAGCGATCCCGCGATCAGGGAGGATCTCTCGATTCCACGCCCCGGCGCTGGACGGTCTCGTGCACGCGGAGACCGGAGTATCGCGCGCCGACAATCGGCGCTGCTCAGGCTGAGCGCGGCGATCGCCGCGGCCCACAGCGAGCCCGAGGTGTGCCGCGCGGTCGTGGCCGGCCTGCACGACGAGGCACTCGGCTACGACTTCCTGGGCGTCTTCCTGCTCGATCCGGCCAGCGGCGACCGGGTGCTCGGCGCCGCGGTCGGCTGGGCCGACATCCCGCCCGACATGCGGGTGCCCCGCGGCCAGGGGCTGAGCGCCCGTCCGGTGGAGGACGGCAAGCTCCGCTACACGCCCGACGTCACCGAGGAGCCGGCCTACGTGCCCGGCCTGAGCAGCGGCTCCGAGGTCGACATCCCGCTGCTGGCAGACGACGAAGTGCTCGGGGTGATCGTGGTGGAGAGCCGGGAGCCCCACGCCTTCGGCGACGCCGATCTGGAGATCCTCACCGCCGCCGCGCAGCTCGCCGGCCTGGCGCTGGCGCGGATCCGGCTGACCCGCAGCCAGCACGACCTGCTCGCCGCCGAGCGCCGCCGCGCCGACGAGCGCGAGGCGCTGCTCGCCACCATCACCGACCTCTCCGCCGAGCTCGAGCTGTCGCGGCTGCTCGAGGCGGTGCTGGCTCGCGCGGTCACCCTGCTGGGCGCGGCGGGCGGCGAGCTCGCCACCTACGACGCGGCACGCCAGGAGCTGGTGATCGCGGCCAACCACGGCATGCAGGCCGACTCGCGCGGCAGCCGGCTCAAGCTCGGCGAGGGCGCCATGGGGCTGGTGGTCAAGACCGGCGAGCAGCTGCTCATCCCGGATTACCAGAGCTGGTCGGGCCGCTCCAGCCAGTACGCCCGGATCGACGCCCACGCCGCGGTGGTCGCGCCGCTGATGATCGGCGGCCGCCCGGTCGGGGCGATCAACGTCTGGCACGAAGACCCGGCCCGGCACTTCGGCGAATCCGACCAGGCGCTGCTCAACCTCTTCGGCCAGCAGGCGGCCATCGCCCTGGAGAACGCCCACCTCTTCTCCACCGCCCAGCGCGAGCGCCAGTACTTCGAGGTGCTGGTGCGCAACAGCCCGGTCGCCATCGTGGTGCTGGACCTCGAGCACCGGGTGCTCTCCTGTAATCCGGCGTTCGAGAAGCTCTACGGCTACGCCGGCGAGGAGGTGCTGGGCCAGAACCTCGACGACCTGATCACCACCGCCGAGACCCGGGCGCAGGCGGTTTCCTATACCACCCGGGCGTCGGAGCACGAGCTGGTGCACGGGATCGGGCGGCGGCGGCGAAAGAACGGCAGCATGGTGGACGTCGAGGTGCTGGCGGTGCCGGTGATCATCGGCGGCGAGCGGGTGGGGATGATGGGGCTCTACCACGACGTCACCGAGCTGCTGGAAGCGCGCAAGGCCTCCGAGGCGGCCAACAGCGCCAAGAGCCAGTTCCTGGCCAACATGAGCCACGAGCTGCGGACCCCGCTCAACGCCATCATCGGCTACAGCGAGATGCTGGAGGAGGAGGCCGCCGAGCGGGGCCACGGCGACTACGTGCCCGACCTGCAGAAGATCCGCGCCGCCGGACGCCACCTGCTCGCGCTGATCAACGACGTGCTGGACCTCTCCAAGATCGAGGCGGGCAAGATGGAGCTCCACCTCGACACCTTCGAGCTCAAGCCCGCGATCGATGCGGTGGCCGCCACGGTGGCCCCGCTGATCGAGAAGAACGGCAATCGTCTGGTGCTGGAGCTGGCGGACGAGCTCGGCGCGATGCGGGCCGACGTGACCCGGGTGCGCCAGATCCTGTTCAACCTGCTCTCGAACGCGAGCAAGTTCACCGAGAAGGGCACCATCACGCTGCGGGTGAACACCGAGGCCTCGAGACTGAGGCCGGAGGCCCCGGACGTGGTCTTCACGGTCACCGATACCGGCATCGGGATGACCCCCGAGCAGCTCGGCAAGCTGTTCCAGGCCTTCTCGCAGGCGGAGACGTCGACCGCCAGCAAGTACGGCGGCACCGGGTTAGGCCTCGCCATCAGCCGCATGTTCGCCGAGATGATGGGGGGCACCGTGGCGGTGGCCAGCGAGCCGGGGGTGGGCACCAGCTTCACGGTGCGGCTCCCCCGCGAAGTGCGCAGCGCGGAGGAGCGCGCCGCCCGGGCCGCCGCCCCCGAGGCCGCGGGCGACGGGGCCGCCGGCACGGTGCTGGTCATCGACGACGACCCCGAGGTCCGCCGGCTGCTCGCCCGCATGCTGGGGAAGGACGGCTTCCGGGTGCTCGAGGCGCCCGACGGCGAGCGGGGCCTGGCGCTGGCGCGGAGCGAGCGGCCCGACGTCATCACCCTCGACGTGCTGATGCCGGGGACCGACGGCTGGGGCGTGCTCGCCGCGCTCAAGAATGATCCCGCCCTGGCGTCGATCCCGGTCGTCATGCTCTCCATCATGGACGAGCGCAACCTGGGCTACTCGCTCGGGGCCGCCGAGTACCTCACCAAGCCGATCGAGCGCGCCCAGCTTTCCGCGGTGCTGTCCCGCTACCGCAAGGCGCCCGGTGCCGGCGTGTTAGTCGTCGAAGACGACGAAGCCACCCGGGCGGTGCTGCGCAAGGCGCTCGAGAAGGAAGGCTGGACCGTCAGCGAAGCCGAAAACGGGCGGGTGGGACTGGAGCGGGTGGAGGGCAGTGCCCCGGCGCTCATCCTGCTCGACCTCATGATGCCGGAGATGGACGGCTTCGAGTTCCTCGACACCCTGCGCGCCCGCCATGCCGCCGCCGCGCCCCCGGTGGTCGTGATCACCGCCAAGACCCTCACCGACGCCGAGCGCCAGCGCCTGAATGGCGGCGTGCGCGAAGTGGTGCAGAAGCGCGCCCAGGACATCGAGGGCCTGCTTTCCGACGTGCGCCGCCGGGTCGCCGCGCACGCCCGGCGCTCGCCGGTCGAGGCCGCGTGAGCGATCCCACCGGCCGGCTGCGCGAAGCCGCGCTGCTCCGCCTGAGCACCGCCATCGCCTCGGCCGACAGCGAGGGCGAGATCTGCAAGGCCGTGGCGCACGGGCTGCAGGACGCCGCGCTGGGGTTCGATTTCGTGGCGGTGCTGCTGGTGGACCAGGCCAGCGGCGACCGGGTGGTGGTCGCCAGCAAGGGCTGGGAGGGCGCGCCGCCGGGGCTGCGGGTCAAGCCGGGCCAGGGCTTGAGCGAGCTGCCGCTGCTCGACGGCCGGCTGCATTACACGCCGCAGGTGACCCAGGAGACCCGCTACCTCCCCACCCGGAACGAGGGCTCCGAGGTCGACGTCCCATTGCTGGTCAACAAGCAGCTGGTCGGCGTGCTGGTGGTGGAGGGCAACCGCCATCACGCCTTCAGCGCCGACGACTTCGAGGTGCTGCGCGCCGCGGCCAACCAGGCGGGAATCGCCATCGGCCGCGCCCGCCTGCTCACCGCCGAGCGGCAGCGCGCCGACGAGCAGGAGGCGCTGCGCGCCACCATGGCCGACCTTTCGGCCAAGCTGGAGCTCTCCGACCTGCTGCAGGCGGTGCTGGAGCGGGCGGTGCAGCTGCTCAAGGTGAGCCACGGCGAGCTGGCCATCTACGACAAGAGCCGCGAAGAGCTGGAGATCGTCGCCAGCTACAACGTGGGCAAGAAAGACACCACCGGCATCCGGCTCAAGCCGGGCGAGGGCGCCATGGGCCACGTCGCCCTGACCCGCGAGCCGCTGGTGATCCCCGATTACCAGGCCTGGTCCGCGCGCTCCGAGCAGTACGCCCAGGTCGAGTTCCACGCCGTGATGGTCGCCCCGCTCCTGATGGGCCGCCAGCTGGTCGGCGCCATCGCCTTCATGGACAAGAACCGCGCCCGCCAGTTCGGCCACGACGACCTGCGCCTGCTCGACCTCTTTGCGCCGCAGGCCGCCGTCGCCATCGAGAACGCGCGGCTCTTCACCATGGAGCGCCGCCGCGCCGAAGAGCAACAGGCGCTGCTCGACACCATGAAAGACCTCTCGGGCGAGCTGGAGCTCGCCAAGGTGCTCCAGCGGGTGCTGGAGCGCGCGGTGGCCCTGCTCCACGTCACCGGCGGCGAGCTCGCCACCTTCGACTCGGTCGCGGGTGACCTGGCCATCGTCGCCAGCCACCAGATGGGCACCAACGCGGTCGGCACCCGCATCGCCCCGGGCGATGGCGCCATGGGCCGCGTCATCGAGACGCGCGACCCCCTGATCATCCCGCGCTACCAGGAGTGGGAGGGCCGCTCCGACAAGTACACCCAGAGCACGGTGCAGTCGGTGATGGCGGCTCCGCTGCTCATCGGCACCCGGCTGGTGGGCACCATCGCGGTGGTGCACTCCGACCCGACCCGCGAGCTTGGGCCCGAGGACATGCGGCTGCTGCAGCTCTTCGCGCCGGAAGCCGCCATCGCCATCGAGAACGCGCGGCTCTACACCCAGGCGCAGCACCAGACCCAGTACTTCGGCGAGCTGGTCGCCAACAGCCCCGTCGCCATCGTCACGCTCGACACCAGCCACAACGTGGTGTCGTGCAATCCCGCGTTCCTGACCCTCTACGGCTACAGCGAGCCCGAGGTCATCGGGCGTCACCTCGACGACCTGATCACCACCGAAGAGGTCCGCGCCCAGGCGGTCCAGTACACCGAGCAGGCGCTGAGCCACCACGCGGTGCGCGCCATCGCCCAGCGCCGCCGCAAGGACGGCAGCATGGTGGACGTCGAGGTGCTCGGCGTGCCCGTGGTGGTGGACGGCAAGCTGGTGGGGATGATGGGGCTCTATCACGACATCACCGAGCTGCTCAAGGCGCGCCGCGAAGCGGAGGCGGCGAATTCCGCCAAGAGCCAGTTCCTCGCCAGCATGAGCCACGAGCTGCGCACTCCGCTCAACGCCATCATCGGCTACAGCGAGATGCTGGAGGAGGAGGCCGAAGAGCGCGGGCTGCCCGATTCGGTGCCCGACCTCCAGAAGATCCGCTCGGCGGGGCGCCACCTGCTCGCGCTGATCAACGACGTGCTCGATCTCTCCAAGATCGAGGCGGGCAAGATGGAGCTGCACCTGGAGACCTTCGCGCTGCGCCCCGCGCTCGACGCGGTCGCCGCGACGGTGGCGCCCCTGGTGGAGAAGAACGGCAATGTGCTTCGCCTCGAGGCGGGCGATGAGCTCGGCGCCATGCGGGCCGACGTGACGCGGGTGCGCCAGATTCTCTTTAACCTGCTCTCCAACGCGAGCAAGTTTACGGAGAAGGGCACCATCACGCTGCGGGTTCGCCGGGAGGCCGCCGGCCTCAGGCCGCAGGCCGCCGGGGATGAGGTGGTGTTCGAGGTCGCGGACACCGGCATCGGGATGACCCCCGAGCAGCTCGGCAAGCTGTTCCAGGCCTTCGCGCAGGCCGAGGCCTCCACCGCGAGCAAGTACGGCGGCACCGGGTTGGGCCTCGCCATCAGCAAGCGCTTCTGCGAAATGATGGGCGGCACCCTGACCGTGGCCAGCGAGCCCGGCGTCGGGACCGCCTTTACGGCGCGGATCCCCGCCGAGGTTCGCGACGAGGCCGTCAGCGCGCCGGCCGCCGCGACCTTGCCGGCCGCGGCGACCGCGCCGAGCGGGAGCGTGCTGGTGATCGACGACGATCCCGCCGGCCGCCAGCTGCTCCATCGCATGCTGGCCAAGGAGGGTTTTCGCGTCCTCGAGGCGGCCAACGGCGAGGAGGGCCTCGCGCTGGCGCGCGCCGAGCATCCCGACGTCATCACCCTCGACGTGCTGATGCCGGGGCTGGACGGCTGGGGCGTCCTGGCGGCGCTCAAGGACGACCCCGTGCTCGCCGCGATCCCGGTGGTCATGCTCACCGTCGCCGACGAGCGCCACCTGGGCTTCTCGCTGGGCGCGGCGGAGTACCTCACCAAGCCGATCGAGCGCGCCCAGCTCTCCGCCGTGCTGGCCCGTTACCGCCGCGCGCCGGGCGCCGGCGTCCTGATCGTGGAGGACGACGTGGCCACCCGGGCGGTGCTGCGCCGCTCGCTGGAGAAGGACGGCTGGACGGTGTCCGAAGCCGAGAACGGCCGGGTCGGGTTGGCGCGCGTGGCCGCCGCTCCGCCGGCCGTGGTGCTGCTCGACCTCATGATGCCCGAGATGGACGGGTTCGAGTTTCTCGAGGGACTGCACGCCGCCGCGAGTCCGGAGTCCCCGCGGCCGCCGGTGGTGGTGATCACCGCGAAGGAGCTGACCGAAGCCGACCGCCAGCGCCTCAACGGCGGCGTCACCCGGGTGCTCCAGAAAGGCGGTCGCAACGGGGACGACCTGATCGCCGAGGTGCGCAGCCTGATGAGCGCGCAGGCGGGGGCACGCCCGTGAGCCCGCGTCCCCCCAAGCGCGCGAAGCCGGGGCGGCGCAAGCGGGCCGCGGGCAAGCCGGCGCCCAAGTCCGGCGGCAACGGCGGGGCCCCCCGCCGCCAGGCCGCGCTGCTCCGGCTCTCGGCGGAGATCGCCGCGGCGCCGAGCGAGGCGGAGATCTGCCGCGCCGTGGTGCACGGGCTGCGCGACCCCGCGCTGGGCTACGTCTTCCTCGGCCTCTTCCTGATCGACGAGGCCACCGGCGACCGCGTGCTCAAGGCCAGCCTCGGCTGGCCCGATGTGCCGGACGACTGGCACGTGCACCCCGGCCAGGGCCTGAGCGCGCGGCCGCTGCAGGACGGCAAGCTGCGCTACACGCCCGACGTCACCCGGGAAGCGGGTTACCTGCCCAGCCTCAACAGCGGCTCCGAGGTGGACATTCCCCTGGTGACGGGCGGCCGGGTCTTCGGGGTGCTGGTGGTGGAGAGCACCCGCAAGAACGCCTTCCGCAAGAACGACTTTGAGATCCTCACCGCGGCGGCCACCCAGGCCAGCATCGCGCTGGCCCGCGCGCGGCTGCTCGACGCCGAGCGGCGCCGCGCCGACGAGCAGCAGGCGCTGCTCGACACCCTCTCCGACCTTTCGGGCCAGCTCGAGCTGGGCACCCTGTTGCAGGCCGTGCTGCGGCGCGCCACCACCCTGCTGGGCGTGAGCGGCGGCGAGCTGGCCATCTTCGATGAGGCCAGCAACGAGCTGGAGGTGGTCGCCAGCCAGCAGCTCGGGGTGGATTCCCGCGGGACCCGGCTGGCCCTGGGCGAAGGCGCCATGGGCCACGTCGCCCGGACCAAGGAGCCGATCTGCATCGCCGAGTACCACGAGTGGGCCGGCCAGTCCGCCAAGTACGACACGGTGGACGTGCACTCGGTGATGGCGGCGCCGCTCCTGATCGGCCACCGGCTGGTGGGGGTCTTTGCGCTCACCCACCACGACCCCGCCCGCCGCTTCGGGCCCGACGACATCCGGCTGCTCAACCTCTTCGCGCCGCAGGCCGCGGTCGCCATCGAGAACGCGCGGCTCTACACCGCGGCGCAGCGCCAGAAGCAGTATTTCGAGGATCTGGTGCTCAACAGCCCGGTCGCGGTGGTCACGCTCGACAACCGCCACAACATCGTCTCCTGCAATCCCGCCTTCGAGGAGCTCTACGGCTACTCGCAGCGCGAGGTCATCGGCCGCAACCTCGACGAGCTGATCTCCACCGAGGGCAGCCGCACCGAGGCGATCGCGATCACCCAGCACGTGCTCAAAGAGGGGGCGGTCCGCAGCATCGGCCAGCGCCGCCGCCGCGACGGCTCCCTGGTGGACGTCGAGGTGCTCGGCGTGCCGGTGCGGGTCGAGGGCGAGCTGGTGGGCCTGATGGGACTCTACCACGACATCTCCGAGCTGACCCGCGCGCGCCGCACCGCCGAAGAGGCCAACAGCGCCAAGAGCCAGTTCCTGGCCAACATGAGCCACGAGCTGCGCACCCCGCTCAACGCCATCATCGGCTACAGCGAGATGGTCGAGGAGGAGGTCGCCGAGCTGGGCCACGCCGAGCTGGCCCCCGACCTGCAGAAGATCCAGAGCGCGGGCAAGCACCTGCTCGCGCTGATCAACGACATCCTCGACCTCTCCAAGATCGAGGCCGGCAAGACCGAGCTGTTCCTGGAGGACTTCGACGTCGCCGAGATGGTGGGCGACGTGGTGACCACCATCCGGCCGCTGGTGGAGAAGAACGGCAACACGCTGGTGGTGGAGCGCGAGGCGCCCGGCAGCATGCGGGCGGATCTCACCAAGCTGCGCCAGATGCTGCTCAACCTGCTGAGCAACGCCTGCAAGTTCACCGAGCGGGGGACCATCACGCTGCGGGTGAGCCGGGAGCGCGCCGGCCCCGGGGCGCCGGAGGAGCTCCGCTTCCGGGTCTCCGACTCCGGCATCGGCATGACCCCGGCCCAGATGGCGAAACTCTTCGAGGCGTTCGCCCAGGCCGAGGCCTCCACCAGCCGGCGGTACGGGGGGACCGGGTTAGGGCTCGCGATCACCCGCCGCTTCGCCCAGCTGATGCACGGCGATGTGACGGTGGAGAGCGTGCCGGGCGAAGGCTCCAGCTTCACCATCCGGCTGCCCGCCGACACCGGCACGCCGGTCCCGGCGGCGCCGGAGCCCTCCGCGGGCAAGGCGGGCCTGGTGCTGGTGATCGACGACGATCCCGCCGCGCGCGACCTGGTGCGCCGTTTCCTGGAGGGCGAGGGCTTCGGCGTCGCCGAGGCGGACGGCGGCGCGGCCGGCCTCGCGCTGGCGCGCACCCTCAAGCCCGACGCCATCACCCTCGACGTGCTGATGCCCGGGATGGACGGCTGGGCGGTGCTCTCCGCCCTCAAGGCCGACCCCGAGCTCGCCGCCATCCCCGTGCTGATGCTCAGCATGCTGGACGACAAGACCCTCGGCTTCGCCCTGGGCGCCTCGGAGTATCTCAGCAAGCCAATCGACCGCGAGCGGCTGCGCGAGGTGCTGCGCCGCTATCGCCGCGCCGGCGAGGACGACGTGCTCATCGTGGAGGACGACCCCGCCACCCGCGAGCTGCTGGGCCGCCTGCTGGAGAACGAGGGCTGGCAGGTCGCCAGCGCCGAGAACGGGCAGCTCGCGCTCGACGCGCTGGAGCGCCACGTCCCCTCGCTCATTCTGCTCGACCTGATGATGCCGGTGATGGACGGCTGCCAGTTCGCCACCGAGCTGCGCCGCCAGCCGCGCTGGCGCGAGATCCCGGTGATCGTGCTCACCGCGAAGGATCTCACCGCCGAGGATCGCCGGGTGCTCAACGGCGACGTGCAGGGCGTGCTGCAGAAGGGCGCCTTGAGCCGCGAGGAGCTGCTGCGCGAGATTCACGACCGGATGGCCGCGAGCGTCGGGCCCGGGCCAGGGAGATAAGCCATGCCGAAGATCCTGCTGGTGGAAGACAACGAGATGAACCGCGACATGCTGTCGCGCCGCCTGCAGCGCAAGGGCTTCGAGGTGGAAATGGCGGTGGACGGCAGCCAGGGCGTTCAGATGGCGCTCGCCAACCACTACGACCTCATCCTGATGGACATGAGCCTGCCCGAGATCGACGGCTGGGAAGCGACCCGCCGGGTGCGCGAGGGCCACGGCGCGCAGCGGGTGCCCATCATCGCGCTCACCGCCCACGCCATGTCGGGCGACCGCGAGAAGGCGATGGCCGCCGGCTGCGACGACTACGACACCAAGCCGGTGGAGCTGGACCGCCTGCTGGGCAAGATCAACGCTCTGCTCCACCCCGCGGGATGAACGGCCTCACCACGCCCGAAGCGGTCGCCGAGCTGCGCCACGAGCTCCGCACCCCGCTCAACCTGATCATCGGCTACTGCGAGATGCTGCTGGAGGACGCCGAGGCGCCCGCCCAGCGGGAGGCGCTGGCGGCGGCGCTGCAGGCGGGGCGCGACGTGCTGGAGCGGATCAACCAGAGCATTCCCCCCTCGCGCTCCTCCATCAGCGGCGAGGAGATCCGCGCGCTGATCGATTCGCTGCGGCCGCCGCAGAGCCGGGTGCTGGAGGCCACCGGCGCGCTGCTGGCGCCCTCCGACGGCGTGCTCGACCCGCAATTCGAGCGCGACGTGCGCCGGATCCGCAGCTCCGCCGAGCGGCTGCTCACCGTGGAGGTCCCCAGCGGCGCCCCCCGCACCGGCAGCCACCCCATCGCCCCCACGGTCGAGCACCCGGTGCCCGAGGGCGCCAGCCTGCCTCCGGTGGTGCCGGCGCGCATCCTGGTGGTGGACGACCTGGAGGACAATCGCTCGGTGCTGGAGCGCCGGCTGGGGCGCCAGGGCCACAGCGTCGCCTCGGCGAGCGGCGGGCACGCCGCGCTGGAGCGGCTGGCCCGTGAGAAGTTCGACCTGGTGCTGCTCGACGTGATGATGCCCGACCTCGACGGTCTCGCCGTACTGGAGCGCATGAAGGGGAATGCGACCCTGCGGGACATCCCGGTGATCATGATCTCCGCGCTCGACGACGTCGCCAGCGTGGTCGCCTGCATCCAGCGCGGCGCGGAGGACCATCTGCCCAAGCCGTTCGATCCGGTGCTGCTGCGCGCCCGGATCAGCGCGTGCCTGGAGAAGAAGCGGCTGCGCGACGTCGAGCTGGAGTACCTGAGCGCCATGGGACAGGTGATCCAGGCCGCGACGGCGGTCGAGGCCGGGAAGTACGACGCCGGCGCCCTCGCGGCGGTGGCCGGTCGCGCCGACGAGATCGGCAAGCTGGCCCGGGTCTTCGACGGCATGGCCAACCAGGTCAAGGCGCGCGAGACCCGCCTCAAGGACCAGGTCGAATCGCTGCGCCGGGAAATCGAGGAGGCCAAGCACCAGAAGCGCGAGGCCACCCCGCACGAGGCGCCCAATCTGCCCACCGGACAGGTGTTCGCCGGGCGCTACGAGGTGCTGGAAGAGATCGGCAGCGGCGGCATGGGGATGGTCTACCG
>Ga0075425_100004938_pt1 | contig 13814 bp, 14 predicted proteins | sample SoiMethybrSBSTD4_FD_75300 | JGI IMG/M metagenome (GOLD analysis project Ga0075425, IMG submission 75300) | Bulk soil microbial communities from a Populus tree surrounding site in Tennessee, USA - Soil MetaG P. TD hybrid SBSTD4 | ecosystem: Environmental > Terrestrial > Soil > Tree plantation...
CGGCGCCGAAGATCAACGTCGAGTACGCCGCGACGCGCCCCAGCCCCACGACGCTCTGGCGCGACGCCAGGTAGAGGCCGCCGCCGAGCGCGCCAACGCCCGACGCGGTCATCAGCAGGCCGAGCGTGTTCGGTCCCCCGTGCAGCACTTCGGCGGCGTAGGCGGGCATGAGCACCGTGTAGGGCATCGCCATCGTGCTCACGATCGCGAGCACGACGAGCGCGGTGCGGATCGGCGCCGACTCGCGCACGTAGCGGTAGCCGACCCGCAGTTCCTCCAGCACGCGCGCCTCGACGCGGGCGGACCTCGCCGACGGCAGCCGCATCATCAGCAGCGAGGCGATGACGAACAGGTAGGAGACGGCGTCGGCCAGGAAGCACCAGCCTTCGCCGACCGCCGCGATCAGCAGTCCGCCGATCGACGGGCCGATGATCCGGCTGCCGTTGACCATCGACGAATTGAGCGCGATGGCGTTGGCCAGGTCGGCGCGATCCTCGACCATCTCGACCACGAACGCCTGCCGCGCCGGCGTGTCGAAGGCGTTGATCACGCCCTGCACGATTTGCAACCCCAGCAGCCACGGCACCGTGATCTCGTGCCGCAGCGTCAGCACCGCCAGCACGAACGACTGCAGCATCGACGCGGCCTGGGTCAGGACGAGCAGGCGATGCCGATCCCAGCGATCGACGAGGACCCCGGCAAAGGGCGCCAGCAGCATCGTCGGGATCTGGCCGCAGAAGCCGACGACGCCCAGCAGCAGCTCGGAGCCGGTGAGGCGGTAGACCAGCCAGCTCGTCGCGACGCGGGTGATCCACGTGCCGACGAGCGAGACGCTTTGTCCGCTGAAAAAGAGGCGATAGTTGCGATGCCGCAGCGCGCGGGTGAGCCGGCTCATGCTCACCATAGCTCAACGCAAATGGCTCGCCACTTGCAAACTGAGGCGCGCGGTGGCTGAGTCGAAGCGCGTCATCGACATTGCGACTGGCGCGATCCTGAAGGTTCTCGCCACCGTCGTCGTCGTCTGGCTCTGGCTGCAGCTCTGGCAGCTGGTGATGGTGATCCTGGTCGGGATCTTCGTCGCCATCGCGCTCGAGCCGGCGGTGCGATGGCTCGAAGCGCGGCGAATCCCCAGGGCCGCCGCGGCGGGCGGCCTCGTCCTGCTCCTGACGCTGCTGATCGTCGGCTTCTTCTGGATAGCCGGCTCGGTCCTCGTCGATCAGGCGCGCGAGCTGACCGGCCGGGTCGGCGAACTCCGGCAGGAGTTGGTGGATCGGCTGCCGACGTCGGTCAGTAACGCCATCCTCCGGGGCAACGCGCCGCTGGATCCCTCGAAAGTCGCCACCTCTGTCGTGAGCGCCGGGCGGCTCGTCGTCGGCGGCGCCATCGTCGGCATCCTGATCCTGATCCTCACTCTCTACCTGCTCATCGAAGGACGCCAGACCTACACCTGGCTCGTGGCCTATGCGCCGCCGGCGTATCGCGACCGCGTGCACCTCACGGCGTGCGAGGCGGAACAGGCGATCCGGGGATACGTGATCGGCAACGTCGCGACGTCGATCTTCGCGGCGGTCGTCGTGTTCGTCGCGCTGACGCTGATGCACGTGCCGGCGTCGCTGCTGCTGGCGGTGCTGGCGGGCGTCTTCGACTTCGTCCCCGTGCTGGGCTTCATCTGCTCCTCGGTGCCAGCGGTGCTGCTGGCGCTGTCGAAGGGCCCCGTGATCGCGCTGGCGGTCGCCGCCGTCTACGGCGGCTACCATCTGGTCGAGAACTACTACGTCGGCCCCAAGGTCTACGGCGATCGGCTGCGCATGTCGAACCTGGCGGTCATCATCGCCTTCGCGGTGGGCGCCGAGATCGGCGGCGTCGCCGGCGCGCTGCTGGCTCTGCCGATCGCGGCGTTGTATCCCGTCGTCGAGCGCGTATGGCTCAAGGACTATCTGAATCGGGACGCCATCGAGACGCACCGGCGCCTGCAGCGCACCTCATCCCAGCGCTGACGTCGGCCCCTGACCGTTTCCGCAAAGGCTGAGATTCGGCACACCGGTTGCTGATTCGCCTGTAAACGCTTGCAGACAGCGGTATTTCGCTGTATACAGCAGGCATTCTGCGGGAATCCGTATTCCGCCAATTCAACAATCCGAAGCGGGTGATCTTCGAGGGAGGAGACCATGCGCGTAATGATTCGAAGGGCGATCATGCTGGCGGCGATGACGCTGCTCGCGGCGGTCGCCGGTGCCCAGGTCTACACGGGCAACATTGCGGTCAAGGCGGTGGACGACCAGGGGGCGGTGATGCCGGGGGCCACCGTCACCATCACCAGCTCGTTGCTGCCGCGCGCCATCGAAGGCACGACGGATACCACCGGTGTCTTCCAGGTGCCCGGGCTCAACCCCGGGACCTACACCGTCAAGGTGGTGCTCACCGGCTTCCAGACCTACATCCGTGAAGACGTCGTGCTGCGACAGGGTCAAACGGCGAGCATCGACGTGCCAATGAAGCTCGGCACCCTGTCGGAGGCGGTCACCGTCAAGGGCGAGTCGCCGGTCGTCGACACCAAGACGGTCGGGTCGAAGACCAATATCGACAGCGCGCTGCTCGAGACGACGCCCGGTGGCAAGGACATCTGGAACATCCTCGAGTACAAGGCGCCCGGCGTCGTCGTCGAGACGCCAGACGTCGGCGGCAACCAGGGCGGTCTCCAGCGCTCCATGTCGGCCCGCGGCACGCCCAACGCGCAGAACACGCAGCTGCTGAACGGCGTGAACGTGAACGACCCGGCGGCGCAGGGCTTCTCGATGAACTACTACATCCCGAGCGCGTTCGAGAACATCCAGGTCCAGACCGGCGCGCAGGACATCGCCGTGGGCACGGGCGGCGTGCTCATCAACATGGTCACCAAGAGCGGGACGAACACGTTCCAGGGCAGCGCCCTGCAGACCTACCAGGGGCACAACACGCAGTCGAACAACGTGGACCAGGAGCTGCTGACCGCGGGCTTCCGCCCCGATGCCAATTCGACGCAGATCATCACCAACTCGAACTTCCAGATGGGCGGCCCGGTCATGAAGAACAAGATGTTCTTCTTCGGATCGGCGAACTACCAGGCGACCCACGTCAACGTCCCCGATTTCCCGACCGTCGTGCCGTCCTACATTCCGACGCCGCTCTCGGGCACGAGCGACCAGGACACCACCGACATCATCGCGGGCGAAGGGAAGATCACCTATCAGCTCGGGACGGCGAACCGCATCGAGGGCTATCTGTCGAAGCAGCGCTACGACAAGCCGAACCGCGGCGCGGCGAGCGGGCTGACGCAGGAGTCGGATTCGAAGGAGCTCGACACGTTCGTCGTCAGCCAGCTGGCGTACAACCGCGTCCTCAGCGATCGGATGTTCCTCGACGCCAAGGTCAGCTACAACAACACGCACTTCCCGCTGTATCAGAAGACGGACCTGCAGCCGCTGAACGATCAGTCGACCGGCAACCTGTACCGGAACCGCACCAGCAGCCAGATCATGTTCCGCCGCCGGGTGCAGGCGATCGCCAACTGGCAGTACTACCTGCCGTCGTTCACCGGCGGCCGCCACGAGTTCAAGGGCGGCTTCGACAACGGCTACACGCCGGAGGACGTCGATACCCTCCGCGTCGACAGCGTGAATCCGAACTATCGCAGCGCGGGCACCCCGACCCCGACGACCGTCACGATCTTCAACACGCCGCTGCACCAGGAGCGCGCGGTGATGAGCACGGCGCTGTACGGGCAGGACTCGTTCACCACCGGCCGCCTGAACGTGACCGCCGGGATCCGCTGGGAGCGCATCGAAGGCTACCTGCCGGCCCAGACGACCGGCGCGAGCCAGTATTTCCCGGACGGGCTGGTGTTCCAGGGGGTGAACATCGGTGGCGTGGTCCAGAACTACACCATCCAGAAGTCCTTCCCCGCGGTGCACGGCGATCCGCTCTGGTACAACTGGGCGCCGCGCGTGGCGGGCACGTATGACCTGTTCGGCAACGGCAAGACGGCGCTCAAGGCGTCGTGGGGCAAGTATCTCGATCAGATCAACACCGGCACGCCGCCGAACCCGAATGCGAACATCAACCAGGTCTACAACTGGAACGATCTCAATGGCGATCTGAACTTCCAGCCTGGTAACGCCGCGTGGGACGGCCTGAAGTACGTCGGCGGTGAGTTCGGCACCCTGAGCAGCACGAACGGTCTCGCGGTCGCCATCTTCGACCCATCCGTCCGTCGTCCCTACCGGAACGAGCTCACGGTAACGGTCGACCACGAGCTGTTCAACGCCTTCCTCCTGGAGGTGAACTACCTCCACACGCGCGAGCGCGATCCGCAGGGCACGATCGACAATTCGATCGATCTCTGGCCGCAGCAGTACACGTCGATCTCGCTGCAGGACCCCGGCCGCGACGGCGTCAGCAACACCGCCGACGATCTGCCGATCACGGTCTTCAACCAGAACCCTGGCGTGACGACGACCACCAAGACGATCAATGACGATCGCCTGGCGAACCACTACAACGGGCTCGACATCATCACGACCAAGCGCTTCGAGAAGGGCTGGACGCTGCTCGCCGGTTACACCTATTCGAAGCAGAACGTGCAGCTCACGAGCCTGGCGAACCCGAACAACGCGTTCGTGAACGCGGAGGGTGTCAGCGGCGGCCGCCGGCACAACTTCAAGGCGAGCGGCTCGTACCTGCTGCCGTACAAGGTCCTGGCGGCGGCGAACTTCCGTCTCGCGTCGGGTCTGCCGGTCACGCGCACGTGGGCCGTGCCGACCTGCAACACGACGACGGTCCTGTCCAATTGCACCCGGCAGACGCTGACGGTGAACGCCGAGCCGCGCGGCAGCGTCGAGCTGCCGTGGCTGCCCACGGTCGACCTGCGCTTCGGGCGCTATTTCGACTTCCGCCGCGACCGGCTCGAGCTCAGCATGGACGTCTACAACCTGACGAACGCCAACACGGTGTTCAATACCCGCCTGGGCACCGGCCTGACGCCGGTCCGGTTCTCCGGCGACGCGACCCAGCCGACGACGAACATCCAGACGTTCCTGTCGCCGACGCAGTTCCTGGCGCCGCGCGTGCTGCGCTTCAACGTGACCTACAACTTCAACCGCCGCTAGTGATTACGCTTCGCCGTCGCCCGGTCAAGGCCGGGCGGCGGCGGAGGCTCGCCTCTCCGGAAGCCCGTTCAAGCGCACGCCCGGGCCTGCTTGTGCCGCCCGCAGCTCGGTCGAATTCGCCGAGCGAAGGCGGAGCCATTTACAATGTACAGTGCATGACGATTCGACAGCAGATTGCCGAGATGCTGAAGCAGCCGCGGACCATGTCCTCCATCGCCCACGAGCTGAAGCTGACGACGAGGGAAGTCGAGGATCACCTGAAGCACCTGATCAAGACGGCGCGTGCCGCCGATCAGGACATCCGCGTCGAGCCCGCCCGCTGCCGCAGCTGTGGCTACACGTTCGCGAAAGACAAGATCAACAAGCCGTCGAAGTGCCCCGAGTGCAAGGGCACGCGCCTCTACGAGCCGCTGGTGCAGATCAAGACGTAGTCAGCGCCGTCCGCGATCCAGGTACTCTTCCTTGACCGGCGGCTCGTCCGGGGTGACGAGCAGGAACGTGTGATAGAAGAGCGCGGCGGCCATCCCGCCCAGCACCGGCGCCACCCAGTACAGCCAGTGCCACTCCCAGTGGCCCATGACCAGCGCCGGCCCGAACGACCGCGCCGGGTTCATCGAGGCGCCGGTGATCGGCCCGCCCGCCAGGATGTCGAAGGCGACCGTCAGGCCGATGCCGAACCCGCCGATCTTGACCGTCTTGCCACGCTCGTCGACGGCGGTGCCGAAGACCGACGTCACCAGCAGGAACGTCAGCACGAACTCCACGCAGAAGATCGTGCCGGTGCTGGCCCAGGCGGCCGGCAGCGGAATGCCGAGCATGCCGGCGTTGATCGCTTCCATCGGGAAGATCTCGCGGCAGGTCAGCGCGGCGATCGACGCGCCGAGCAGCTGCGCCACGATGTAGAGCATGGCGAGCGCCGGCTTGACGCGCCCCGTCACCATCAACCCCATTGTCACCGCCGGGTTGACGTGCGCGCCGGAGATCCCGCCGAAGTTGCTCACCGCGATCGACAGCGCCAGTCCGTGCGCGAGCGCGATCGCGACGAGCCCGCCGCCGGCGTTGATCGGCGGCTGCGTGCAGAGGATGGCCGCAATTCCGGCAAAGCAGAGGTAGAAGGTGCCGAGCGCCTCGGCGGCGAGCACGCGCAGGGTGGTCATCATGGGCGCGTATATTAGATCAATGAGGGCTCAATGAGCGACGAGACAGGCTCGACTGGCGCCGAAAAGTGGGAGCAGTTGAATCGCTGCCCCGAGTGCGGCGCCGACATGGAGCGCGCCGCGCAGGTGGGGGAGCAGATCGGCCTCTACTACCGCTGTCCCACCCACGGGCGCTTCCGCTACTCGTGGGACCACGACCGGCTCGAGCCGGTCCCGGACAGTGCGTGAAGCACGTGGCTTCCGGCTTTAGCGCCACATGGGTTCCGGCTTTAGCGCCACCGTGGCTTCCGGCTTTAGCCGGAAGATCGTAGACTCCGCCCGGAGGAATCACGGATGCGTTCGACGTTCATTGCCATCGCCGTGTGCGCCGCCGTTGCGCAGGCGCAGCCACCGGCGCAATCGCCGGCTCAACCCGACGATCCGATCAAGACCATCGTCGGCCGTCTCGATCTCGAGAAATACAAGGCCACCATCAAGGGGCTGACGCAGTTCGGCGATCGCCGCCAGGGCACGGCGCGCAACCGCGCCGCGGTGGACTGGATCGAGGCACAGCTCAAGAGTTACGGCTGCGCGCCCGAGCGCATCACCTATACCTATACGCCGCGCACCGGCCAGCGCGGCGAGGCGCCGGAGGGAGGCGAGCGCGCCGGCGGCGCGGGCGCGGGCCAGCGCGGCGGCGGCGCGGGTCGCGGCCAGGCGGATCCCACGCAGGGCCAGGGGGGGAGCCGGATTCGCGGCAATCGCGCGCGCCGCCCCGTGAACAGCAGCGCCGAGGCGCAGCCGGATCTCAAGCTCCGTGAATTGAACACGGAGCAGACGCCGGCGGAACCGGGTCCGCGCCAGGACGTCTACTGCACGAAAGTCGGGACCACCAGGCCCCAGGAGATGTACATCGTCGGCGGGCACATGGACGGCATCGGCTGGGGGGAAGCGGCCAACGACGATGGATCGGGTACGGCGCTGGTGATGGAGCTGGCCCGCGTGCTGAGCAGTCCCGACGTGCAGACCGAGCGGTCGATCCGCTTCGCGCTCTGGAACAACGAGGAGAGCGGCACCAACGGCGCCGCGGCCTACGTCACACAGCGCAAGGATCTGCAGGGGAAAGAAGATCCGCCGGGGTCGGGGAAGTATCCCGAGCCGACATGGCTCGGCATGATCCAGCACGACATGATGCTCTACGACCACGGCATGCCCAACGCCGACGGGACGCTGCCGAAGGAGCAGCGCCCGGAAGCGGACGTCAACATCGAGTTCGCGAAGACGTCGAAGTTTGCCGCCGAGGCGCAGGCGCTCGCCTGGATGCTGCACGCGGCGAACGAGAAATACGCCACCGACTATCCGGCCGCGGTCGGGCCGCACATGACCAACACCGACTCCGGCCGGTTCCAGGATCTGGTGGCGTCGGTGAGCCTGCGTGAGAACGAGCGCGGCGCGCAGATCGGCGGCGGCTGGGATCCGCAGTGGCACCAGCCGACGGATCTCTTCACCACATATTCGGACAAGGACTTCAGGCTGGGACTGAACGCCGCGCAGACCACGCTCGGCGCCGTCGCGCAGCTGGCCGGCGCACGGCTGCGCTGACGCGCGTGACAGCGAAGTCTTCAATACTCGGCGAACGCGTCGTCAGGGAAGCAGTACAGCCACCGCTCGCCCGGCTCCGCGGATGCGATCACCGGGTGGCTGGCGCTGTGCGCGTGCTTGCTGGCGTGGCGGTTCGGTGACGAGTCGCAGCAGAGCGTGACGCCGCACGTCTGGCACGTGCGCAGGTGAACCCAGTCGGCGCCGATCTTGACGCACGTCTCGCACTCGTAGGCCTTCGGCGTGCGCAGCGTTTCCAGGCCGGCGATGTGCTGGCAGGCCTTCGACGAAGTCATGACGGGACGATCCTTTCGAGCTCCGCGCGGTTCCACTGCGCCAGCTGCGCCGCCGCGTCGTAGGTGGTGCGCATGAACGCCATCAGGTCCTGCTCCGGCGACGCCGACTGCCGCACGGCGTCGTAGGGCAGGATGAACTCCGAGAAGTCCCTGCTGTAATACGCCGCCGCCGGCCCGATCGGCGCTTCGCGCAGGCCTGTCGGCTCCGGCGCGGCATAGGCGTAGAAGGCCGGCACGTTCACCGGGCCGCCGCCAGGCCACCAGCCGTGGCTGATCACTTCGTGCGAGTACGACTCGCGGGTCATCGCGTCCGCCCCCGGGCGCTCCGGCGCGCGGCGTCCGGAGAAGCGCGTGCAGGCGAGATCGAAGCTGCCCCAGAAGAAGTGGACCGGGCTGCACTTGCCGATGAACTCGGCACGGAACTGCTGCAGCACCGGCGCGATCGCCAGCAGCACCTGGTGGAAGGTGTGCGCCGCCGCGGCGTCGTACGAACGGTGCGTCTCGTCCTTCGTGAAGCGGATCGGTCCTTCCACTTCCACCGGCATCGTCCAGATGCGCACGTCGACGCCCATCCGGTGCAGCGTGTCCATGAACCGCTGGTAGAACGCGGCGACCGTCTCGGGCCGCAGCGGCATCGTCTCGCGATTCCCGTCCGACATCTCGATGACCACCGCGTGCGACGTCAGGTCGAAGAGGACCGTGAAGGTGCGCCCGTTCTGCCACATCAGCGGCGTGATGATGCCGCGCGGCGTCAGGTGAAAGGCGATGTTCCAGAAGTGGTTGACGCGCGGGGTCAGCGCCAGGCAGACCTTGCCGGCCATCTGCATCCACATCTGCAGCGTGTCGCGGGTGTCGCGCCACTGATCGAGGGGGAGGGCGGGCCACATGGCCGCATTGTGGCACAGACGGGAAGCCTGTCAGAACATCGTGTTCGGGTTGGCCGACTCGGCGGGGACGCGCTGCAGGACGTCCCAGTGCTCGACGATCTTGCCGCCGTCGAAGCGGAAGATGTCGATCCCCGCCCAGTCGCCGTCGCCGGGCCAGTACTGGTGGCAGTGCAGGACGACGAAGTCCCCTTCGGCGACGGTGCGCTTGAACTCGACGCGCTTGCCCGGGTACTCGCGCGCCATGCGCTCGAAGTAGTCGATGAAGGCCTGCTTGCCGTCGCCCACTCCAGGGTTGTGCTGCGTGTAGTGGCTGCCGGCGTAGAGGGCCATCGCTTCCGCCGGGCGGCACTGGTTGAACATCAGGTCGTAGAATGCCCTGGCGTTCGCGGTGTTGCGCTGCGTGTCGCTCATGGAACCAGCTTAAACTGTCGCGATGGCGTTTGAAGTGCTGGCGCTCGTCTTCGCCTCGTTCTTTGCCAGCGCGTGCGTGTACGTCTCCTTCGTCGAGCATCCGGCGCGCCTGCGGCTCGACGGCGCCGCCGCCGTCGCGCAGTGGCGCCCGAGCTACAAGCGCGCCGCGGCGATGCAGATTGGACTGGTGATCGTCGGTGTCATCAGCGCCATCGCCGCGTTCATGGCGGGGCAGGGGCCGGGCGTACTCGGCGGTGGCGCGCTGCTCGCGGCGATGGCCCCCTACACGTTGATCGTCATCATGCCGACCAATCGACGGCTGCTCGACACCTCGCGTCCGGTCGATGCGGCGACGGTGGCGCTGCTGCACGACTGGGGGCGCCTGCACATGGTACGCACGGTCGGCAGCCTGCTCGCGGTCGCGATCCTCGCCGTAGACATCCTGAGACGCCTCTGAGATGGCGTGGTGCTGATCGTCCTGAGCGGGCTGCCCGGCGTCGGCAAGACGACGATCGCGCGGGAGCTGGCGCGGACGATCGCCGCCACCCACCTGCGCATCGACTCGATCGAGCAGGCGCTGCGCCAGGCCGGCGTGCGCGTGGAAGGGGAGGGCTACCGCGTCGCCTACGCCGTCGCCGAGGACAACCTGCGGCTGGGGCGCACGGTGATCGCCGACTGCGTGAACCCGTGGCCGCTGACGCGTGCGGAGTGGCGCGCCGTGGCGGCGCGCGCCGGCGTGCGCGCGCTCGACGTCGAGATCGTGTGTTCCGACCGCGCCGAACATCAGCGGCGCGTCGAGCGCCGATCGCCCGACATCGACGGCCATCGCCTGCCGACCTGGTCCGAGGTGGAGGCCCGGGACTACCGGCCGTGGGACGTAGAGCGGCTGACGATCGACACGGCGCGCGATGACGTCGGGCGAAGTGTCCGCGCCATCGTCGACGCCATGGCCGGCGCCCACCTCTGACAGGCCGGCCTCCCAGTCGAATTACCTCAAAGTTGAGCCAGTTTCGCGGTTGAGTGCGCCTCTGGGATCGAGCCGTTCTGCAGTCGCGGAACCACCGGAGGAGTCCATGAAACCTGCGCCTCGACTTGTCGCCCCGATTCTCTGTGCTGCTGTCTTTTCGGTGACACTCGCCCGGGCCGAAGAACCATCGGTCGCAACGCGGCCGGCCGCCGCCGCGTCAGCCCGCCAGTGGACCGCGCGCGAAGCCTTGCAGCTGTCGCCGTCCCAGCCGGGATCCGGTGGAGCGCACGGCGCGACGGTCGGCGCGATCGTCGGCGGCGTCAGCGCGGCGGTCGTCGTAGCGTCGCTGGCGAAGACCTACGGGGAGAACGAAACCGGAGGGTTCTGCGGCGGCTGCTTCGCCGCGTGGGGCGTCTGGGCGATCCCGGCCGGCATGCTCGCCGGCGCGGCGATCGGCCACGGGATCGGCAAGGCAGCCTCTCCGCAACACGCGTCGCCCGTCCCTGGGACTGTCATCGCGCCCGTGGTCGGCCGCCGCGCCGGGGGCGTGGTCATGACCGTCCGCTATTGACGCCGCCTTTGCCGTATCCTGATCGGCATGGCGGGCCGCTGGGCGATGCTGCTGGTGACGATGCTGGCGCTCGGGTGTTCCAGCGGCCGCACCGCTGCGCCGGCTGCGCCGTCCACGCCCACTGAGCAACCCGCTCCCGCGCCCGCGGGCCCGAACACGCTCACCGACGCCGAGCGCGCCGCCGGATGGCGGCTGCTGTTCGACGGCCGCACGACCGCCGGGTGGCGCGGCTTCCGCCAGCCCGGTGTTCCCGACGGATGGCAGCCGCTCGATGACGCGCTGACCCGCGTCGGCGCGGCCGGCGACCTGATCACCGCCGACGAGTTCGCCAACTTCGAGCTCACCATCGAGTGGCAGATCAGCGAGGGGGGCAACAGCGGCATCATGTATCGCGTCAGCGAAGCGATCGATCTGACGTTCTTTTCCGGCCCCGAGTTTCAGATCATCGACAACGCGCGCAATCCCGGCGGCGGCACCGACGTCACGTCGGCCGGGGCGTGCTACGCGCTCTATGCGCCGCCGGCCGACGTCATGCGTCCCGCCGGTTCATGGAACCAGGCGCGGATTCTGGTGGACGGGAATCACGTCGAACACTGGCTGAACGGCTTGAACGTCGTGTCCTACGAGCTGGGGAGCGCCGACTGGCTCGCGCGCGTGCAGCAGAGCATGTTCCGCGACGTGCCCACCTACGGCCGCCAGCCGCGCGGCCACATCGCGCTGCAGGATCACGGCGATCGTGTCGCCTACCGCGCGATCAAGATCCGCGTGCTGCCCTGAGCTGCTACTGCTTTGCGGTCAGGGCTGCCGGGGTACCCGGATCACTTCACCGCCGCCGGCAGTCGTGCCGCGGATGCTCACATAGAGGTTGTCGTCGGGTCCGATCACGACCGACGTGGGCTCGTGGAGATCCGCGATCACCGTGCCGCGCGTCCCCAGCTGGTATTGCAGGCGGACGTCGCTCTGGCTCTTGTCCGGCACCACCTTGATGAGCACACCCAGGCCGGTCATCTGCAGCGCGCCGGTCGCATGCTGCAGGACGTACAGCGTCCCATCGTCGGCAAACGCCATGTCGATGATGTTCTTGAAGCCCGTGAGGAACGCCTCGTCGAGCGTGAACGTGTGGGGGACCGCGTCGGTCGCGGGATCGAGACGGTAGATGTTCGCGCGCTTGTCGGTGAAGGGGATTCCGGTCAGTTCGCCGATGTAGTAGGCGCCGTCGGGACCGGCGACGACACAGGTCGGGACGGCGTCGCTCGTCTGCAGGTTGGGCGGCGGCGCGAACGACGGCCGGGGCGGTGTCGAGCTGCGCGACGGGAACGTCGCCAGCAGCGACACCTCGCCGTTGCGCGACACGCGAATCAGATCGTTGGCGCCGGCGTCCGCGATGACGACGCCGTCGGGTTCGACCAGCAGGCCGAACGGATCCGTATCGACCTGGCCGCGATCCGGGTTCGCGTCGGCTTCGAACGCCCCGAGGTCGGCGACGCTGCGCCAGCCGCCGCTCGCGTTCACATGAATGAGATTGGCGAATTGCGGCAGATCGGGAAGCAGTGGATTGGTGAAGCGCGCCGTCGGATCGTTTTCCCATCCGATCGTGACGTAGGCGTCGCCGCGCCCGTTGAACCCGATGTCGGCTGCGCCGAGGCCGCGCGGACCCTTCGGAAACGACGTCGACGGCAGCCCCGTGACGATGCGCTCCTGCGTGTCGCGCCACAGCCGCGTGACGGCGCCCGTCGTCCCATAACACTGCCGGCTGCCGATGTTGGTCAGGAAGCAGCGAGGGTCGGTCGCCGGGGTAATGATGACACCGACGCCGGCGCCGCTGCCGGCTTCGACGACGTAGAGCGCGCCTTCAGGGCCGAAGGCGAGTCCGCGTGGACTGTCCAGGCCGCTCATGACGCAGGTGAGCGCAGGGTCGAGCGGACACGGGCCGCCGGTTGCAACAGGGTGATGCCCTTGCGGCGCGGTGCGGGCGACCGTTCCGAGCGCGGCAGTGGCGGAGAGAGTCAGCGCGATCATGATCGCGCGCGAGCGTGACTGGCGAACCATTCGTGGAGCCTCCTGTGGTGGGGGTCCGCGCACTCTATCGCCGGCCCGCCCGGAAGCATCCTGACTTCTCGCTGACTTTTGCTTCACCGTGTAAACTGCTCCAACGACAGGCGTTCGCCGGGAGCGTGATCGATGCCCTCATCGCCGGTTCGTCGCTTCGGTCCCTTCGAGATTGATTGCCGATCGGGTGAGCTGCGGAAGCACGGCCTCAAGATCCGGCTGGCCGAGCAGCCGTTCCGGATCCTCGTGCTGCTGCTCGATCGCCGCGGCGAGGTCGTGACGCGCGAAGAGATCCGGCAGGCGCTGTGGCCGGCCGACACGTTCGTGGATTTCGACGCCGGCCTGAGCAGCGCCGTGCGGAAGCTGCGGGACGCGCTGGGGGATTCGGCCGCGCAGCCGCGCTTCGTCGAGACGGTGCCGCGGCGCGGCTACCGGTTCATCGCCGCGGTGGTTCCGCTGGATCAGCCGCCGGACGCGGTGATCGTCCGGGCGAGCGGATCGCCGCGCCAGGGGCTGCGCCTGGCGGCCATGATCGGCGTGGCGGTGGTTGCGCTCGCCGCTGTCGCCTTCACGGAGATGCGGCGCCCGCAGGTCACGCCGGCGGCGGACGCGCTGTTTCTCAAAGGCGTGGCCGCGATGGGACGCGAGAATGTCGACGGCTTCCGCGCCGCGGCGGACTATTTCGAGCAGGCGACGCGCCTGCAGCCGGATTTCGCCTCCGCGTATGCCTGGCTCGGGCAGGCGCGGCTGCAGC
>Ga0075425_100004940_pt1 | contig 13810 bp, 8 predicted proteins | sample SoiMethybrSBSTD4_FD_75300 | JGI IMG/M metagenome (GOLD analysis project Ga0075425, IMG submission 75300) | Bulk soil microbial communities from a Populus tree surrounding site in Tennessee, USA - Soil MetaG P. TD hybrid SBSTD4 | ecosystem: Environmental > Terrestrial > Soil > Tree plantation...
CGTGCCCTCCGCGGCGTTGTTGACGGCCTGGATGAACTGCATGAGGGCGGTCGCGTCCGGCTTGTCCTCGTGCGTCTCCGGCTGGAAGAGCCCGAGGTACGAAGCGGGATCGGATCCCTTGTCCGTGAACGTGTAGTTCTCGACGTATTCGTACTTGAAGAGGTTGCCTTCCTTGTCGCCGCCGAAGCGCGCGGCCAGGAAGTTCTTGTCGATGTTCTCGATCAGCCAGTACACGCCCCAGAACTCGTCGTTCACGGTGAGGCGCGTGTAGGAGATCGCGGGCGACGCGATGCCCATGGCCTCGAAGACCTGGTAGGCCAGGGGCTCGTGCAGGAACGAGGAGTCCTGGATGACGTTGTCGAGCACGAGCTTCTTGAGGCCGTGGAACTCCTGGTTGGAGACGTACTTGTTGGTGTCGATGAGCAGCCCCGGCTTCGTGGCGTCGCGCGAGCCCTTCCCGCGCGAGCGCACGCCCACCTGCTGCAGGACCTCGCCATCGACCGAGATGTTCGCCGCGTAGTACTGGTTGGAGCGGAAGTTCGCCCGCAGCGAGGCCCAGTCCGCGGGGTCCATGACGATGCGGAACTCGTGGAGGACGCCCTGGCTGAAGATCGGATCGGCCGCCCGGGCGGACGGGGCTCCGGCCACGGCCATCACGACGGCCAGGACGACTCCCGAAGTCAGCGGTCGCATGCGCATGCGCGTCCTCCTCACGTTACGGCACCGAGAGCTGCAACCGAGCGAGCAGCGTCACATAGTTCCCCTTCTTGCCGGGAACGGGCGCCAGCAGGGGGTCGTCGTAGCGCTCGACCACGGCGTTCCCGTACAGGCGGACGAATTCGACCGGCCACCAGGACAACCCGCCCGTCCAGGTCTGCCCGCCCACCGGCCGGATGTTCCGCGCCCGGCTCCCGGCCCCCTCGAACCCGGTGTCCGGGCCGTCGTCGTCCACGTGGAGGGAGTCGTACCTCACTCCGAGTTCGACCGCCCCGATGCCTCCGTGGTTGAGCGGGTGTTCGGGTTTGATGGTGCGACGCTTCTTGTCGCCGGTGACCAGCCAGGTGGCGGAGGCCGTCCATCCCCGCGCCACCTCCGAGGGCAGATCGTCGAAGACCGAGCCCTGGCCGTTGCGCTCGGTCGTCATCTCGAGGTATTCGGCGCGCAGGCCGATGGGGCCGCGATGCAGCCGCGCGTCCGCGCCCAGCCGCCGGCGCGTGCCGTCCACGAAGTGCCGTTCGTAGACCCGGAACCCCGACGGGGCATGGACGGAGACCCCGCGCGCCAAGGGGTCGGAGACCACCTGGGCGTCCGCGTTCACCTTGCCCTGGGACGCGGAGGCGCCGAGCTCGAGTCCCTTCCAGACCGTGGCCTCCAGGCGGCCCGCCACCGTCGTGTCCGACCGTGACTGGTCCTGCTGTCCGTCGCCCTTGAACACACCCAGCAGGTACGTGACCTTCTTGACGTCCCCGCCAACCTGGACCCCCCAGTCACGGCCAGGGGCGAGCGAATCCACCACGAGGCTGCGCTCGATGAAATCGATCCTGGCCGCCGACGTCAGCCATTCCGGACTCACGGGGAGCTTGAACTTCCCACCCAGGATGTGAAGCGCCTTGCTGACCTTGATTTCTCCGGTCAAGTTCTTCAGGTGCTCGGTCGGATCGTGCAGGTCGTAGTTGAACTCGACGGCGAGCCGCTTCCATTTGGCATCGAAGCCCACACGGAAGCGGCGCAGCACGGTCTCCTCGCCCAGCTCGGGCAGCTCGCCCCGGGAGTTCTCGTAGTCGTGACTGAAGTGACGGAAGTCTTCCTGGATGTATCCCGCGAGCCCGAACTCGAAGTCGGACGAGGGCCGCGAGACCTTGAAACCGGGGCCGACCTGCCACCCCTTTTCGGCGGGCGGTTCCTGGGCGGCGATCGGCGACGCCGCGATCATGGCCAACAGGACGAGAGAGACCCTTCTCAGGTGATACGAGTCCAGGCGCATGGCCGCAAAGTCTAGCACCCAGCCCTGGCCGTCGCAGGCGCGCCGGCCGCGGGGGGGACCGAATCACGGCCCGAAGAGATCGTCCTTCTTCTTCTTCGTCTTCCCCGGCTCGTCGTCGCCCCCGCCCTCGGCCGGAGGCGTCTCTTCCGGCCCGCCCCGGAGCTGCTCCTGCATCCGGGTCACCGCGTCCTTGATGCGCAGCAGGGACTTGTCCAGGTCGTCCGCGATCCAGAGGGCGCCCGATCCGTCGAGGGTCAGGCCCTCCTGCTGCCGTCCCGGGATCGGCAGCTCGGACTCGACCGCGCCGTCCTCGGGCCGGATCACGAGCAGTCGGTCCTTGGCATCGGCGAGGACCAGCAGCCGGCCCAGCGGCTCCGCCCAGGTGATCGCGGTCAGATCTTCATAGGAAAGAGACCAGCGCGAGATCACGGTGTCCGCGCCCAGCCGCCGCACGGGCGCCGCGGGGTCGAAGACGAGGCCGATCACCATGGACGGCGAGCGCTGATGGGTCAGGTAGAACACGCCGCCGCCGGGCTGGCTGGGGTCCGGACGGAAGGTCAGGCCCTCGAACCCCTGGTTGCGATCGGTGATCGTCGTCCCCAGCATGGAGTCGAGGTCGAGGGGCCAGCGCTTCCTCTCCGAGCCGGTGGCGGGGTCGTAGAGGATGAGCTCCGATCGCGACTCGGACACGAGGATGAGCGAGCCGGTCGGCGGGTGGACGGTGACGTCTTCGATCTGGGCTTCGATCTTGGTGGTCTTCAGGACCTTCCCGTTGCCGTCGAGCTCGGCCAGGAGGCCTTCGTCCCCGACGACGAAGAGGTGCCCCGTGGGCGGGTAGAAGACGACGCCGGACGGCTCCTTCACTCCGGGCGTGTCGAACCGGTCCGCGGTGCCCAGGACCTTGGCCCCGCGCGTGGCCGCCTTCGTGACCTTCCGCGCCGTCCCGATGACCGCGGCCAGGGCGGCGATGCCCACGAGGCCCACGGCCAGCAGGGTCATGAGCTTGAGGCCCGAATACAGGCGCCGCAGGGCGGTGTACTTCGCGCGGTTGATGCCCGCCAGCGCGTGCGCCTGCACGGCCAGCTCCGCGTTGAGCTGCCCCACGTGGACTTCCTTCCAGGCGCGCTTGTAGTCCTCGACGTCACGCCGAAGGATGTCCTCGTAGAAGCGGATCCCGAGCGGGAACTCCTCGATGCCCGTCTGGGTCACGGGTGAGACCTGGGGCTGCGACTTGCGCGGACGGAGCGACTCGATGGCCTGCAGGAAGAAGTAGAGCGCGACGAGGGCGTAGATGAGGACGTAGACGCCCACGAAAGGCTGGATGAACTTCGGGATCTCCTTGACGAGGTCCGTCCGCACGGCCACGAAGAACAGCACGACGTTGAGGGCAGCCATGATCACGAGCGCGAAGCGGGCCTTGTGATCCGCAAGGTCGACGAGGTCGATGGCCTCGTCCAGGACGTCGGTGAGCGCACGGTAGCGCTCCCAGGAGTCCAGCGACCGGTGCGCGTCCTTGAGCGCCTTCTTCTGCTTCTTGCTCAGCTTCGAGGGGAACTTGTCGATCTTCCCGAGCTTCTTGCCGGGCTTGGGCGGCTCGATGGGAGGGGAGGGAGGCGGCTCGCGCGGAGCTTCGGACGCCGGCTCGACGTCGCGGCTTTCGCGCCGGCGATCGAGACCGCCGGCGATGGGATCCGTCGATCCCGTCCCCGACCCGGGCGGGCCGTTGGTCGTCATCCACGCTCCTTCCGTCCGCTCACCCCAACGTACCCTCCGCGGTGCACCGCGGTCAAGGTTCGGCGACCGGATGTCTCGCGTCCGGTCCGCTAGAATCCCGGGCGTGCAGCGTCATCGCATTCGAGGTGGCAGCCTCCGGCTCGTCCTCTGGACCCTGGCCTGGGGCGCGGGATGCGGCGGCGGCCACTCGTCCGGGCCCACGGCCGCGCTCGAGTCCCTCGCCCCGCGCGCGCGTACGGCGCACTTCGAACTCCATGCCGGCCAGGTCGCGGAGACGACGGTGGCCGATATCGCGGGTGCCCTCGAGTCGCGTTACGGCCGCGTCACCTCCGACCTGATGACGGGCGAGGTCCCGCGCATGACCGTCGAGGTGTGGAGCGACCAGGCATCGTTCCTGGCCGAGATGGAGCGCTTCCTCGGGCAGCGCTACAACGCGACCGGGTACGTGACCGGACCGGCGGGCCTGCGCGTGCTGGCCGTGCCCTCGGTCGCTCGGAACGCGACCCACGAGATGTCGCATGCGATCAGCCTGAACGTGAACCCCACGTTTGCGAACCGCCCGCGATGGCTGTGGGAGTCGGTGGCCCTCTTCGAGAACGACGAGTTCGTGGACCCGCGGTCCATCTCGTACCTCACCTCCGGGCGATTCCCGACGCTGGCCGAGCTCGACGCCGATCCCAACGCCGGCCGTCAGGTGTACGAGGTCGGATACCTGATCGGCGAGTTCGTGGTCGCGCGTGCCGGACGCGACGGACTGCTGCGCCTCATTCGATCGAACGGCGACGTGACGGTACTGGGGTTCGCGAGCCCCGCGGCCTTCGAGTCGGAATGGGCGTCGTTCGTGCGCGCGCGCTACTTCGCCGCGGGATTGACACTCGGCGAGGCCGTCCAATAGACTTACCCTTTGTCCCGCCGGGCGGTTAGCTCAGCGGTAGAGCATCGGTCTTACACACCGGGGGCCGCAGGTTCGAACCCTGCACCGCCCACCACAAAAATCACCTTAGCGGGGTGGTAGTTCAGCTGGTTAGAACGCCGGCCTGTCACGTCGGAGGTCGCGGGTTCGAGTCCCGTCCACCCCGCCATTCGTTCCATCACGTACGGTACGGGACCACCGTATCTCCCACGTAATTCAACGCAGGCGACCTAGGTAGCGGTGGCGGAGGTCGCGGGTGAGCGACCATCCGCGATGGCGCGCGTCTGATCCCCAGACCGGCGACGCCGAGTCCCGTCCACCCCGCCATTCGTTCCATCACGTACGGTACGGGACCACCGTATCTCCCACGTATTCAACGCGACCTAAGTAGCGGTGGCGGAGGTCGCGGGTGAGCGACCATCGGCGATGGCGCGCGTCTGATCGCTAGACCGGCGACACCGAGGCGTCTTTCGGCCGCATCTTTGGGTCAGGTGCCTTTCGCTGTTACTGGCAGGGGTGGGTTTGTAGTCGAACTCTCCCTTGCCGTCCTGAAGAACGCATCGTTCGCGCCCGGGGGACCGGCGCACGCTCAGGGCAGCGTCGAGTCGTAAAGCTCACCATCGTCGATGAGCGGACATCCCGGTCTCCTGCTGTGCGGGACGCCGACGGCCACGGCGCCAGTGCATCTCTGCCCCTGGGCGTCGGTCGCCATGAAATGGACGTGGTACACACGGCCATTGCCCCGGCCCGAACGCTCGGCTCGCAGGAGCGCCCGCGACCCCTGAACAACGGCGTCCGGGCTCGTGTCGCCATCTCCCCGCCCGTTGACCGGCTCGTCCTGAGTGACACCGGTGATCGTGATCACCACGTCAGCGCCGGACACTCCGAGGATGTCGACCGGGAGCAGCTTGTGGTCGGGTGGCCAGAGCACGGGACGGGACGGCCTAGCCACCGTGCAGTCTGGTGGGGCATTGATCTCGTTGACGACGATCTGGACCTGATCCGTCCCGCTGGCGCCGAGGCCATCGGTAACGATCAGCTCGAACGCAAGGGTCTGGCCACCGCGGCCGACGGTGGGCGCGGTGAAGCTCGGCGTAGCGGTATCGGCGCCGACAAGGACGGCCGGGGAGCCGGATGATTGGCTCCACGAGTAGCTCAAGGCGTCGCCATCGGGGTCACTGCTGGTTGTCCCGTCGAGGCGGACCAGGTCGCCCGTGGTCTTCGTCTGGTCGGGCCCGGCTTCGGCGGTCGGGGCGTGGTTGACGTTCTCGACGACGATACTCACCGAGTCGCCGGCGGCGTCGATTCCGTCGCTCACCGTCAGCGCGAACGTCAGCGTCACGCCGGTAGGCCCGACCGTCGGAGCGGTGAACGACGCCTGCGCGGTCCCGGCGTTCGCCAGGCTGACCGCCGGCCCGCCGGTCTGGGTCCAGGCGTAGGTCAGGCTCTCGCCGTCCGGGTCGAAGCTCGCGGAACCGTCGACCGTCACCACGCTCCCTTCCTTGACGGCCTGGTCGGCTCCCGCTTCGGCCACCGGCTGGTGGTTTACGTTCATCACGGTCACGTTCGTCAGGGCCGGCTCGCTGGACTGCTGGCCGTCGCTCACGACGATTTGGAAGGTGAGAGTCGCGCCCCCCGGGGTCACCGACGGTGCGACGAACGACGGCCGGACAGGGTCGGTCGCGTCGAGGGTCACCGCCGGTCCCGCGGTCTGGGACCAGGCGTAGCTCAGGGCCGCGCCTCCGGGATCGTGGCTCGCCGACCCGTCGAGCGTGACCACCGCCCCCTCGTTCACCGTCTGGTCGGGGCCCGCGTTCGCGACGGGCCGGTCGCTCGGCGGGGGGACGTTTGCGACACCCGGGCTCACGGCAATGCTGTAGCGGCTCGCGTCGGGGAAGCTCGGATCGACGAAGATGAACGGGTCCGCCGAGGCGCGGGCGGACTCGGCGCTCAGTGCATTCCCGGTCGTTGCGGCGCTGATCTGCAGTTGCACGAAGTCGCCCGGGTCGCCCGATCTCGCGCGCGAGCTCAGCGTACCGGAGAACGACGTCTCCGTCGTGCCACAGGTCCCGTTGTTGCAAACCGCGGCGAGGGTCACGGTTCCGACGGCGCCGGTGTGGATCGTCAACGCCGCGAACGCGGAGGAGAGCGACGGATCCGTGCCCGTCGCGGACAGGCTCGTCCGGATCAGGATCGGCACGGTGTCGCCGAGGTTGCCACCCGTCACCTGAAACGCGTAGGTGACGAATACGTCTACTCCGGCTCCGTGGATTCCCTCCGCCACCGGAGAGGAGGCTTCCGCGGTGAGGTTCACGAACGGGGCCACAGTCAAGGACCCGGACGCATGGTCGGTGATGCCCAACGTGCAGCTCGTCGGGTCGTCGAGAACGCTGAAGCCGCCACCCGAATTGACCCCGCAATGGGCGAGGGTCGTCGGTCCGGGCAGGATCGGGGCGGCCTCCCCCGGAGTGGCGGCCAAGCCGAAGGTTCCGGTGACTGCGAGTACCCATCGTGCCAGGCATCGAACCGCACCCGCACCGACTCTTCGATTGCTCATTGAGCACCTCCTAGCGGCTGACTCTGTTCAAGCAATGGCTCTCGCCATGCGGTAACCGCCCAACACCGGGATTCAGCCGACGAGCACGGCGTCAGTCGGGCCGGGCGGCGGTAGGCAACCTAACGAGCTCGACGGGAGTGCGCCATGGCCGCTCACTACTCTGCGGGTGGAATGTGTGTCTCTCGGCAACCTTGCGTGGGTGTTCAAGATGGAAGGCCCCATCCCGCCCGGTGATCTGCCCGCAAACCGGCTTGCGACTCGAGATTTCTCCTCATCCTTCGCCTCCTCCTTCAACGCGGAGCCCGTGTCCGATGGCGGCAAGAGTCGGCTCCGAGAGGGAGGCGTTCAATGCACGGCCGCGCAACGGGAGATCAACTCTGGGTAACCCCCTATGGCACGCGATCCACGAGGCTTGCGGCGGGGCCTGAACGTGGATCCTCTCGGTCGGCGGCCTGGGTGACCGCGACCTAGCCCTGGCCTGGTTGGAAAGGGCTGACGTCGAGCGGTCGGACTACATCGGCGTACCTCAGCCGGGAGCCCATGCTCGACGGCCTGCGCTCCGATCCTCGTTTCGCCGCTCTCGTCCGGCGTGTGGACCTGCCGAACCAGAGCGAGAAATCATTTCAAGACCACGCTCCAGACGCTTCCCGTACGCTGGCTGCGCTCGAACACGATGCGGCGGCCCTGGGGCGACCAGCTCGGATAGCGCACGTAGCCGCTCGCGGAGGTGAATTGGGTGAGGCGGCGGCTCGTCCGGGTGCGCCGCGAGACGGCCCAGATGTTCCAGACGCCCCCACGCTCGCCGGCGAAAGCGATCCGGTCGCCGTCGGGGGCCCACGAGTGCGGCCAATTCTGGCCCCGATCCTCGACGAGCATCTCCACGGCTCCGCCCTCGCGTGAGACGACTCCGATGTGAGTCTGGTCGCCGCGCTTGATCTCCACGGCGAGCGAGCGGCCGTCGGGGGACCAGGCCGGGTAGGTCACAGCTTCCGCACCGAAGGTCACCTGCCGCGGCGGCTTTCCGTCGAGCGCGCGCGTCCAGACGTTGGTGCCTTCGGGTTGGATCCAGTGATAGGCGATCTCGCGCCCATCCGGCGACAAACGCACGTTGTTGAGCCCCTGCGCATTGAACGGCACCTTCGTCGTACGGCGAGTCGCGGCGTCGACCCAGACGAGACCGCCGTCGAGTTCCCCACCTTGCCACACGAGCAGCGCCTTGCCGTCCGCTCGCCAATGTGGGTTGCGGCTGGGGGGATCGATTCCCAGGGGCTCGCGGTGGCGGCCGTCCTCCTCGACGATCCAGGTCGAAGGTCCGTGGCCCACGACTCGGCGCGTGTACGCGATGCGCCCGTCGCTGGAGTAATCCGGATAAGTGTTCCGGTTGCCGGGAGCGTCGTCGGTCAGCGGCACGGGCTCTCCCGCATCGCCGGCCGGCGACACGTCGACGGCCCACAGGTTGCTGTCGTCCGTCGCCACGCTGTAGACGAGGGTCCCGTCTCGCGCGATCGACAAGCCGTCCACCAGCCCGCCTTCGATCGGCATCAGGGCTTCGGGCTGACCGCGGGGACCGCCGCCGCCGTCGACGGCCGAGCGCCACAGAGCGCCGTTGGCGACACCGTAGTCACCGGCCCAGTAGACGAAATCGTCCTGCGGGCTGAAACGAGGAAAGGCGGCGAACCCGGTGAAGTTGCCGAGCTCCGTCAAGTGCCCGTCGTCCACGGCGACGACCCAGAGCCGATTGGCGATTCCCCCTTGCTCGACGACGAACACGACGGAGCGGCCGTCGTGCGACCAGGAGGGCATGCGGTGCCCGCCGGGTGGGCGGCCTGCCTGGGTCAACTGCCGGCGGTCACTTCCGTCGCGTCGCACCGTCCAGAGCTCCGACTCCGCCACCATGCCCCCGGCGTCCGAGGTGAACACCAGCCGATCACCGTCGGGCGACCAGGACGGACCGGATCCGAACTCGACGATCTGCCGGGGCGAGCCTCCGGCGGAAGGCACGATCCAGATGCCTCCTCTCTGGCGCGAATGGAAAGCGAGCCACTGTCCGTCCGCCGACCATTCGGGCTGGATGTTCTGGCCGCCGTCGCTGGTGATGGCCAGCTCGCGCCCTTCGAGCGTCTGGCCCGTCACGAAGATCTCGAGGCTCCCGGTTCGATCGGAGACGTAGGCGACCGAGCGGCCATCCGCAGAGACAGCGGCCCCGCCGTTGTAGCCCGGCTGCGTCGTGAGCCGACGCAAGGCGGGAAGGGTCGCGGGCGCCGGCGCGGCCGGGCGGCGCAGGAACGTTGCTCCCCACCCGAGTGCGACCAGGACCACCCCCGACATCAGCAGCCACGCCACGGGTACCGCGCGCGGCGGTTTCGCGAGAGGGGGATCGCCCCCCGCCGGAGGCTCCCCTCCGCTCTCGGCCGGAGAGGGCTCCTCCGGGGGCACGGCCACGTTCACGGGCGCGATGAACCTGTAGCCGCGCTTCGTGGCCGTCTCGATGTACCGCGCCTCGCGGGCGTCGTCGCCGATCGCCTTGCGCAGCTGGGCGACGGCACGCGTGAGCACGTTCGCGGTGACGAACGTGTCCTTCCAGACGGCGTCGAGCAGCTCTTCCTTGCTGACCAGGTGATCGCGGTGCTCGATGAGGAAGCAGAGGACGTCGAACGTCTTCGGCTCGAGAGCGACGGGGCGGCCGTCGCGCGTCACCGTGACGCGAGCGCGGTCCACCCGTATGTCGCCGAACTCGTAGACCGGCAGGGGCATCGCGTGTTGGGGGCTCGACTATACCCTCGACGCCGTTTTTCCTGCTCAGTGACGCCGGTCATAGAGGCTCGCCACGCTCAGCGCCACCATGGCTGCGCCTTGAGGGGAGGGTCCCGGCGCACGACGGGACCTCGGCCTCGCGTTTCTCACGTCGTATCGAGTCCCGTCCCTCCACTTGCGTCCTCGGGCGCGCCCCTTCCCCCTACCTGCGGATCGAGGCACGTCGAGTTCTGAGTAGAGACGGGCGTCCTCAGAAGGAGGACCGCCCATGAACCTTCACAATCCCCGCGTGGCCGCGGCCGCGCTTTGTCTGGTCTTCTCCGCCGGCGTGCCGGTCGCGCGCGCGCAGCAAAGTCAGACGAGTCCGCCCACGGACGCGTTCGGAGCAAACCCGGGAGCCCAGTTCCCGGAGCCGGCGCCGTCGACCCTTTCCACCGAGCCGATCGGCGACAACCCGCGCGCGCGGCTCCTGCGCTGGAACGAGATCGCGATGGAAGCCACGGCCCTCGATCACACCCCCCCGCCCGCGGGTGACCCGCGGGTCTTCCGCGAGCAGTTCGGCCCCGGGCGCGAGGCCAAGGCGCTCGCGATCGTCCATATCGCCATGTTCGACGCCGTGAACGCCGCCACCGGCCATCACTTCCGCTCGTACAGCGGCGTGCCGGCCGTACAGCGGCCCACTGGCCTCAACGTCGCGATCGCCCAGGCCGCTCACGACACGCTGGTGAAGCTCTGGCCCGCGCAGACGGCCACGTTCGACATCCTGCTCGCGGCCGACCTCGACGAGTTCCCGGAGGGCGATCTGAAGTCGAGGGGCATCGCCCTGGGCAAGCGCGCGGCCGCGGCCATTCTTGCGCGACGCGTCGACGATCGCTCCGCCCAGGCCGATCCGTTGATGGACGTCGAATACATCCCCGGCACCGGTCCGGGCGAGTGGCGGCAGGACCCGGTCAGCCTCATCCCGATTGCTCTCGGCGCGAAATGGGGCGAGGTGAGGCCGTTCGTGCTGCGCTCGCCGAGCCAGTTCCGCATCCCGCCTCCGCCCGCCCTCACCAGCACGAGGTACACGCGCGCGTTCAACGAGGTCAAGCGCCTGGGCGGGGACGGCCTCGTCACCCCGACCGAGCGCACGGCGGAGCAGACGATCGCCGGAATCTACTGGGGCTACGACGGCACCCCGAACCTCAGCGCGCCGCCGCGCCTCTACAACCAGATCGCCGTCCACATCGCGAATCAGCTCGGCACCGGCCAGACGCACGTCGAGAACCTGGCCCGCCTCCTCGCGCTCGTCCACACCTCGATGGCCGACGCGGGCATCGCCTGCTGGGAATCGAAGTACGTCTACAAATTCTGGCGTCCGGTCGGGGCCATTCGCGAGGCCGACACCGACGGCAATCCGAACACCACCGTCGATCCCTCCTTCACTCCGCTGGGCGCTCCCGCCAGCAACGTGGTGCCCGGAGTGAACTTCACGCCCCCGTTCCCCGCCTACGCGTCCGGGCACGCCACGTTCGGCAGCGCGCTGTTCCAGACCCTGCGGCGCTTCTACGGAACGGACCGCATCCCCTTCACCTTCGTGTCGGACGAGTTCAACGGCGTGACCACGGACAACCAGGGCAACGTGCGGCCGCGCATCCCGCGCACGTTCGCGAGCCTGTCCGCGGCCGAGGAGGAGAACGGCCAGAGCCGCATCTACCTCGGTATCCACTGGGAGTTCGACAAGGCGGAGGGCATGCTGCAGGGCCGGCGCATCGCGGACTTCGTGATGAACCACGCCTTCCAGCCCATCCGCTAGCGGCTTCGCGTGGAAGGCGGTCCGGGGTGGCGGGGAGCCGCCACTCCGGGCCGCTCACGCTTCAGCCGGGCCGGGGCTCGTCGTCGCGCCGCGGGATCAACGGCCGAGCATCTCGGCCAGGGCCGCCCGCCACGGACGCAGGGGCGCTCCCGTGCGCTCCGCGTGGCGGGCGCTGGAGAGGACGGAATAGGCGGGACGCCGCGCGGGCGCCGCCAGCTCCGCGCTGGAGATGCGGTGCACCGTCGAGCCGACGTCGGCCAGCTCCAGCGCCGCCACCGCCAGGTCGTACCAGCTGCACGCGCCCTCGTTGGCCACGTGGAAGGTGCCGGTGGCTCCCCCCGCGATGAGGCCGACGAGGGCGACGGCCAGGTCGGGCGCGTAGGTGGGAGCGAAGCGCTGATCGTCGACGACGCGCAGGGCGGCGCCCGTCTTCGCGCGTTCGAGGATGCGGTCCACGAAGGAGCCTCCCTTCGCGCGGCTCCCGCCGGGCCCGAACACGCCGCTGGTGCGCACCAGCAAGACCGGCGCGCCCACCGCCTCCACCATCATCTCTCCCGCACGCTTGGAGCGGCCGTAGGCGTTGATCGGCCGCGGGGCGTCGTCTTCGACGTAGGGGCGTGACTGCGTCCCGTCGAACACGTAGTCGCTGGACACGTGGACGAAGAGGGCGGCCGCCCGCTTGGCGGCCAGGGCCAGGCTGAGCACGGCCGCCGCGTTCACCGCGAACGCGGCCTCGAGCTCGGACTCGGCGGCGTCGACCTTGTTGTAGGCCGTCGCGTTGATGACGACGTCGGGACGGGCGGAACGGACGACGGCGGAGACGGCGGCGGCATCGGTGACGTCGAGGTCGCCGTGGGTGAGCGGATGCGCGGACGGGCCGAGCTGGGCCACCAGCGCGCGGCCCAGTTGCCCTCCGGCGCCGGTGACGAGCGCCTTCAAGAGTCGATGCGAGCAGCCAGCGAGAAGTCGCGCGCGGACAGCCCGCCCTCGTCGTGCGTCGTCAGGGTCAGCGTCACGTGCCGGTACTCGATCAGGATGTCGGGATGATGGTCCGCCGCTTCCGCCAGCTCCGCCACCCGGTTCACGAAGGCGATCGCGGCCGGGAACGTGGCATGCGCATAGCGCTTGCGCAGGCGATCGCCCTCGATCGCCCAGCCGGTCAGGGCGGCCAGTTGCGCGCGCGCCTCCGCATCGCTCAGACGCGCCATGTCAGGCCGACGGAACCGGAGTGGACGAAGAGGAGCCGGGACGCCGCCGCGGGCGTCGTCGGCGCCGGCGCCGGGAACGGGACGGCCGCGGGGAGTCGCCATCCGCGGCGGCGCTCGCTTCGCCCGCGGACGCGGCCGGAGCCGGCTCCAGCTCCAGGCGCCGCCAGTGCGTGGCCAGCTCCTGGCCCTGCACGCCGCCGTGGATCTCCATCCAGCGCAGCGCCTCCTCCAGATAGCCGCGGCCGGCCAGGAGGTGCTTCACCTTCGGCGACGTGTGGACCTCGCGCAGCCGGCTCTGGGCGGCGAGGATGAGGCGCAGGCGGTCGAGGTCGCGGCGCGCGAAGGGCAGGACCAGCGCCGCCGGCCCGCCGGCCGGTGCGTCGTCGGGTTCTTCTTCGCCCAGGGCCGCCATCTCCGCGTCGACGTCGAGACGGTCGTCGGGGTCCGCGGGCTCCGCCTCCGCCCCCCGGCGCGGCATGGCCGCGGCGACGGCGCGGCGCAGGGGAACGCCGAGGGGAACCACCAGCGTGCCCATCAGGAGCGGATTGGTCAGCTCGTCCGCGGCGGCGAGGCCGGCGTTCCGGTAGTCGTCCAGCCGCGAGAGGCTGCCCAGGAGCCGTTCGCCCTGGTCGGCGATGGCCTGGTCCGCCTCGGGCAGGAGGTAGGCGAGCAGGCCGGTGTCGTGCAGGATCTGGAACGTCTGGCGCGAGGCGCCCTGGCGCAGGATCTTGTAGATCTCGTCCAGGATCCGCGCGGGGCTGCTCTTCACGATCTCGCCGCGGAGGAAGCGGATGGCTTCCAGCGTGTCGCGGTGTATCGTGAAACCGAGCCGCGCGGCCAGGGCCACCGCGCGCAGCATGCGCAC
>Ga0075425_100004943_pt1 | contig 13803 bp, 15 predicted proteins | sample SoiMethybrSBSTD4_FD_75300 | JGI IMG/M metagenome (GOLD analysis project Ga0075425, IMG submission 75300) | Bulk soil microbial communities from a Populus tree surrounding site in Tennessee, USA - Soil MetaG P. TD hybrid SBSTD4 | ecosystem: Environmental > Terrestrial > Soil > Tree plantation...
ATGAAGTACGAAGTGGGCTTGCCGAGCTTCTCGGCCATGAAATCGAGGGACTTCATCGCAGGACGGACCTTGCCAAGCTCGATCGCGCTGACATACGCGCGCGTGAAATGCGGTGCGCCTAGCTGCGCCTGGCTCAGCCCCGCCTCAGTGCGCGCCTTCCGGATGCGCTCGCCGATCTGCTGGAGTGACTCCGAGACAGGCGCTGGACGGCGGATCCTAGTGCGCACCTTGGGCATGGCGCGGGACGATAGGAGCCTCTCAATCCCGCGTCAATAGAGAATCGACAAGGCCCGTTTTCTAGAGCCGGACGACGGGCGGGTGCGCGGGATCGTCGAAGTGCTGCGTGTCGATGAACCGCACCCGTCCGCGCGTCTCATCGAGCAGCACGGAATGCGTGCGGACGCCGCGCGGGAAGAACCGCACGCCGCGCAGCAGCTCCCCGTCCGTGACGCCGGTCGCGACGAAGCGGATATCGCTGCCGCTGGCCAGGTCCTCGGTCCGGTAGATGCGCGACTCGTCCTTGATCCCCATCTTCTTCGCGCGGGCGCGTTCCTCGTCGCTGCGGAACCGCAGGCGGCCGATGATCTCGCCGCCGAGACAGCGCAGCGCAGCCGCCGCGAGCACGCCCTCGGGCGCTCCGCCGGTACCCATCACCGCGTGCACCGCCGTGCCGGAGACCGCGACGGACATCGCAGCCATGAGGTCGCCGTCCTCGATGAGCTTGATCCGGGCGCCGGCATCGCGAACGTCCTCGATGAGCTGCGCGTGCCTCGGCCGGTCGAGGATGACGACCGTGAGGTCATCGATCTCGCGATTCAGCGAGTCGGCGACGATCTTCAAGTTCTCCTTCACGGGACGGTCGAGATCGACCTTGCCCTTCGCGGGTGCGCCGACGACGAGCTTTTCCATGTACGTGTCCGGCGCGTGGAGCAGCCCGCCACGTTCCGACGCCGCGAGGACCGCGATCGCGTTCGCACGACCCTTGGCCACGGGGTTCGTGCCTTCGAGCGGATCGACCGCGATATCGACCTCGGGCCCAACGCCCTTGCCGACTTCTTCGCCGATGTACAGCATCGGCGCTTCGTCTCGCTCGCCCTCGCCGATCACGATCCGGCCATGGAACGAGATCTCGTCCATCGTGCTGCGCATCGCTTCCACGGCAGCGCGGTCGGCCTCGTTGTTCTGACCATGACCCATCCAATGGGACGCGGCGATCGCAGCGGCTTCCGTGATACGGACAAGTTCGAGGCCCGGTGTGCGTTCGATCACGTTTCGCAACGCTAGCGGAAAGCGCTTGCGCCTAGCATTTATCGGGTGAACCGGCGTGTCTCGAACGTACTGCTCATCGCCGCGGTGCTCGTCGCGAGCGGCGCGCTCGTGAGCGCGATCTGGCGCTACGGCGGACCGGACATCTTCGCGAAGCGACTCGAGCCGATCCGACCAGCGGTCGAAGCGAGCGCACCGGATCCTGACGACCTCCCGAACACCTTCGCTGCCAGCCAGCCGATCATGTCGCCGAAACCCGGCGACCCGCCCGGTTACACGCGTATACCCGCACCGTCGGTTGAGGCTGGCCCGCGGCGTGTGGGCATCCAGATCGGACACTGGCAGACCGACAACGTGCCGCCGGAATTGCGCCGACTCGAGATCCAAACGGGAACGAGCTGGGGTCAATACACGGAAGTGGGTGTCACACAGGACATCGCGGTTCGGGTCGGCGACTTGCTCGAGAGCCACGGCTACATCGTCGACTACCTTCCTACGACCGTGCCGCAGGGGTATCTCGCGGATGTGTTCATCGCCCTGCACATGGACGGCGACGGAACCGGCGAGAACAGCGGGTTCAAGATGGCGCACGGCTCACGGCGTGGTCCGTACGAAGAGCAACTCCTCGACGACGTGAAGGCGGAGTACGGCGCGGCCACAGGACTCGACTATGACCAGCTTCATGTGAGTAGAGCGATGCTTGGCTACTACGCTTTCTCATGGCAGCGCTTCCGCTCGGCGACGTCGCCGTTCACACCGTCGGTGATCCTCGAGATGGGGTATCTCAGCAATGATGGCGACCGCGACCTCGCCGTGAATCATGGCGACGTCCTCGCGCGAGGTATCGCGAACGGGATCGAGCGGTTCCTGTCTGAAGTTCCCTCCACAGAGTTGTTCTCGAAGGACCTGCTGCTTCCGCCTACCCGGCCAGCGTTCCCGAGCGCTTCCCCGTCCCCCTCAGCGACGCCATAGCCTCGCAGCGAGACGCGCGGCCGCGGCCTCGATGAGCGGCTCAGCATCTCGCATCGCATCCGCGAGCGGCATTCCCTCAGGCGTGCTCACCTCGATCGTGTCGACGCCCTGGGTCAGCAGCGCTTCATGGCCCGGGGCGGTCCCGCCAACCACCATCGCCACGCGTACGCCGGCGTCCCGTGCCGCGTGGGTCACGGCCTGGGTGAGCTTGCCGTACGCGCTCTGCACGTCGGCGCGCCCCTCGCCGGTCACGACGAGATCCGCGCCGGCGATGCGTGACGCGAACTTCGTCGCGTCGAGCACGAGCTCCGCGCCGGAGCGCAGTCGCGCGTCGAGGAACGCGAGCAGACCGGCGCCGAGGCCGCCCGCGGCACCGGCACCCGGCACATCGCGCACGCCGCGACCGACGAAGTCTTCGATCACGTCGGCATATCTGGCAAGCGCAGCATCGAGCTCGACGATCATCTCGGGCGTCGCACCCTTCTGCGGTCCGTAGATCGCAGACGCGCCCTCCGGACCGAGGAGCGGATTGCGCACGTCGCAGGCGACCTCGATGGCCGGCCGGATCAGGCGCGGATCGGTCTGCCCTTCGAGGTGGTGCAGCCGCGCGAGCGCGGCGCCGCCTTCGGGCAGCTCGCGGCCGTCGCGATCGAGGAACCGATAACCGAGCGCGCGCGCCATGCCGGCGCCGCCATCGTTCGTCGCGCTGCCACCGATGCCGATGACGATCCGATCCGCACCGCTCGCGGCCGCGGTCAGGATGAGCTCGCCGGTGCCGCGCGTCGACGTGATCCGCGGGTCACGCTCGCTCTCGCGCAGCAGCGGCAGGCCGCTCGCAGCGGCCATCTCGACCACGGCGGTCTTGGCGCCACCGAGGATCCCCCACTCCGCGTCGATCTCGCGGAGCAGTGGATCGTGGACCCGCGCCGTCCGGCGCTGCCCCGCGGTCGCACGAACGAGCGCGTGGACCGTGCCTTCGCCGCCGTCCGCCAGCGGCAGCTCGTCGAGCTGCGCGTCGGGCAGCACGCGTCGAAAGCCGCGCGCGATCGCGGCCGCGACAGCGACCGCATCGGCGCTCCCTTTGAAGGATTGCGGCGCGATGACGACCCGGTACGGAATGCCCGCGAGCGTAAATGGGTTGACGCAGCGTGACCGCGAACCGAAATAGACTCGACTTGTGACCCTGGTCTCCCCCAAAAGCGACGCCGCCTGTATTCAGCGCGGACCGGCCGAGCTCGGCCCGGCCTGGTCCGCGCTCGCCGCCTCACGCCAGCCGCCGAGCGTGTTCCTGACCCCGGAATGGATCGCCGTCGCGCGCGCCCACGAATCGACCCAGCCGATCACCCTCGCCGCCGGCGAACACGGCGTCGCAGCGCTGGCGCGAGAAGCCGACGGGACGCTCACGTTCGCCGGCGGTCAGCTGACCGACGAGCAGGACGTTGTCGCGAGTCCCGGGCACGAGGCGGTGGTCGCTACGTCGGTCGCGCGCTGGATCGCCGAGCAGCAGCCGCCGCGCGTTCGTCTCGAGTACGTCCCTGAAGAACGGCCGACCCTCGACGCGTTCGACGCGGTGCTGACCGAGGCCGGCTTTCGGGTCACGCGGGCGCGGCAGACGGTCTCGCCGGTGCTCGATCTCACCGGGTCATACGAGACGTACGTGCAGTCGCTCGGCAAGAAGGAGCGACACGAGCTGCGCCGCAAGGTCCGCCGGCTCGAGAACGCCGGCGCTGCGACGTTCCGCTTCGCCGCTGATGCCGAGCGCGCCACCGTGCTCGACCGCTTCTTCGCCCTGCATCGCCTGAGCCGCGGGGAGAAAGCTGGCTTCATGACCGCCGACGTTGAGCGCTTCTTCCGCGACGTCGCGGACGCGCTCGCGCCGCTCGATCGGCTGCGCCTCGGCGTGCTGACGTTCGACGGCGCCGACGTGGCCGTGCTGTTCGGCTTCGCGATCGGCAAGGTCATCGCGCTCTACAACGCCGCGTACGACCCGGGGCTCGCGTCGCTCTCGGTCGGCATCATCAGCCACGCCTGGGCGATCCGTGAGGCGATCGCCCGTGGCTACACGACCTACGACCTGCTGCGCGGCGACGAGCCCTACAAGTACGACCTCGGAGCGCGCGATCGCTGGCTCGCGCGCCTCGATGCGGAGCGGCGCTGATGCGCGTCGCGATGCTGTCGGTCCACGCTTGCCCGATGGCGAAGCTCGGCGGGCGTGACTCCGGTGGGATGAACGTGTACATCCGGGAGCTCGCACGAGATCTGGCGAGCCGCGGGATCGAAGTGGACGTTTACACGCGCCAGCGCGAGCACGATCATCCGGAGATCCAGGAGATCGCGCCGGGCGCGCGGGTCATCCACATCGAGTCCGGGCCGGTGAGCTACCTCCCGAAGATGGAGGTGTACGACCGGCTCACCGAATTCACCGCGGGGGTCGAGGCGTACGTCGCGAAGCACGACCTCCGATACGACGTCATCCACGCTCACTACTGGCTATCCGCCGAGGTCGCGCGGGTCCTCGGCCCGAAGTGGGGCGTGCCGCGCATCCAGATGTTCCACACGCTCGGGCTCGTGAAGCGTGAGGTGATGGACGAGGATGTCGACGCGGAGAGCGACGTGCGGATCGCGATCGAGCGTCGCGCGGTCCAGGAGTCCGCCGCGATCGTCGCGGCGAGCGAGATCGAGGCCGCCGAGCTCGAGGAGCTCTACGCCGCGCCGGCGGCGAAGCTCCGGATCATCCCATGCGGCGTGGATCCCGACGTCTTCCACCCGATCCGCCAGGCCGATGCGCGCCGCGCCCTCGGCCGCGACGAATGTGAGCGGCTCGTCCTGTTCGTCGGTCGTATCGAGCAGATCAAGGGGATCGACGTGCTCCTCAAGGCGATCGGCATCCTGTTCCGCACGTACCCGGAGATGCGCGGCGAGCTCTGCCTGCTTGTCGTCGGCGGCGCGCTCGACGCGGAGGACGCCGAGGCCGAGACGGACAAGATCGTCGAGCTCCGGCGGCTCGTCCACGAGCACCGGCTCGAGGACACCGTCGACTTCGTCGGGTCGCAGGACCAGCCGCGCCTCGCGCTCTTCTACAACGCCGCCGATCTCTGCGCTGTGCCGTCGCTCACCGAGTCGTTCGGCCTCGTCGCGCTGGAGTCGATGGCCTGCGCGACGCCGGTCGTGGGCACGCGCGTCGGCGGCCTCCAGACGGTCATCGAGAACGACGTCTCCGGCCTGCTCGTGCCGGCGGGCGATGACGCCGCGCTCGCCGAGGGGATCGCGCGTCTGCTCCTCGACCACGCCCTCCGCGTGCGACTGGCCGCAGGCGCGCGCGAGCGAGCCAAGGCATATTCATGGCGCCGCGTCGGCGAGGAGATCGCCGCGCTGTACGCGGATCTCATGCAGCCGGTGGAGGTCTGATGGCGGACGCATTCGAGCTCCCGCGCCGCGCGATGGCGATCTTCGCGCATCCGGATGACGTCGACTTCGGCTGCTCGGGCACGATCGGGCTCTGGACGCCGAAGGGCGTCCACGTGACGTACTGCCTCATCACGAGCGGGAACAAGGGCACCCACGACGCGAACATGACTCCCGAGCGCATCGCTGGGATCCGCGAGAAGGAGCAGCAGGAGGCCGGCCGCCGCGCGGGCGCGTCGGAGTTCGTCTTCCTGCGCCACGATGACGGCGAGACCGAGGTCTCGATGGCGCTCCGCGGCGAGGTCTGCAAGCAGATCCGCATCCACAAGCCCGACCTGGTGTTCTGCCCCGACCCGTGGCGCACGTACCAGATGCATCCGGATCATCGGGTCGCCGGCTGGGCCGCACTCGATGGCGTCATCGCCGCGCGCGACCACCTGTTCTTCCCCGAGCAGCTCACCGGCGGCCTCGTGCACCACCGGGTGTCGCGGGTGCTCATGTTCGGGACCGCGGACCCAAACATCTGGTTCGATATCTCGTCCTCGATGAAGACGAAGATCCACGCCTTGCAGGCCCACGAGAGCCAGATCGGCGACTTCAAGCGGCTCGCGGAGCGGATGCATGCGTTCGCGGCCGCCACCGGAAAGGCCTGGGGCCTCGAGAAGGCCGAGGCGTTCCGCTACCTGGAGCTCGCGTAGCGCGCGCGCTAGTGCTTGAAGTGCCGCCGTCCGGTGAAGAGCATCGCCATGCGGTGACGGTTGGCGGTGTCGATCATCATCTGATCGCGCATCGAGCCGCCGGGCTGGATGATCGCGGTGACGCCGGCGCGGGCGGCCACCTCGATGCCGTCCGGGAACGGGAAGTACGCGTCCGAGGACATGACGGCGAGCCGCGCGTTCTCGCCGGCCTTGCGGACCGCGACCTCGACCGCGACGACGCGTGACAGCTGGCCGGGACCGATGCCCACGCTCATGAGGTTCTTCGCGAGCACGATCCCGTTCGAGGTGACGTGCCGCACGCATCGCCACGAGAAGATGAGGTCGGTGAGCTCCTCGAGCGTCGGCTGGCGCTCGGTGACGACCTTGAAATTGGATTCGTCGGCCACAGACTCATCGGGGGTCTGGACGAGCATGCCGCCGGAGACGCGCTTGAAGTCGAGCATCCCGTCGCCGTGCCGCCCGCGCAGGTGCGGGACCCATCCGCGAACGGCGAAGATCTCGAGGTTCTTCCGCTCCTTCAGCAGGGGGATCGCGTCCTCCGCGTACGCGGGCGCGATGATCGCTTCGTAGAACGTGTCGCGGAGCGCATCCGCGAGCTCGCGCGTGACCGGACGGTTCAGCGCCACGATCCCGCCGAACGCTGACACCGAGTCGCAGAGGAACGCGCTCCGGTACGCCTTCGCGATGTCGACGTCGGACGCGATGCCACACGGGTTCTGGTGCTTCACGATCGCCGCGGTCGGCTGCGTGAAGTCCGACGCGATCCGCCACGCGGCGTTGATGTCGAGCATGTTGTTGAAGCTCGTCGCCTTGCCGTGGAGCTGTTCCATCGTCGTCATCGCGCCCGACTCGCCGCGGACCGCGTAGAACGCCGCCTGCTGGTGCGGGTTCTCCCCGTAACGCAGGTCCCGGATCTTGCGGAGCGACAGGGTCATCTCATCGGGGAACTGCACGCCGGCATCGGTCGCGACCTGCGCCGCGATCGCCGCGTCGTACGACGCGGTGTGCGAGAACGCCTCGGCCGCGAGCTGCCGCCGCGTCTCGACTGAGATGGACCCTCGCTCGCGAAGCTCCTCGAGCACCGGCCCGTACCGCTCCGGGCGCGACAGGACGATCACATCGGAGTGATTCTTCGCGGCGGCGCGGAGCAACGTGACGCCGCCGATGTCGATCTTCTCGAGCAGCGCATCACCCGACGCGCCGGAGGCCGCAGCCTCGCGGAACGGGTACAGGTTCGCGGCGACCAGGTCGATCGGCTCGATGCCCTGCGCCTTGAGCTCGCCCATGTGCGTCTCGTTCCCACGCCGGGCGAGGATCGCCCCGTGGATCTTCGGGTGGAGCGTTTTGACCCGGCCGTCCAAGAGCGCCGGTGATCCCGTGACGTCCTCGACCGACCGGGACGTGATGCCCTCCGCGGCGAGCGCGGCACGCGTTCCGTCGGTCGCGACGAGCTCCCACCCGAGCTCCTCCAAACCGCGGGCGAGCGCGATCAGTCCAGTCTTGTCATCAACGGAAAGCAGTGCGCGCATGCGTCTCCATCACCTTGAGGCGTCGTCGGGATTCGCCGGTAGTATACGAAGCCCGTGCCATTCGACCTTGGGCATTTCGCCCACCGTTTCATCGAGCCGTTCAACAGCGAATCCCGCTTCTACTGGCCAGCGGTGATCGCGCTTGGGATCGCGCTCGTCGCGAACATCGTCTGGTATTACCTGCCGGTGCGTGGCGTCGCGCCCGCCGAGCACACGGCGCGCCCGTGGGCGTTCTGGATCAACGTGATCACCCTCATCATGGCGATGGTCATGCTGATGGCGAAGGCGCCGTTCGTCCTCATCGCGATCGCGTTCGGCTTCGATCTCGCGTGCCTCGTGTATATCTACGTCGGGTGGCTGCCGCCGCTCGAGGCGGCGTGGATCCGTGAGCGACGCCGCGCGAAGTATCTCCCGAAGCCGAAACGCCGCCGCCGTTAGTCGATCGCGAAGCCGCTGTGCCGCGGCTCGCCAGCAAGCGCCTCCGCCTCCACCGATTCAACGGTCGCGTACGACGGCCCGCGATGCAGCCAAGCCTCGAACCTCGCGAGCGCGTCGTCCGGGCCGACCGCTTCGGCCTCGACCGCTCCGTCTTCGCGATTCCAGATCCGCCCACGAAGCCCGAGCCGCAGCGCGTACTGGGCCGCGGTCGCTCGGAAATTCACGCCCTGCACCCGGCCGCGCACGACGTATCGCTTCGCGCTCACAGGACCTTGCGGCGCAGCACGGCATCGAGGCCACGCGTGTTGCCGACGCGATCGGCGGTCGCCCAGCCGCGGCGCGCCGTCGCCGCGCCGTAGACCGTCCAGTCCAGCTCCTCGATCGCGTGCGCGTCCGAGTCGACGACGAGCGTCGCGCCCTTCTCGACCGCCTTGCGCACGGCCCAGTCCGGCAGGTCGAGGCGTTCGGGCCCGCCGTTCACCTCGAGCCGGGTCCCGGTCGTGACCGCCGCGGCGATGACTTCGTCGAGGTCGACGTCGTACGGGTCCCGGCGCTCCAGGAGGCGGCCGGTCGGATGGGAGATCGCCGTGACCAGCGGGTGCTTCATCGCTCCGACGAGCCGACCGGTGATCTGGTCGCGCGGTTGATTGAATGCCGAGTGGATCGACGCGGTGACGATCTCGAACCCCGCGAGGACATCGTCGGGGTAGTCGAGCCGCCCATCGGCGCGGATCTCGACCTCGGTGCCGATCAGCACGCGGAACGGCGCAAGCTCCTGATTCAGCTTCGCGATGACCTTGTTGCGGGCCGCGATCCGCTCGAGGTTCAGGCCGTTCGTCATCCCGAGCCCGACGGAGTGGTCGGTGACCGCGACGTACTCGTAGCCCTTGTCGCGCGCGCGACGGACCATGTCGACCAGTGTGTCGCGGCCATCGGTCCAATCCGAATGCGTGTGCAGGTCGCCCTTCAGGTCGCCGACCGTGACCAGGGCCGGCAGGGTGTGCGCGAGCGCCGCGTCGATCTCGCCGTGGTCCTCGCGCAGCTCCGGCGCGATCCAGTCCATCCCGAGCGCGGCGTAGATGTCCTCCTCCGTGCGTGACGCGACAGGCGTTCCGGTCTTCTCCTCGCCGACGCGGTAGAGGCCGTACTCGTTGAGCAGCAGCTTCTTTCGGAGCGCGAACCCGCGCAGCCGGACGTTGTGCTCCTTCGATCCGGTGAAGTAGAGGAGCGCCGCGCCCCAGGCGGCGGCCGGCACGACGCGGAGGTCGATCTGCAGCCCGCGCTCGACGATGACCGACGACTTCGTGTCGCCTTGGGCGAGGATCCGTTCGACGTTCGGCGCGCCGGTGAATGCGGCCATGATCGGGCCGGCCTGGTCGCTCGCGACGAGCAGATCGATGTCGCCGATCGTCTCCTTCCACCGGCGCAAGCTGCCGCAGACCGAGATCTCGCCGACGTCCGCGCTCTCGCGCAAGTGCGCGACCATCCGGTCGGCGGCGGTGCGGGCGAAGTTGATGAGCGACCGTCCGGTCCGCTGGCGGAGCGATGCGATCGACTTGAGGATGTTCTCCTCCGTCTTCGCCTGGATCTTCGGCAGTGTTCGAAGGCGACCGTCCTTCGCGGCGGTCTCGAGCTCGTCGATCGTCGTGATCTTGAGGTGCTGATTGATCAGTCGGGCCGTCGCGGGCCCGACCCCTTTCACGCGGAGCAAGGTGAGGAGACCCTCGGGGACGGCGGCTTTCAGCTCCTCGTGTCGCTTCGCCTTCCCGCCCTGCAGGTACTGGGCGATCGCCTCGCCGACCGACGCGCCGACCTTCGGGATCGAGGCCAGGTGCCCGGCCTCGTAGATCGTGCGGATCGGCTCGCGCAGGTCGCGGATCTCGCGCGCGGCCGCGCGATACGTGACGGCGCGGAAGACGTTCTCGCCCTTCAGCTCGAGCAGATCGCCGATCTCGTCGAGGAGGTCGGCGACGCGTGCGTTCTCTTCGGATGCGTATTCACGGGGCACGCGCCGATGCTACCTAGCGCCGGGTCTGGGCGAGCTCCAGCATCGCGAACGCCTCGTCGATCGAGCCGCGGGCCCGAAGGATCTTCGAATACTCGGATGCCGCGATGGACAGGTCAGCGCGGTCGTCGATGGCCGAGAACAGTTCGATGGCCTGTTTGAACGCGCGATCCGCATCGGCGGTCTCGCCGCGCGTCTCGCACGCGGCCGCGACGACGCGAAGCGCGTGCGCCCGCTGGATCTGATCGCCGACCGCGCCGAGCGCGCGCTCGGCCTGCTTCGCCATGCGCTTCGCGCCGGCGGCGTCGCCATCGCTCAGCAGCACCCGCGCGCGTACGACCTGCGCGATCGCGCCGCCATGCTCGTCCCCCACCTCGGTGGCCCGGGCGATCGTGCGATCGGCAAGCTCGCGCGCCTGGGCCACGTGGCCCTGCTGGAAGTGGATGGACGCCAGCGACTGACGGACGTGCAGCTCGAAGCTCGTGTCGGCGATGCGCTCGAAGAGCTCGAGCGCGCGCTCGTAGCTGGCGATCGCCGCGTCGAGATCCCCGGCGTCATAGTGCGAGACGGCGATGCCCATGAACCCCTGCGCCGCGAGCTTCAGCTCGTTCGCGCGCGATGCCGTGGCGAGCGCGACCTCATAGGACGCGATCGCTTTGGTCGTGCGCCCGAGCCGCCGGTAGGTCGTGCCGAGCGCCACGGCGACGCGTGCGCGCAGGCGAGGATCGAGGATCTCGTAGCGCTCGACGATGTCCCGCACCGTCTCGAACGCCTCGGTCGACGCGACGAGCTGACCCGCTTCACCGTACGCGAGGCCGCGGACGTACAGGAGCCGCGCGACATCGAGCGGCTGCTTCGTGACGTCCACGAGCGCAAGGCCCTCGGTCACGCGATCGAACGCCTCCTCACGGCGGCCCTGATTCAACGCGGCGCTCGCGAGGAGTCGGAGGAAGCCCGCGCGCTCGGTGGCTTCGGTGGCGACGGCGAGACCGGCGGTCGATTCCTCTTCGGCGCTGCGCCAGTCCGACCGCTCCGACGCGGCCTCGGCCGCGAGCCGGTGGAACGTGACGCGCTTGGTGGCCGCGAGCGGCTCGTCCGCGATGAAGTAGTCGAGCGGCCGCCCGAGCTTCGACGCGATGTACTGAAGCGAACGGATGGACGGACGTACTAGGCCGGACTCGATCTGGCTGATGAACCCCTTCGTGAGCTCCTCGCCCGCAAGCTGCGCCTGGCTCAATCCGGCTCCGCGTCGAGCGGTCCGCACTCGCGCCCCGAGCGTCTGACCCGCATTCGAGACGGCTGTCGCGTCCGTCCGCATTGACGCGTTCGGTACAGTCCTCATAATCGCAACGCACGATACCGAACTCCGGCTCGTGCCGACAATGGGGAGCGTGGTGCAGATGAGGCTCATGAGAGCGATCGTGCTCGCGGTGGTCGTAGCCATGGCCCTCGCCGGTGGCGGCGGCCTCACGGCCAGCGCGCGGGCGACGACCGGCCCGGCACTCGTGGCCGAGGCCGCTCCGTTCGGTGCCGCGACCAGCGATCCTGCCGATCCAGGCCTTCCGCCCGACTGATCAGGTCCGTCGCTTAGGCTCGTCCGCGTGCCCACCGCCTCGACGGATCGTCGCCAGCTCATGGAGATCGATGGCAAGACCTTCCTGTTCCAGCATGGCTACCGCTTCGGGAAGGTCACGTACATCACGCGCCTTCCGCTCGGCCTGAGCCGCACCGTCTGGGCGCCGGGTCATCTCGGCGCGAGCGAGGTCGACGCGGTCGTCCGCGGCGACAACCCGTGGATGCTGGAATGAACCGAGCGAGGAGCGGCTTTGCCGCGATGAGCGAGTCCACCAGCCTTGAGCAGTCTCTCGGCAGAGCCGAGAGATAGAGCTGGAGTAACTAGCTAACGCGCGCCGTCGTGCAGCGCGTGCGCGCCGCGTCGGTCGAGGTCGACGGTGAGCGCGCCGGATCCATCGCCCACGGTCTGGTGGTGCTCCTTGGCGTCGGCGCGAAGGACACCGCGATCGACGGCGAGCGGCTCGGGGCGAAGATCGCAGGGCTGCGGATCTTCGATGACGGGTCCGGGAAGCTGCAGCACACCGTGACCCAGGCGACTGGCAGCGTCCTTGTGGTCCCGCAGTTCACGCTCTACGGCGACGTGCGGCAGGGCCGCCGTCCCGACTTCATGTCCGCCGCCCCGCCCGACGTCGGCCGCCGGCTCTTCGACGCGTTCTGCGGCGTGCTGCGCGCGAACGGCCTCGTGGTCGCGATGGGCGTGTTCGGCGCGGCGATGCGGGTCCAGATCGACGCCGACGGCCCGGTGACGATCGTCACCTCGACCGACCGGTGGACGGAGGGCGAGCTCTAGTTCGCCGTCGCGAGGTCCAGCGCCGTGGCGAGCGCGAGCTTCGCGGCCTTCAGCCAGAGCCGGCGGTTCGAGACGTTGGCCGGCGTGTCGTTCACGGTGTGGAACGTGTAGTTGCCGGGGAACGTCGCGTCGTTCTCGCCATACCGCTGCACCAGCGCGATCGCCGCGATCCCGGCGAGGCCGAACGGCGCGGCATCAAGGATCGTGTTGCCGTCCCCGGCGAACTGCGCGTTCAACGGATCGATCCCGATCGCGTAGCGCTCGTTGGCCGCGGCCACCCGGTCGCGCAGACCGGCCGACGCGTTCGTGTACCAGATGAGATCGAGCCGGTCGGTGATCGGGTTGAACCCGACCATGTCGATGTTGATGACCGCGCTGTAGGGGTACGGCTTGCTGAGGGTCGTGACATACGCGCCGCTGCCCTTGAAGAACAGCTCCTCGCCGTCGAAGAACGCGAGGACCACCCGATGTGTGAGGCTCGCGCGATCCTGCGAGAGGATCCGCGCGTACTCGAGGAGCGCCGCGGTGCCGGTCGCGTTGTCGTCCGCTCCGGGCGCCGCGGTGGTGCTGGGATTCCAGTTCGATGAACGGTTGGAGATCGAGTCGTAGTGCGCGCAGATCATCACCCAGCCTGCGGTCGGCGGTGCATTCAGCGGATCGATCCTGACGAGCAGGCTCTCGAGCGCGATGCCCTGATACACGTTCCGATACGACTCGACCTGCACCCCCATCGCCCCAAGCTGCTCTTTCAAGTACGCAAGCGCCTTCGCATGCCCCGGATGGCGAACATCACGCGAGACGACATTCGTGAGGGCGAGCAGATGGTCGTTGAGCTTGCTCATGTCGATCTGGGCGATGAGCGCGGCGACCGGCAGTGGTGTCGGCGTCGGATCCGGCGAGGCGCTCGCCGTCGGTGTAGCCAGGACGACCCTGGAGGCGGCCGGCGCGGATGTCGCCGGCGACGTCCCGCATGCCGCAGCGGACGCAAGCGTCAGCCCTACGAACCCGACGGCGAGTGCGGCGCGCATACGGTTATTGAACGCGCGCGAAGGCTGGTCGGTTCGCTAGTTCAGCGCACCGACCGGCTCACCGCGCTTCTTGCGC
>Ga0075425_100004944_pt1 | contig 13803 bp, 7 predicted proteins | sample SoiMethybrSBSTD4_FD_75300 | JGI IMG/M metagenome (GOLD analysis project Ga0075425, IMG submission 75300) | Bulk soil microbial communities from a Populus tree surrounding site in Tennessee, USA - Soil MetaG P. TD hybrid SBSTD4 | ecosystem: Environmental > Terrestrial > Soil > Tree plantation...
CGGCAAACCACGGACTGATGTCTCTGGATTTCAGCGCATCCGCTATCGTCACACACTCCAAGATGTGGCGCATCGCAGCTCTTCGAATCTCTGGATCTGGATTTCCCAGTGAGCCGTATTTGTATTCCTGATTTTGAAAAACGTTTGGATTGATCGAGCCGGGCCGAATGCCAAACTTCCTGCTGAGATTCTCGACGTCTTTCACGTCCTGCAAACCATTAGGAAGGTCCCACTGAACATGCAATGCAAGTGTCGGGCAAGTGCCCGTAACCGCGTGCACTTGAGCCGCGTCGCTGAACTTCTCCTCAATCGTTGTTGCGGCGGCCGCTTGAATGAATTTGCCAAAGCGGGTTCCGGTGTTCGCGAATCCCCAGGACGGCAGCTCCACATTCAGCCGATCGAGCGCTCTCCATACCTTTTCCGCCAGTTTGTCATTCATCTTGAGTTCTCCTGTCGCAGGGCCACTCTAGCGAAGTGCATGACCGTCCTCTATCAGGAATTAGTTAAATAGTGAGAGGCCAGCGTTTCCGCGTGATGTGCAACAGCATCGGTGGTCACACCTTCGCCGTTTTCTCCGTGCCCTTCGAGCGCCGCGAGCTGAATCGCGAAATTTCCGATTGTCGTGCACTCGCTCGAACCAGGAATGACTTCCAGACCCGTGCAACTCGCAGTCAGGCGATTGAGCAAGCCGTTCTTGCTCCCACCTCCCACGATGAACAGTCGTCTCAGTTTTTTTCCCGTAATTCGCGCGACACATGCAAGCACGTCCGCATACCGTTTCGCCAGACTGTAAAAAATTACATTGGCCATCGCAGGAATGCCTTCGTCGTTCACTTCAAGTTGAGGTGCGCTCGCGGCCTCCAGTTGCGCATTGATCTTTGCCAACATGTCGCCCGGATGCATCAGCGGCGCTTCATCGACATCAATCAATATGCGCGGCGCCGGCAACTGCTCACAGCGCCGAATCAACTCTTCCAGCTTCCATGCGTAGCCCCGCTGCTCCCATTCGTCCATGCACTGTCTCAACAGCCACATGCCATTTACGTTTTTCAGAAAACAGATTGTCCCGGCAACACCTCCAAGGTTCGTAAAATTCATCTCCCGCGCGCTGTCGCTCACGCACGGCGACGCAAGCACAGTTCCAACTAGCGACCAGGTACCCGAACTGATGAACGCCCAATCGTTTCCGGTAGCCGGTATTGCGGAAATCGCAGAGGCGGTATCATGGCAAGCGGGCACAATAAGCTTCGTGTCCGAAAATTGCGCAATCCTGCTTAACTCACCGCGAACTCGGCCAATCACTGTGCCGGGTGCCGCAATTTCTGGCGCCGCTGACCGCGCTAAACCCGTCGCTTCAAAAATTTCGTCGCACCACTCGGGTTTCCCCAATGTGACAAGCTGCGTGTGCGTAGCATTCGTATACTCTGATACGGCTCGCCCTCCTAAGACGTAGCTCACATATTCGGGAAGATTCAGCCAGCGCGCGCCCGCGTCAATACCCGCCTGCTGATCCGCGTACAACTGAAAAATCGTGTTCAATTCGAGTATCTGAATTCCCGTTAGCGCATACAATCTCTCCGGAGAGATATGCTGGAAGACCTGTTCCATGGCCTTGGTAGTTCGTTCGTCCCGATGGCAATAAGGATCGCCCATCGGCTTACCGTCGCGATCCACTCGCACATAATCCACGCCCCATCCGTCAATTCCTATGGAAGCGATGCCTGGCGGAGCCGCGTCTGCGCACATACGCAAACCGGTCATCACGCCGTCGACAATTCGGCGAATGTCCCATCGCAAACCGTTCTCCGTTGCGACGGGTGCATTTGGGAAGCGATGAATCTCTTGAATCTCTGGAGTGGAGTCGCGCCAGCGCAGCAGCGACACGCGGCAACTCTGCGCTCCCAAATCCACCGCTATCAGAGCCTGCTTGTTCGTTGACCGATCCATCGCCTGTCTCGGTACCGTCACTGGCTAACGAAGAAATGCTTCCGTCAAACCGCCATCCACCGGAATCAAATGCCCTGTCGTGCAGCGCGATTGCGGCCCCGCCAGAAACAGGATGGCCGCGGCGCAATCCTGCGGGTCGATCGGTCGATGGGTCAGCGTCCGTTGCGCATAGAACTCGGCGAGCTGCGATCGCAGTTGTTCATCCGAGGCGGCCGGATCATACGCAATCTTGTATTTCGTCAGTGAAGCGATTACTCGGTCGCGCGGAAACATCGTCGACCCTTGTACCACCGTGGCGGGGCTGATCCCGTTTACTCGGATTTTTGGCGCAAGCGAAATCGCAAATTCGCGCACCAGGTGGTTCACGGCGGCCTTACTAACGTCATAAGCCTCGCTGCCATGTTTGGGAACCACCGCATTCGCTGAACTGGTCAGCACAATGCTTGCATCCAGATCTTGCTCGCGTAACAACTTCGCGCCCTCCTCGGCCAGGCGATGGTTGGCGGTCACGTTGATATCCAGCGTGGTGCTCCACTGGCTGTCGCTGATCACGCCGTCAGGCGACGAAGGAAAAATCGCTGCCGTATTCACGATAATATCCACGCCGCCGTATGCCGACACGGCGTCCCGCAGGGATTTGCGGACTGATTCGCGTTCGCGAATGTCCATCGCTGAAAAGGTTGCCGCTTCTTTGCCGGCGCTCTTCTGCGCCTCCGCAGCTACTGCTTTCGCTGCCTCCGGGTCCCGGTCGGCCACCACAACATGTGCGCCGCGCAGCGCCGCCAGCAGCGCCGTCGCGCGTCCGACGCCGTTTCCCCCGCCGACAATCAACGCCACCCGCCGGCTCAATTCCTTTTCGGCAGGCTGCCGCCGAATCTTTGCTTCTTCCAATTGCCAATATTCAATCCGAAACGCTTCTGACGGTGGCAGCGCCACGTAATTCGCATGCACCGTAAACGCCTCGGTCTTTGCCGCCGGGCCCGCTTGCGGAAGCTCTCCCGTCACTGCGACGTCACCCAGTGACGTCGCGCCCTCCATCACATGAATCGCATTCGTGTAAAACTCGCCTGTGATGCGCGCTTCGGTCTTGTTCCGTCCGAAGCTGAACATTCCGATGCCGGGAATCAAGACCACCGTCGGACTCGCGTCGCGCATTTGCGGTGAATCGCTGCTCGCGAACGATTCGTAATATTGCCGGTATTCCTCCCGATAGGTCTCGAGGGCCGCTTCGATCCGCTGCTTCAATCCGTTCAGGTTCGTTGAGGGTTCCCAATTCACGAACAGCGGCCGGATCTTCGTCCGAATAAAGTGGTCGGGACAGCTCGTCCCTAAATGCGCCAGTTGTTTCGCTTCCGCCGAATTCACAAAGCGTTGCACTTCGGGAAGGTCGTTGAAGTGGCCGATCATCCGTTGTCTGTTTGAAATCCGTCCGCGCACAAATGGAAAAATATCCAGTGCCAGCTCACGACCATTCGGCAAGTTCGTGTGAACGCCGCCGCCGAAAAGCCTCGCGCCACGCCTTTCGACATGATCCGTCACGAACTGGCCCAGCCGATCGATCACCACCAGCGTGTTCCGATAGCAATCGCGCTGCGTCTCTCCCCAGGTGAAAAGTCCATGCCCTCCCAGCACAATTCCGCCGCAGCCGGGATTCGCCTCGACCGCTTTTTTCAGCATCATCGCCAGTTCGAAGCCGGGACGCTGCCATGGCAGCCAGATCAACCTGTGGCCAAACTGGCGGTTGAACTCTTCCATCTTTCGCGCACCGTTCGCCGCCGCCGCCAGCGCAATCCCCCAGTCGGGATGCAGATGGTCGACGTGCGCATACGGAAGAAATCCGTGCAGAGCTGTATCAATCGAAGCCGCAACCGTGTTGTTTCCGAACGCGCACAATGGATACATCTCCACCATCTCATCTTCGTGCTGCACCCCGCGGTAGCGCCCTTCGAGCGCGTGCAATTTCTCTAGATAGAGTTTCGCGAACCCTTGCCGTTGGATGCTCCCGATATCCCCGCCGCTCCCTTTGATCCACAACACGCTTTTCTTCGAACCGTCCAGCGGATCTGTTTCACTAATCTTCGAGCTGGTATTTCCACCGCCAAAATTCGTGATGCGCAGGTCCGAGCCCAGCAGGTTTGAACGGTAGCGCAGCAGGTCGGCGGCATCCAAAGAGCCGGCGACCCGCTCGTCCCAGCGGTCCTGCAGAAAGCGAAGTTGTTCCTGAGTCTTCATATCCCCAAAATTCCCTAAGCGATGCAGAGGTTAGTCTATGCGCTCCATGTTGGCGCCCGCTTCCCAACCTTACGCAATCAGTTTCAGGGGTGCAATAGATTAATTATTTCATTAGAGAAACATCTAACGCGCGGCGCGCAGCCGCTTCGCCAACCGCGACGCCGTCATCAGCCGGTGCTTCACGTAGTGATAGGGCGGCAACGTTTGCCCGTTCAGAATCGCCAGCCCCAGCTGAATCAATTGCGGCCCGTAACTTCCCGCTTCATGCGACACCGTTCCGATGAACGGGCTGGCCGGCACTTCCATTTCATCCAGCGCTTCCGGAATACAATCCTGCCCGACGATGACAACGTCCTTTTCTCTTTTGGCTTCTCGCACAGCTTGCAAAGCCCCCAGCCCGCTCGTGTCGGTGGCCGCAGCCACCAGAATTCCCAGCTCTCGTGGGTGGCGCCTGAGAAATTCTTTAATCAGCCGATGGCTCTTGCCGCGCAACCCGTCCGCATTCAGCAACACGTATTTGCTATCCGGTAGATTGGGCAACTTCGAGCGGATGCCGGCAAATGCTCCAGTCATCCGGCTTTGCACCAACGGACCCGCTTCCTGAATGTCCAGACCAATCGCCCAGCTGACACGGCTACGCCATTCATTCCTGGCATGTTGCGCCAGCAGCACTCCGGCCTCAAATCCAACCCGGAAATTGTCTACTCCGAAAAAAGTCGCATGCGGGTGTGGAATATCCACCGCCACTAACGGAACGCCTGCTCCATGAATTTTGTCCGCGATCACCGGCGCAATGCGTTGGTCAATCTGGAATTCGATGACCAGGTCCACCCCTTGCTTCACGAACTCTTCCGCGTTGCGCACAGCTGTCGCCGCATCGTACCTGTTGTCCAGAACCAGCAGGTCCACTCCGGCTGAGGCGGCAGCCAACGCCAGGCTCTCACGCACCGCTTCAGAAAAGGGCATCTCTGATGACTCGCCTCCAAAACCAAAACGCACTTTCCTCGGCCGCGTCACCAGTCGATATAACCCGTTCTCCGATTGCGCCAGGTAGCCTCGGTGCGTAAAAGTCTTCAGGATTCGGTATACCGTGGTCTTCGAAATATTCGTCCGCTGGAAGACCTCTTCGAGAGACTTCGGCTGGTTTTCTGACTGCAGTAGTTCCAGGATGTCCAAAGCCTTCGACAGCACGGGAATCAGATACAAGCGCTGCGGTCCGCTTCTGGAAGGGGTGTTGCGCATAAGGTGCCTGATAATAGCACTCGCGCTGTTTCAATAGATACATTGCATTTGTATTGACGCAGCGCCGTGGACGAACTAAAGTCCCGCACGGCGCGCGGTGGCTCCGTTGGCTTCCGCCGCGCCGCTTCCTTCTGGGAAAAACACGAGAGGATACTTCCTTGGCACCGAACCCCGCGATTGGTGTGTTGTTCCACTGGCTTGGCGGCCTCGCCTCCGGCAGTTTTTACGTGCCCTTTCGCGGCGTCAAACGCTGGGCGTGGGAAACGTATTGGCTGGTTGGCGGCTTCTTCAGCTGGATCATCGCGCCGTGGACTCTTGCTCTGCTCATGACTTCGGACCTGCTGCTCGTCCTGCGCGAGTCTCCCGGCCGCAACGTCTTTTGGTCTTACGCTTTCGGTGTTCTCTGGGGACTCGGTGGCCTCACCTTTGGTCTCACCATGCGCTATCTCGGCATGTCGCTCGGCATGGCCGTCGCTCTCGGTTACACCGCTGCGTTTGGCACTTTGATGCCGCCCATTTTTCGCGGCCAGTTTGCTACCGAAGTCTTGGGAACGCGCTCCGGGTTGACCATCCTGAGCGGAGTCGTCATCTGTCTGCTCGGCATTGTTGTTGCCGGCGCCGCGGGCCTCTCCAAAGAGCGCGAAATGACCGACCAACAAAAACGCGCATCGATCAAGGAATTCAGCCTCAAAAAGGGTTTGCTCGTCGCCACTTTTTCCGGCGTCATGAGCGCTTGTTTCGCCTACGGTCTGGCCGCCGGCGACCCCATCAAGGAAATTACCCTCCGCCACGGAACCGCCGTCTTATGGCAAGGTTTGCCGGTCTTGATCGTCGTTCTTCTCGGCGGCTTCACCACCAACTTCATCTGGTGCGTCATTCTCAACATTCGCAATCGCACCGGTTATCAATACTTCAACTCAGGAATTCGCAGCGCCATTCCCGAAAAATCCGCCGAACCTATTCGGGAAAATGTCCCCGTACTGGAAAACGTGATCGACGCGCCAGCGGAAGAAATGGCCACGGCAGCAGTATCAATAGACACCACTGCAAAACTTCGCATCGGCGCCGAACCCGTTCGCGCTCCCATGCTCCCTAACTATCTTTTTTCCGCACTCGCCGGCACCACCTGGTATTTCCAGTTTTTCTTCTACACCATGGGCGAAACCCAGATGGGTCGCTTCAAATTTTCGAGCTGGACCCTGCACATGGCCAGCATCATCATCTTCAGCACCCTCTGGGGCATCGCCCTCAAGGAATGGAAAGGCGCCGGCCGCAAGACCTGGCTCCTCGTCGCCCTCAGCCTCTTCGTTCTCATCGCCTCGACTGTAGTCGTGGGCTACGGCAACTACCTCGGCACCAAATCCTCCGCCCCACAAGAATTCACAAGTCGCACTTCCACTCCCGCCTTCCGCTGAACTCTCGCAAATTGAAACGCGGCAAAAGGCGCAGCTCAAGTAAACTGTCAGCTCTTCAGCACAAGGCAACAGGTTCAGCTCCTGGAGCACACACAACTCCGAGGGCTTCTTTCCGGAAACGGCCCCGCACCCAGAAAAGCTATCGAGCGCCTCTTGCACCACCCTGCAACTGCAGATTCTAAACGACTTCAAACGCCTTTAGATTGTGCACCTACAAAAAAAAGGTGGAGTATGGACCCCAAAATGGAACATCCGGAATTATCAATATGGCCCTACGGCAATGCCACCTCGAACTGGTAGCTTCCTGCCGGCAACTCAAACACACCCGACGCGCTACCTGCTGGCCGAACTTTCTTGCTCTTCTCCACCGGCTTACCATCCAATTGGTACGTCTTCAATTCGTCCGGGCTGAGCTGCAGCCTGCCCGTCGCGTTCGGCGGAATCGTCAGCTTCCACCCGGCCTTTTTGCCACTGACCGACCATGCCGACCGAATCGTTCCGTAACTCGAATCATAAGAAAAGTCCACGCTGCCGAGCCGCGCGTCAAAGTTGGGGTGCAGCAAGACCGTGTGGAAGCCCGGGTCGTCCGGCGCCGCATCAATCCCCGCCGCGTAGCGATAGATCCATTCTCCCACGGCGCCATACGCGTAATGGTTGTAGGAGTTCATCGTCGGATCGTTGCGCTTCTGATCGCCGTTCCAGCGCTCCCACATCGTCGTCGCACCGTGTTCGACCAGATAGCCCCACGACGGATATTCCTTGTTGAGCAGCAACCGGTACGCCACGTCCGCATGGCCGGTATCCGTCAGCGAACTCAGCAAGTACGGCGTCCCCAAAAATCCCGTTCCCAGCCGCCATCCGTTCCCGGCAATCCGGTCCACCAAACGTTTCGCTGCTGCCGGTCGCAACGCCTCCGGCAGAATATTCATCTGCAACGCCAAGACATATCCCGTCTGCGTTTCCACCGGCGTGTCGCTCAGTTTCGTTTCCGTCCCCGACGCGAACACCGGAGGCGGTGGCACTCCCCCCACAAATCCATCCGGCTTCACGTACGCCTGATTAAACGCTTCTTTGATCCTTGCTAACAGGCCGCCGTACTTTTTCTCCGCTTCCGTCCGGCCGGTGGCGTGCGCCATTTGCTTCATCAAATTCGCGTCGTACGCCCAATACGCTGTCGCGATCAAATCCACCGGCGTTACCCCTTCCGGCGCCAGCCAGTCCGCGAACGGAATTCCATAATTTTTCTTCCACAGGTAATCCGGGTTTTCCGACTCGATTGCGGCCAGATACTTCTCCATGCCGCTCCAGCTTTCCTCGATCACCTTCTGGTCGCCAGTTTGGATCCAGGAAGTCCATGGAATGATTACGCCGGCGTCGCTCCAACCCGTGCCGTAGCCGGGATTCGGCGTCGACGTGCCCGGCGCAAAAATTCCGTACATCGCGGTGCCCACCTGAGTGCCGCGCATGTCCGTGCTGAATTTTCGCGAAAACGTCGCCAGGTCCATGTTGTACGTCGCGGTGCGCCAGAACACTTGAGCGTCCGCCGTCCAGCCCAGCCGTTCATCGCGCTGCGGGCAGTCTGTGGGCACGCCGACAAAATTCGAGCGCTGTCCCCACAAAATATTGCTCCACAACTGGTTGATCATGCTGTTGCCGGTTTTGAGTTCCGTAGTAAACGGCGCATCCGTGTGAAAAACCACGGCCTTCACATCCCCAACATCGGGCTTGCCGGAAAGCCCCGTAACCTCTACGTAGCGAAATCCGTGGAACGTAAATTTCGGTTCGTACTCCTCCGCTCCCTGGCCTGACAGAATGAAATGGTCCGTGGCCTTCGCAGTTCGCAGATTCTCCACGTACAACGTACCGTCGTCGTTCAACACTTCGGCGAAACGCAGCTTCACATCCGTTCCCGCCACGCCGTCTGCGCGTATGCGTGCTACGCCCGAAAGATTCTGGCCAAAATCGAAAATGTAAACTCCCGTGCTTGGATTCGTTAGGCTCTTGGCCGACAGCATCTGGTGTTCGCGAATCGGTGGAAAGTATTGCCAGACAATCTCCGTTTCACCCGGCTCGACGATTTCCACCGGTTTCCATTTCCCGTCGTCAAAGGCCGCCGCGCTCCATCCCGCCTGGGCTTTGCGCGCATCGTAAGTTTCGCCGTCGTAAATTTCCGCGCTCAGAATCGGCGAAACATCCGCTTTCCACTTTTCATCCGTGGCAACCCAGTCCACCGAACCGTCCGCATACTCAATCCGCAATTGCGCGCGCAGCGCCGGCGGCGTCTTTCCATAATTGTTGCCCTGGCGGTACCACTGCAACGGAGTTGCATACCACCCCGGCGCCAGCAGCGCGCCGATCGCGTTGCTTCCCGATTTCAGGTTGCCGGTGACGTCGTAGGTTTGGTAAATCACGCGCTCACGAAAGTCCGTCCACCCCGGTGCAAGAATTTGGTCGCCAATTTCTTTACCGTTGATCGACACCCTGTACGCACCGAGTGCCGTCACATACAGGCGCGCCGCGGCCACCGGCTTCGCTACATCGAATGCTCTGCGCAATAGTTTCACCGCGCCCGTCGGCCAGGGATCTCCCAATGGTCCGTCAAACGACTCCGCCGGCGGCGTGTAGCGAATCGCCTCCTCCCAGGAACTGTCATCGAACTTCGCGTCGCGCCAGTCGCCTTTGGCATCCAGCGCCGCGCGCCATCCCTGCGCGCTGCTCTTGAAGATTTGCGTCGACTCGTCCGCAAACTTCAGATAAATGGTGGCGCTCATCGGCGCCTGAAAATCGTCCGGCCTGCCCCTGCGGCGTTCTTCGCGATAGCGCACCACCTCCACGCCCAGCAAGTTCGCCCCGCGCGCCACATTTTTTGTGATGTCCGTCACGCTGTACGTCTTCCAGGGCATTTGCTTCCATCGAGGCAGCGGCTGCGACTGAAACACTTGCTGACCATTCACCCACGCTGCCGCGGAATCCCGTCCGGTGGCGTAAAGCAATGCTCGCCGCAGTTCTTTGCTCGCATCAAAATGGAAGCGGAATTGGTGATGCGTATCTCCGGTTGTTGCGGAGCTATCCGTCTCCGCATTGGTAATCCATTCCGCATTCGCTTTGCGGATCGCGTCGAGTTCCGGCTCGTCATAGCCAATCCATTTTGCCTTCCAGTTCTGCTGTTCCATCAGACCGGTTTCCCACCACGCGGTTTCGCTTACCGGATACGGTTTTCCCTCGCCATCCCACACCTTTACGCGCCAGTAGTAACGCGTGCTGGCCTTCAGCGACTTGCCGGCGAATGCAACACCGATGGAATGGTCCGACTGAATTTTACCGCTGTCCCAAATGTCTTGCTTTCCGGAGGAGAGCAGTTTTTCCGAGGAGGCGACTTTCAACTGATAGGCGGATTGCTTCGCGCCATGGCGCGTATCGCGCAGTTGCCAGGAAAACACTGGTTGCTTCGCGTCCACGCCCAGCGGGGAGGCGAGCGATTCACAGCGAAGCTTTTCGGGTCGGCCACTCTGCGAAAACGCCGGCGCTGTGGCGAGCAACATGTAGGCAAGAAGGACGCAAACCGCGCTGCCCCCGAAAACGCTTGGCCCGTTCGCAGGTTGTCTCCTCACGTCGCTCTCCTCGGGCGGGTTCGCCCTGGTCGCCAGAACAGTGCCTACAGGTATAGGCGCTGCACTTAAGCAAGTGTCGGGCACTCTAGCGGCAAATTCCAGAGACTGTCAATAGATTGCGGAATAGTTTCTGTATTGAAATCTACGCTGCTGCTGGTGAAACCGACTGCCAGGCTACTATTCCCGAACCCAGCCTTGCTCGGTGACCTTTCCAGCCGCATCGAACCGCACACGGTAGGTAAACGACGCCGGCCGGTCCGGCCGCACCTTCGCGAAACGCAGGTCCAGAATTTCCACGACCGCTTGGTCACCTTCTTTGTGAAAACGGGTTACGGGGAACCGGTCGAACCACAATACTTTCTGCACTTCCGGCAGCTGCCGAGCAAGCTGGATCCAGTTGTTCACCGGCGCGTCGGGAAAATAGTTGTAGGTCAGCGGCACCTTGGCCGCAAGCGCCGCCTCGGCTTCCGTCGTCGGTATCCCCGAGGGCTGGCTCAAATCCATGCGCATCTCATAGACTCCGCGCGGAGCGCGGATCAACCCGTCCCAATTCCACAGCGAAGGCGGAAACGGCAGAGCTGCGATCACGTCCGGGCGCACGCCCTGGAACTCGGCAAATTTTCTCACCCGCTCTACGGCCTTGTGATGTGCAAAAAACGTCAGCCCCACATAGATACACGCGCCAGCGAATCCTGCGCGGTTCCAGGTTGCCAGACGCAAGCGTGAGCCCCATCCAAAGAAAGCGGGCACCAGGAACAAGAGCGAAAAAATTCCGATGGCTCCCCAGATTGCCGCGGCGGAAATCGGTGCGCCGACAATTCTACCCAAGGCAGCGATTCCAAACGTCACTGGCACAAATAGCATCCACATCATCACGGCACGCCGCCTGGCGTGTTTTTCATCGCGATGCACCCACGCCAGCAGTTGTGGAATCAGCAGAATGCCGGTCAGCGAAAAATCAACGATGAAAATTAAATCCCATGCCGGGCGCGACCATGCCACCGGCGACCACACCATCGTGCCGAATGTGGTCACCAGGTCCAGCAGAATGTGGCTGGCAATACCGATCGCATAAATTCCCGTCAGCGCCGCGTACGACGGCGCGTCCCAGCTAAATTTCCTGGCGATCCATCGCGTTACGCCCGCTAGCGCGAGCGCGAACAATGGCAGCATCAGCAACGAATGCGTGTAGCTGCGATGCCACGTAATGATCAGCAGGGGATTCCTCGAGAGCATGTCGCGGAACACATCGCAGTCCGGGAAAATTGCGCCCAGCATCAGCGCCCAGGTCGCGATCCGCGCGCGGCTCGCGGGCTTTAGGGGAAACATGCTGTCGCCGCCGCAGAACGCCTTTCCGATCAGTGCTCCCGCAATTCCATGTGTGATCGTGTCCATTCGTTCTCGATTTTCCGGATAATTTTATTTTACGTAGAGCAGCGACGCGCGCTTGGAAACCACCTTGCCAACTTGGCGGCCTGCAACGCCATACCGTTCCATCGCTCGCAACGCTTCCGCCGCCGCATCTGCGGTGATCGCCACGAGCAATCCACCCGACGTCTGTGGATCAAACAGCAGATCGCGGAATTCCTGCGCCACTCGGGCGGCAAACTCCGCGCACTCCCCGACAAATTCGCGGTTGTTGATCAAGCCGCCGGGAATATGCCCGCCCTTGGCGGCCTGCAGCGCCCCCGCCAAATACGCAAACGCTGCATGATCGATCTCCATCGAGACCGGCGCGATTCCTTTTGCGGGATTGCCCAGAGCCATTTCGCGAGCATGTCCCAACAATCCAAATCCCGTTACATCCGTCACCGCATGGATTGCCTCGCTCCACTTTTCCTGCGTTTCGATTTCGTGCATCGCATCGGCAGCCGCTCGATTTAGCGTGGTCATCGATAGAATCGCCGCTTGCACCGCATCCGCGCCGGCCCTTTCCTTCTTTAAGGCCGTCGAAATCACGCCAGTGCCCAGCGGTTTGCTAAACAGCAACGCATCACCGGCGCGCGCGCCGACATTCTTCCAAACGCGCTTCGGATGAATCACTCCGGTCACGGAATATCCGAATAGCACATCCTCATTGCGTACCGAGTGGCCGCCGATCACGCTGCAATTGGCTTCCATCATTTTTGCCAGCCCGCCCTCGAGAATCTCGCCCAGTATTTCCGGATCGCCTTTTTCCGGAAATCCTACCAATGAAAGCGCGGAAATTGGCCGCCCACCCATCGCGTAAATGTCGCTCACCGAATTGGCCGCAGCGATTTCTCCAAATGTGCGCGGATCGTCCACAATCGGCGTAAAAAAGTCGACGGTCTGAACCAGCGCCGTTTTCTCGTCGAGCAGATACACCCCAGCATCGTCGCTGGTTTCAAATCCAACGAGCACGTTCGGGTCAGTTTGCCGCGGCAGCCGCCGCAAAACAGAGTCCAGCGTCCCAGGACTCAGTTTGGCTGCTCAACCGGCGGCCTTGGCCATCGACGTCAACTTGACGCGATCGCCCATGAGGGCCTCCTTTGTAACTGCGCTAGTTTCCCTACTCTCGCAAATGCACTCGCATTATAGAAGATGCGGTCCGTTCGCGCCGCCTGCTGCTAGGAAAGTTGCGGAAACACTCTTTGCCGTGCTTTCATCACCCCATGCCGTGGGACTTCTGGTTGATCTTTTTGGTCGTGGGACTCGTGATTCCCTGGCGCGGACACGCGCGAATGCGCCAGTTCATGGCGCTTCCGGAAGTTACCAGCCGCGATCGCGTCAAGTTGTACTTTGCCACGATCCTGTTTCAGTGGTTGCTGACGGCTTTCGTCGCATGGCGTGCATTCGCGCGCGGCTTGTCTTTGCATGAACTCGGCATTCGCAGCGCCGCCAGCTTTCCGTTGCTCGCCGTCACAATTACTGGCGCGGCATTGATTGCCGCCGCGCACTGGGCCAACGTTCGCCGCATGGCGCGTTCCGATCATCCGAATCTGGAGCGCTTGCGGGCTCTGGGCTCGAGGCTTTTTCCGCGATCAAATTCCGAGCTGGCTCTATTCATCGTTCTTTCGCTGACCGCCGGGATCTGCGAAGAATTCCTGTTCCGCGGCTTCGTCATGGCGGCGCTGTTCCGTGCTGGCCTCGCGGCTTGGCTTGTCGTCATCCTTTCGTCGACCGTGTTTGGTGTGGCCCATCTTTATCAAGGAAAGGGTGGTAGCCTAGGGACCGGGATTCTGGGTACCTTGTTTGCGTTGGTTCGGCTCGCATATCGTAGTCTTTTGCCGGCCGTGGTTTGGCACGCAACCCTGGATATCGTTGCCGGAATTGCCGGAGCACGATATCTGCTAGGGCTTTCAAGCACGTCGACGGAACGGCCAGTTTTAGACGAA
>Ga0075425_100004945_pt1 | contig 13802 bp, 11 predicted proteins | sample SoiMethybrSBSTD4_FD_75300 | JGI IMG/M metagenome (GOLD analysis project Ga0075425, IMG submission 75300) | Bulk soil microbial communities from a Populus tree surrounding site in Tennessee, USA - Soil MetaG P. TD hybrid SBSTD4 | ecosystem: Environmental > Terrestrial > Soil > Tree plantation...
CACTGATCGCGCTGTCAGCAACACCGGGACCGCCTGCCCCGGTGGCTCCGCCGCCCGGCAATCTCGCCGCGCGTGTCACGATTTCGCCCGAGGGAAAAAAGCCCGGCGTTCCCGGCGGCTCAGCCGAGGCTAAACCTAATTCGAGCGGAAGCCATGGCGCTGACTACACCGCCGGGGGAGCAGGTTCCGGCAACGCGGCTGGCGGGAATTCTGCTGGTATCAGCATTACCGGCGGTTCGCCGAAGAGTGCGAGCACCGTTTCCGGCCTCAGCGCAGGAAGACTTTCCATGCCGTCCACTCGGCCGAACTATTCACGCGTGGATGCCGAGCGCGAAGAAGCGCCTGCCGTGCAAAACGGTCCGCCGAACTTTGCCGCACTCGCTCCCGGCACCAAGCCCGAAGCCATTTTTGCGCGCCGCCGCGTCTACTCGATGAACGTCAACATGCCCAACCTGAGCAGCGCTACCGGCAGCTGGATTTTGAATTTTTCAGAGATGCGCACCGCGCCAACCGGACCGCCGAGCACTTCGGGCGGTGAAGTCGCTGAGCCGGCTCCGCTTCGCAAAGTCGATCCCAAATATCCGCCCAACGCCGTGGCGGAAAACATCGAGGGCGAAGTAATCCTCTATGCAGTAATTCGCAGCGACGGTTCGGTGGACTCCATACAACTCGTGAGAGGAATTGACAAGCAGCTCGACACTAACGCCATGCGCGCCCTCGCTCAGTGGAAATTCCGCCCCGCCGAACGAAACGGCGAACCCGTAGACCTCGAAGCCATCGTCCACATCCCCTTCCACGTCCCCGAACGTCAATAGTTGGTCGAGCTTCAAACATCCAAGAGATGTGAACCGCGCCCTGCAGACCGATATTTTCGCAGGAGAAAGCGTTCGATCTCAGCTCGCACTCTCCGCAAGCCGCACGAGCGTAAACAGAGCGTGGTTGATTGGGGTGGGCACGCCGAGCTCGCGGCCTTTGCGTACGATGAATCCGTTTAACGAATCGATTTCGGTTTTTTTGTTGCGCATCATGTCCTGAGCCGTTGAGCTGCGCGTGGCGGCCATCGCTTGGGCGATTTTGTAGCCGCCAGCCACCGCTGCTTTGGGATCATCGAAAAGCGGCAGATGGACGCCAGCGGCCTTCGCCACGAAAACCACTTCAAAAATTGCGCCCTCCACCAGCTGTCGGGCATCTTCATTGGCGATGATGTCACCGTAGGTCGCCTTGCCCAGCGCCGAAATTGCGTTCAGGCCGCAATTCCAAACCAGTTTGGTCCAGAGTTCGGCGGGCAGATGGTCCGAAATCCTGCACGGGACGCCTGCTCGCTCAAATACGGAAGCCACGCGCTCGGTTGCAACACTTCCCGGTCCAACCACCAGATCGCCGCGGCCAACATGCTTCACCGTGCCCGGCGAAGGAACCGACGCCGCGACGTATACTGCGGCAGCCAGCGCGTGCAATCCCGATGCGGCGTGAATCTGCTCCGCGTTATCCACGCCGTTTTGCATGCTGATCACCAGCACGTTTTCCGCTAGCAGCGGCGCCAGTTCCCGCGCAATCGCCGCCGTGTCCGTTGTCTTCACGCAAAACAAAACGATTTCCACGCCACGCACGGCGGAAAGCTCTGTCGACGCTTCGACCTTCACACTTTCTTTGAATTGCACGGTGTCCAGTAGCAGGCCGCCCTGTTTTACCGCGCCCACGAACGCCGGCCGCCCGATGAACATCACCGGAGCGCCAGCGCGGGCCAGCATGCCGCCAAAGTAGCCGCCTACCGCCCCAGCGCCCACGACCGCAATCCTCGGCCACGCATCCGCGCTCATTCAGATCTCTCCGTTTCACTGCTTCCACTGACACTTCGTCCGACCAGTGTAACGCAGCTAGTACTTTCCCATTATTGTGGCGCAATCGGACCACCGGTAGAGTGCCGCGCACGGGGTGTTGTGTGTCGCTCGGCGCCGTGGCGTTGCCACTGGCCGGATAAGTCCGCTCACGCCGCGTGTCCCTCGGAGAGATCACATGACCAAGCAGTGCGGTGTGCTGTTGTTCCTTTTCCTGCTGGCGATTCCCGCAGTCGGACAGAGCAATTACGCGACGCTGACCGGAACCATTACGGACGCGCAGCAGCTCCCCGTCGCAGGTGCTTCCGTGGAGTTGACTGCCGCAAGCACCGGCGCAGTTCGCCGCGCGGTAACCAATCAGCAAGGCCTCTTTGAAGCCCCAGCGCTCTTGCCCGACGAATACGATTTGAAACTCGAAGCATCTGGTTTCGCTGTCGCGCGACAGACTTTGCGGCTGGAAGTCGGGCAGAAACTAGCGATACACATGGTGCTGAAAGTGGGCGCACTCAACGAAGGCGTGAAAGTGATCGGAGGAAACGAAGTCTTGCACACGACCGACGCCAGCGTCGGCGAAGTGATTGAGCCGACCTCGATCCGCGAGCTCCCGCTGAACGGCCGCATGTTGATTGACCTGGTGCTGACCGTGCCCGGCGCGCATGTTGGTTTCGGCGCGCAGACGGGCCAGACCAATCCGCTCTATTGGCGGCCGGGACAGCGCTCCGCGGTGGTAATTGGCGGCGCGCGGCCCAATGCGAATTTCTTTCTGCTCGACGGCGCGACCAATACCGATCCCACATTCAACACGCAAAACCTGAGTCCTTCTCCGGACGCGGTAAAAGAATTTCAAGTGGAGACGAGCAGTTACACCGCGGACATGGGCGGAGCGGGCGGCGGGCAGATCAACATCGTGACGCACTCCGGCACCAGCCAGTTCCACGGCACGGTGTACGAATTTCTTCGCAATGGCGCAATGGACGCTACCACGTTTGGCTCGATGGGCAACAACCATCTGGTGCAGAACAATTTCGGGGGATCATTCGGCGGTCCGCTGATCAAGAAAAATACCTTTTTCTTCGTGAACTACGAAGGGTTCCGACTGTCGCAGGCCGACGCGCAAATTCTAACCGTGCCGACGCCCGAAGAAATCCAGGGCGACTTCAGCATGAGCAACGTCAAAATCTACGATCCCACCACTGCGGTGGCCAATCCGAATTACGATCCTACCAAGCCGACCAACGCCAGCAATTTTCCATACACGCGAAGCCAGTTTCCCGGCAATGTCATTCCGAGCGACCGGATCAATCCGCTGCTGCAGGAATTTCTGATGGCCTACGTTCCGATGCCGAACATGATGATGGAAGGCAAGGGGGCGGACTCCAACAACTACCTGGATATTCGCAACGAGACGCACTACAACGATCAGGGAACGATTCGCGTTGATCACAATTTTGCCGGCGGCGACACCCTGTTTGGCAGATATTCGATCGGTCAAGAAAGTGGATTTTCGCCCAGCAGCGGCGTTACCGCCACGACAGAAGACTTGCCGGGATTCGGCGCAAATTTCGACAACCGCTCGCAGCAAGCAACGATTGCCTGGAACCACATCCTCGCTGCGAACAAACTGAACACGGTTTCGATTGCGGTGTCGCGTCTCTCGATGGATCGCACTTCGCAAAACAACAATGTCAATGACATCGTTGGCCAGCTGGGAATTCAAGGCATCGGCTTCGGCGGGCCGGGGGCGTGGGGCGCCCCATGGTTTGCCGCGCAAGGATATACCGGCATTGGTGACACCTTTGCTGCGACGCCGATGCATGCCTGGGACACCATGTACGAAATCCGAGATACCTACGCGTGGGAACACGGCCGACACAGCATCAAGTTCGGTGGTGACTTTCACTGGTTCACCTGGCCCATGTGGGGCTTCTTCCAGAACCGCGGCTTCTACCAATACACCAACGGGTACACGACCCAGTCTGGTTTTAACGACGGCAGCGGCAATGGCTTTGCGAGCCTGCTGCTGAGTCTGCCCGCGGTGAAGCAGCGGCAAGCGGGAATTCCGCAAATGAATTTGCGCAACTGGGGCACGGACGGCTTCGTAGAAGACAGTTGGAAAGTAACTTCCACCACGACACTGAACCTGGGTGTGCGTTACGAATATTCCAACCCGCTCTACGACAAGAACAACACCAACACGAATCTGATTTTCAACGATGGAACGCCGTCGGTTTTCGTTGGTGGACAGAACGGCTATCCCAAAGGACTGATGTACGCGAACACGCATAATTTTGCGCCACGCATCGGCGTAGCGAAAAATCTGCCGAACTGGGGACTGGTGGTACACGCAGCGTACGGAATTTTCTTCACGCCAGTAGATCAGAATACGTGGTGCAACCAGCGGCACAACGTGCCATTTGTTTTTCCGGAAACGCAGCAGGCGGATAACTTCACGCCGCCGGCGGCGCTGTTCAACACCGGAATGAATTTCGGGACGCCAGTGCTGGGCACGGGCAGCCTGCCCGCGACCACCGTCAGCTTCACGGCCTTCGATCCGCATTCGCCGGCGCAGTACGTGCAGCAGTGGAACACGTCGGTGCAAAAGAGCCTCGATGCGAACACCACGTTGGAAGTCGGCTACGTCGGTTCGCGCGGATTTCATTTGCAGCGGTCGCATTTGATCAACAACACGCTGCCGGGGCCGGGCCCGTTGGGGCCGAGGCGTCCGTTCAAGACGCTGACGTTTGTGCCGGACACGACGCTGCCGCCAAGCAGCGCGGATAACGCGGTGTTCCAAGGCGAGACGTTTCCGGTCAGCACCATCAACCTGCTGGAGAATAGCGCGCAGAGCTGGTACGACGCTGGCTACTTGAATGTGCGGCGGCGCTATTCGCATGGGCTGAGCCTGCTAGCGAACTACACATTTTCGAAGAGCCTGACCGATGCGCCGGATTTCCGCTCCGCGATGGATGAAGCGGTCATTCCGCAAAACAATCTGGACCTAGCTTTGGAAAAAGGGCCGGGCTGCGATGTGCGGCACCGCTTTGCGCTGAGCGCGGTGTACGCGATTCCGTCGTACAACCGGACGGAGTGGATGCGGCTGATCACGCAGAACTGGACGTTCTCCACGATCTACCAGGCGCAGAGTGGAATGCCGTTCACGATTTCCGTTTTTGGCGATACAGCGAATTCGGGAACGGTGCTAGGCGAAAATCCGATCCGCGCGAACGTGACCGGGCAGCCAGTGTTTGGTCCGGGGACGCATACCGCCGACGAGTGGTTCAATCCCGCGGCGTTTGCCACTCCGCCGGCGTTTACCTATGGCGACGCGGGGCGCAACTCGGTGTACGGGCCACCCATGCAGACAATGGACATTGCGCTCGAGCGGGCGTTCCGGCTTACGGAGCGGCTGAACTTCCAAGTGCGCGGCGAAACATTCAACGCGCTGAACAAAGTGAACCTGGGAACGCCGAGCCGGTTTGTGAATACACCGCAGTTCGGAACGATCACCATGGCCATGACGCCGGGCCGCGAGTTGCAAGTGAGCGCGCGGCTGTCGTTTTGAGGGCCGCTTCGTGGTTGCCAAGGCCGGAAGGACCCCTCCCCGGCTGTTTTTGTAAGTATTTATTCTAAAGGGTTACCGCGATGGCGCCTGTAAGTATTGAATCTAAAGGGTTAAAGCCCTGTAGAATGAATACTTAAAGGTTTGATTTATAGTATTTAAATGAAGGACGTAGACGGCCCTTCGAGGATCAGGATGAACCAAAGCCCCACCCCATAAGGAAGAGAAGAAAACAGAAAGTGGAAGCGGCAAGCGGCTGGCCGGTAGCTGGCTGGAGCTGACGCCGTGCTTGGCCGGGAGGAGCGAATGGGAGTGACACAGAGGGAGAAGGGGGAGCGGTTTCGGAGGTTGCATGAGGGGGCGTGTTTTGTGATTCCGAATCCGTGGGATGTGGGGTCGGCGAAAGCGCTGGCCGGGATGGGATTTCAGGCGCTGGCGACATCGAGCGCGGCTTCGGCGGCGGCAATTGGAAAACGCGATGGCCAGCTAACGCGCGCGGAAGCTTTGGCGCACGCGCGGACCATTGTAGAGGCGACGGATTTGCCGGTGTCGGCAGATCTGGAGAACGGGTTTGGCGATGCGCCAGCGGACGTGGCGGAGACGGTGCGGCTGGCGGCCGAAGCGGGGCTGGTCGGCTGCACCATTGAGGACACGACTGGAGAAGAGGCGCGGCCGATTTACGACTTTGCACCGGCGGTAGAGCGAGTCGCGGCAGGCGCTGCGGCGGCGCGAGCGCTGGGATTTCCGTTTTTGCTGACCGCGCGGACGCACAATTTGCTTTTTCCCGACGGGCATCTCGACGAAACCGTCCGCCGCCTCCAGGCTTTCGAAAATGCCGGAGCCGACGTTCTCTTTGCTCCAGCCCTGCCGGAGTTGGCGGCGATCCAGATGATATGTGGCTCGCTGAAGATGCCCTTCAATTTCATGGTGGGAATTGCGGGGAAGTCGTTTTCGGTGAGCGCGCTGGCTGGGGCAGGAGTGCGGCGAATCAGTCTGGCGACGTCGCTCTATCGAGCGGCGATGACGGGATTTATAGCGGCCGCGGGCGAGGTAAAGGAGAAGGGGACGTTTGGATTCTTGGAGCGCGGCGTGAAGAGCACGGGGGAGATCGTCGATTTGATGAAGAGTTGAAGTCTTTAGGATTTGCTGCGAGCGAGAAGCCCCGTTGCTCGCCGCTGGGCCATCCGGTTAGTGTGGTTCCCGTAGCGTACAGGGTCCGGTAAGTACGAACGTCATTTCGGAAGGCGTGAAACCGTCCGCACCCGGATTTGTTGATAGGGCTTGGATTCGCGCGATTCGATCCTTGCTCCAGCTTCACAGTAGACCGATGCCACGGCTTCCTATCCAAAGCCTTTTGGCATTGTGCGCTTGGTACGGCCAAAAGGGCGGGCCCATGTGCCAGCACATTCCCGTTAACTCGACCATGCGGTTATTTTCCCCTGTCCCAGATCATCAGGACGGCTGCGAGAAAAACAAGAAGTATGGGCAAGACGGCGCGGCATCGGATCGGCGCGCGTCGCATGGAGACTTAGACACCGACGTGAGCAGATTTAGGCAAAGCTGAGTGCGCGGTCGGCGCTTAACCAGGCGCCGACCAGACCGAGGCGGCAGCCGGCGCTGGCGGCCTAGCACCCTTGATGACGAGCCAGAGCATGAACGCTATTTCGCCTAAGAAGGCGGGCTGAGAGTAGGAATCCACTTTGTTCTGGTATTGCGGCAGCAGTATGCCCGTAAGGCTCAGGACCACCCAGGCGAAGCCAGCGAAGATGAGCCAGACGCCCAGAAAACGCGGCAGGAATTGCGACCGGTACACCAGCAGTCCGAGCGGAAAGAGCCACAGCCCCCAGAATATTTCGGCGACAACAATTCCGTGATGATGCAGATTGAGGAAGAGCATCGCCAGAGCGTCCCGTTGAGGCTTTTCGAAAATGGATAGGAACTCACCGCCGCGCACGAGGACCAGGGCCGCAATGGAGTTCAGCTCATTCAGGAACGCTATCGGGATCGAGACCACGATCAATGTGACCATGAGCGAGGCGCGCCGCCGGTTGACTCCTTTGAGCAGGTCGTACAAAGCCAAAGCCACGAAAATAAAAGCCGTCATGCCGATGAGCTCACCCGCGATACCGAGGCGAAACAGCGTCTCGGAGGCGGCGATGTTGTTGGCGGTCGCCGTTGCGTCTCCGTGGACGAACAGCTTGCGGGGGACGTAGCCCATGGCGAAAAAGCCGACTATCGACGTGAGAATGTACAACAAGCCTGCGAATCTGCCTGGATTCTTGGCGGAACTCATGTTGTCTCCTTGTTGTGTAGTGAAGGGTAACTCAAGATGTGGCGATGACGGTCAAAGTGTTTCGTGCCACGAAGAAAACAAGCGATTTCGCGGCGGAACGTTGAAGCTGCGAGGGCCCGACTTGCCGTGTCGCGGCCAGGGTCAGCGGGCGTCGCGAAAGACAGTCGGACTGGAAATGCGAAAAGCGAAATTCGAAGGCCGCGCTCACGTGGTTGGAGCTGGAAGCATGGCCGTTAGGGCTAGTACAAGTCGCCAGTTGACAAAGGCGAGGTCTTCGGCGAACGTGCTACGCAACCCGGAGGGTCAAAATCCTATGAAAATCGGGCGCACAGGCTTTCGCTTCTTCCTGGCACTGGTCTGTCTGTCGCTGGCGGCGAACGGGAGTTGCGCAGACGACACGAAGAAAGAGCCGGAGCGGGCGAAGATTGACTGGATTGACGGCCCGGTAGCGGCGCGGCTGGGGGACCTTGCGGAGATCAAACTACCGGTGGGTTACCGTTTTACCGGGAAAGAAGGGACGAAAAAATTTCTGGAGCTGACGGGGAATCCGCCGTCAGGGGACGAACTGGGAACGATTATCCCCGCCGCGAAGTCCGACGACGACAAGGAATTCTGGTTCGTCATTTTCGAGTTTCACGAAACAGGATATGTGAAGGATGATGACCGCGACAAGCTGGATGCAAACGGGCTGCTGAAGAGCATTCAGGAGAGTACGGAAGAATCGAATAAGGAGAGGTTGCGACGCGGCTGGCTGGAATATCACGTCCGCAGCTGGTACAAGCCGCCGTTTTACGACGCGCAGACCAAGAATCTTACCTGGGCGATGCAGGGGTATTCCACGGATCGAGGAATTGAGGAGACGTCGGTCAACTACTCGGTGCGAATTCTGGGCCGGCGCGGCACGATGAGCGCAGATCTGGTGCTGGATCCAAATCTCGTGGGCCCGGTGGTACCGAAATTCGACAAACTGCTGACCGGGTTTTCCTATTTGCGCGGCAGTTCGTATGCGGATTTTCGAGCGGGCGACAAAGTGGCGGAGTACGGATTGGCGACCCTTGTAGCCGGCGGAGCTACGGCGATCGCAGCCAAGACCGGGCTGCTGGCGAAATTGTGGAAAGTGATCGTGGCGGCCATTGTGGCGCTGATGGGCGTGTTGAAGCGCGGGTGGGATTCGCTCAAGAGAATTCTTTCTGGCAAGGCCGCCGAGCGGACCAACCTAGAGGGATGAGCGGGGTGTTCGTAGCGGCAAGCGTATTGTTTCTGGTCTATCTGTCGCAATGCTTTGGCAATGTTCCCGCGATCAGCGCAGTCTTTCTGCTGAATGACCGGCTCAAAGGCCGCTTGCTGCGGCGTTCTTGGGGTACCGGACCCACAGGACGCAGGATATTTCTGTTAAATCCTTTTTTGCCGCACGTAGGTGCTGTGTACACGGACCACATTCCGTTTGTGGTGCGGCGCCCGGAAGATGGAGGGAGCGTTTACCTGGAAGCACTTGCTGCAGCGTCCCATTCACCTAAAACAATCTCGTTTGAACAGGAGCACGAAATCGAGGCGAGCGGTAAAGATGTTTTTGTAGACGATTGCAAATTCCTGTCGCTGCGGTCGGAAGCGATAGCGCAGACGACGGCGGAGCTTTTGAATCAGCTGCAAAAGACGGCGGGTGAAGGCAAGCTTGCGGTTTTGGAGAAGCATCTCCAGGCACGATTCGGGCTGAAGGCTCTGGACGAACGGCTGGAAAAATATGCGACGAATTCGGCATATTTGCAGTCAGCGTGTTTCGCACTTTTCTTTTTTGTATTTCTGTGGGGACCGGCAGCGGTTTTTTTTCTGGGGCTGCACCGTACGTGGTTCGCGCTGCTGCTGTATCCGATTCTTTCCTGCGCCGGTATTACACGGTTTTTTGTGGGTGCGTACCGGCGAATTTTTCCGCAGAAAAAGGGCTGGCCTCTGCAACATATGACAACGATTGCGTTGTCGCCGTTCGCGGCAATTCGGGCCAACGACTTGCTGGTGGCCGAACTTCTGGCTGAGCTTCATCCGGTGGCGGTGGCCCGGCGGTTGCTGGAAGCACGGGAGTTCCGACGATTCGCGGAAGGGGAGCTGCGCAAGGCGCGGTTTCTCCATGACGATGAGTTTCTAGCTGGAGTTTTGGAGGAGTTCTTGCGGCAGAACGGAGTGGAGCCGGAGTCGCTGCTGGGTTCCCCGCGACGGGAGAATGAGACGGCGCGGACGTATTGTCCGGTGTGTTTGACGCAGTACGTGGTGGCGAAGGGAAATTGCCAGGATTGTGAAGGGGCCGAATTGGTGCGGTTGCGGTAGACCGCAAAAACTTCCCAAATTGGCTCTTGTGTGAGGTGCGCGGCATCGAAACGATAGGAGATTGAGTGGCGGAGAAGGAGCTTGCGTGATGGCTACGACGACAGCGGGGCAATATTCGATCGCGACCATGGATTGGCGGAACGAGTGGCATGAGTTTGAGGGCGCTACGTATTTGAATCTGGCCGGGAACAGTCCGATACCGAAAGTGGCGATCAAGGCGCTGCAGACGGCCGTGGAGTGGAAGAAGTTTCCGCAGCGGATACCGGATGCGGCGTTTTTCGAGGTGCCGAACCGAGTGCGGGCTGCGATTGCGAAGCTGATCGGCGCTCAGTCAGAAGAGATTGCGCTGACGACCGGAGCCAGCACGGGCATGTCGGCCGTGGCTTATGGGTTGGAGTGGAAGCCGGGTGACGAGGTGCTTACGGCGAGCGGGGAGTTTCCGCTGCAATATGCGACTTGGAAGCCGATGGAGGAGCGAGACGGGATTAAGGTGACGCTTGTAAAACCGCATGAGACTTTTCATACCGCGGAAGATTACATCGCGGCGTTGACGCCGAGGACGCGGCTGGTATCGGTGAGCCATGTGCGGTTCGACAACGGGGGAATGGTGGACGCGGCGAAACTGGCTGCGGCTTGCCACGCGCAGGGGACCCTGCTGCTGCTGGATGTGAGCCAGAGTTGTGGCGCGGTGCCGATGAACATGACCCAGATGGACGCGGACTTTCTGGTATGCGCGGGATATAAATGGCTGCTGGGGCCGTTTGGCACGGGATTTTTCTGGGCCAAGCACGAGCACATAGCGAAGATGCGGCCCGGGCCGTTTTACTGGATGGCGGCGGAAGGTGTGAACAACTTTGCGGACCTGGCAACGGCGCCTGCGCGGCCAGCCAATGCCGCGCGGAGGTGGGACGCGGCGGAGACAGCGAACTACTACAACTTGGCGGCGCTTGAAGGCGGGCTGGAGCTGGTGCTACGCGCGGGAGTCGAAAAAGTCGCGGAACACAATCACCGTCTCGTCGAACAGATGTTTTCGCGGTTGCCGGCGGACCGGTGCGTAGTGGCGAGTCCTTTGGAGCGGGCGCGAAGGGGCCCGTATGGATGTTTTCAGGCGCGGTCGGCACAGAAAACGAGGGAGCTGTATGAAAAATTGCTGGCAGAAAATGTGATTACCAGCTTGCGCGAAGGGAAGATTCGGGTGTCCCCGTACTTGTATAACACCGAGCAGGACATTGATCGGTTGGTGCGGGTGATTACGGCGTAAAGCGGAGAAGAAGGAACGGACTCCCGCGGAGTCGCAGAGGCGTTGAGAATCCAAGGTGAACCGCGGATGGGGACTGTGCAACGCCAGAAAACTAAAAGTGGGAACGGAGTTCGCGGAAGGCCGGGAGGATGACAAGTTTGGAGGAGCCGGCTTCGACAGGTTCGTGTTCGAGGTGCCAGGTGTGCGGGTGGGGAATGTACACGGCGTTGAGGCCGACCTTCATGGCGGGGTTGATGTCGCTGCGCGGGCTGTTGCCGATCATCCAGCCATGCGTTTTTACGATTTTGTGTTTGTGGATGAGGCCGGTGTAGGTGACCGTGTCTTTTTCGGGAACGATTTCGATGGCCTCGAAAAAGCCCTGCAGGCCGGAGCGCTGGACCTTTGCGGACTGTTCGGCGGGTTCGCCCTTGGTGAACAGAATCAAGCGGTGGCGTTCAGTGAGGTAGGCAAGCGTTTCCGGGACGCCGTCGAGGATTTTGGGCGGAGTGCGCTCGAGTTCCATAACGCGATTGTGGATTTCGGCTAGAGTTTCGCGGGTGGCCGCCTGGTCGGCTAGCTTGAGATAGGTTTCTTCGAGGGATTTGCCGAAGCTGCGCACGCCGTAACCGTACTGGCGAATGTTCTTGCGCTCAGTTTCATTGAGAATGTGGCGAATGTAAGCGCGGGCGAAGCCGCAGGGCTCGACGAGGGTGATGAAGTCTTCAATCAGTTTTTCGAAGAAGACATTGTTCTCCCAGAGGGTGTCGTCGGCGTCGATCATTAATGTATGGCGTCGCATGGATGGTTAGCCGTTTTGTGCAGCCCAAAGGCTCGAATTGAGCCGAGCGCTGGTGTTGAGTCTGTTCGGCGCACGCTGTGCGTGGCCTCGGAATGACCGGAACTCCCTTCCTCGTGGAAATAAGAAAGCAAAATCCAGCAACGAAAAAACAGCAATCAGTGTAGCAGGCGAAGCGCGTCTTCGGCGATGTCGGCGGCGGCGGCGGGGCGGGCCATGCGGGCGGCGGAATCGCGTAGCCGGGCAAGGCGTGAGTTATCGTCAAGGAGGTTGGCGATTTTCCAGGCGGCCGCGGGCAGATTGTTGCAGCGGATGGCCGCGCCGTTTTCAAGGAGATGGTCGGCGTTGCGGAACTCCTGGCCGGGAATCGGCTCGATGAGTGCCATAGGCAAGTGGCGCGCAAGGGCTTCTGAAGTCGTGAGGCCGCCGGCCTTGCCGACGAGGAGGTTGGCGGCTGCCATGTACTGGTCCATTTCGTTGGTGAAGCCGACAGAAATCAGACGAGCGTTGCCGCTCGAGAGAGTGCCGGCGGAGCGCGCGATTTCGTCGAGGCTCTTTTTTACCTTTTCAGCTTTGCCGGCGATGGCGACAAGTTGCCACGGTTTTTGCAGCGCCAGCAGATCCTGGACGAGTCGTTCGACCGGGCCGACGCCGTAGCCGCCAGCGGCGAGAAGAATGATTGGAGCGGATGGGTCGAGTCTGAGGTGAGCGCGCGCGGCGAAGCGGTCTAGCGGGATTGCGAACCGCGGATCGACGGGAATTCCAGTGACGCGAACAATTTTGCGAGGGACGCCGATGCCCGCCAGGTACTCGGTGGCTTCGGGAATGGCGACGTAGTAGCGGCTGACGGTGCGGCAGAGCCACATGGCGTGGACGTCGTAGTCGGTGACAACGATGGCGTTTTTGGCCTGGAGTTTCTTCTTGGCGATGAGCCAGGCGAGAATTTCTGCCGGAAGAAAATGTGTGGCCACGCAGAGGTCCGGCTGAACGCGCTTGAGCATGCGAATCATCGGCTGCGCGTTGAGGCGATCCAGGGCGAGCCGGCGGCGCGGATTTTGCCACGGCTGGTCAGTGCGCTCGTAAAGGACGCCCATGAGCTCGGGCGCTTTGCGAACCATGGAAATGTACGTCTTGTCGTAGAGATTCTGGAACAGTTTGCTGACGTATTTGATCGCGTCAATGTGTTCGACGACGCAATCGCCTCGGGCGGCGAAAGCCTTTTCGAGAGCTTGTGCGGCGCGGACGTGGCCTGCACCGGAGGAAGCGGAGAGAAGAAGGACGCGGGGTTTGCGAGTCATGCTGGGCAATTCATGCAGGCTTCTTTGTGCCAGAGGCCAATTTTTCCAGGATGGTGCGCCCGAGTTTTTGCAGTTCGCCGAAACGGGCGAGGTAGTCCTGGAATTCCTGATTCAACAGCTGGGCGTCGTGAACATTGAGCTGGTGGCGAAGAATGATGTCGCGGAGCTTGACGGGGTGGGGCAGCAGGGCGTCTTCTTTCAGTTCCTCAAGAGCGGTGACGGCATCGTAGTGATACATAGGAGCTCCTGCAAATGCGATGAGAGAATTGTACTCGCTTGCGGAATGGCAGGGAATCAGGCGGCGGCGTGGAGAAATTCGTAGCGGTCGATTTTTGCGGCCACGCCCTTTTTTCCGTTTTGGGTCGCCTCGGTGCGAACGATCTGGCCGTGACAGCGGATATTGACGTCGCCCGAGCGCGTGACCTGCTCGGGAAGGGTGATGATAAATTCGATGGCACT
>Ga0075425_100004946_pt1 | contig 13799 bp, 11 predicted proteins | sample SoiMethybrSBSTD4_FD_75300 | JGI IMG/M metagenome (GOLD analysis project Ga0075425, IMG submission 75300) | Bulk soil microbial communities from a Populus tree surrounding site in Tennessee, USA - Soil MetaG P. TD hybrid SBSTD4 | ecosystem: Environmental > Terrestrial > Soil > Tree plantation...
TAGGCCGGTGCCGAACCGGACCTCATCGATCGCATGGAGGTTGGTCGGATCGGCGACCGCGACGAAGAGCCGCTTGCCGCGCCGGAAGAGCGGCAGCACTCGATGCTTGGCGAGGAGCTTGTCGCTTACGAGCCGGACGATCTCCAGGTCGAGATTTACCGCGTCGATATCGAAAAGCGGCACGCCGTACTCGTTCGAGGCCGCGACCGCAATGTCCCGGGCGTTGGCGGCACCGCTGGCGACGAGCTGCGTAACGACGCTGGTCTTGCGCTCGCGCGCCGCGTTCACCGCCTCGAGCATCGCCCCTTCATCGACGACCCCATCCTGTACCAGGCGCTGGGGCAGGCCTCCGAAGCCGGTGCGCGTCGCGGTCAGAGAAGCATTGTCATTCATGGGCTTATGGCAAGCGAAATAAGCCGAGTGATTTCAGTTTACCGCAGCGAGGTGACCGCGCAATGAGCGCGCAATTGTCAAATCTCATTTTGAGGGACGACCTGCTCGCCCCGGCGGGGTGCGCGTCACATTTGGCCAACGCACCCCTCGAAAGGCCCCCATCCGCGGGCCCGAGCGCCTGAATCGAAGCCGGTAGACTCGCTCAACGGCACTGCGTCGGGACGTACTTGGCCAGCACGTTACCGCCCGCTGACACAAGCATCGGTGGATTATTGCTCGCAGCCGTGCTGGCGGTGGCCGATGAGCAGGACCAGTCGATGTTGGGCGAGGTGGCGCCTGGCGCCGCGGGAAGCAATACAAAGGCGCCGGCTGAGTTGACCTGCGGAGTCAGCATGATGATGTTGGCTCCCGCGGGTAACTGTGGAAGGTTATTGCTGTTGTAGGTGATCTGGATATGACCATCGGCAGCGCTGATCGACAAGCCTGACACGTATTTGGTTGGCGTGAAGCCACCGGGCCCGGCCAGCGACGCAGACGCCGTGGCGAGGCCATTCATGCCGTTCGACTGAAAGCTTTCCGCCACGGAGATTTTGGCAGCGGAAGCCAAATGCAGGCCTTCGGTTACCTTCGAGCGTACGGTGTAGTCCTGGTAGGCCGGAATGGCGATTGCGGCCAGAATGCCGATGATGGCCACGACGATCATCAGCTCGATGAGGGTGAAGCCCGGTGCGGCGCGGACTGGAACCCGCCGCTGTGCCGGTGCTACATAAGCTTTCACATTCATAGGCTTAGCTGACACGCTCTCCAGAAATCGATTGTGAATAAGCGGTGCAGCTGATGCGGCGGCGCGCGTCACAGTTAGGCAGAAACCTGCGCGAGAAAAAAAGCCCCGGCACAGGGCCGGGGCTTTCGAGACTCCGAAGGAGTTTCAGGAGTCGCTTACTTGCACTGCGTCGGAGCGTACTTGGCAAGTACGGTACCGAGGACAGGGGTCAACATTCCAGGATTATTGGTGTTGGCAGTGGTATTCGTGACCGAGGCGCAAGCCCAGTCGACGTTGCCCGAGTCGCCGTTGGTGTTTGCCGTAGAGAGCAGCTCGTAGGCGCCACCCTTCTGGATCTGCGGAGTCAGGGTGATGATGTTACCCGCCGCCAGCTGCGGGACGTTCACGCCGTTGTACGTGACCGTGATCATGCCATTCACGGGACTGATGGACATGGCCTGCACGTACTTGGTCGGGCTAAAGCCATTCGCGGCGGCTAACGCATTCGATGCCGCGACGACGCCGTTGATGCCGTTAGACTGAAAGCCTTCCGCCACCGAGACCTTCGCAGCCGCGGCGAGATTCAGGCCTTCCGTCACCTTTGAGCGAACGGTGTAGTCCTGATACGCAGGGATGGCGATGGCCGCCAGGATGCCGATGATCGCCACGACGATCATCAGTTCGATAAGGGTAAAACCCTTTTGCACAGCTCTCATTGCATAAGCTCCTAATATTTTGGGTACACGCTAAGCGGCGCAAAGGGCGCCTGGCCGGGAAGCAGCAAGGCTTGTGCCAGAGCGTCAGAATAAACGTACGTTATTGATTTTTAAAGATAATATATTCATGCTGCGGACGTTGGACTTTACTTACTTTTGTCGCAGACTGACGCCACCCGTTGGCTGGCGCGTCAGAAAGTGACGTAAACCGTCACACCTCCGCCGGGGGCTGCGGCGGGCTCTGCCACTACTCGATGCCCAGCTTCTTGATTCGATAGCGCAGTGCCCTGAAGCTCATTCCCAGGAGCTTCGCTGCGGCGGTCTTGTTGTACCGTGTCTTCTCGAGGGCCTTGAGGATCGCCTCGCGCTCAATGCTCTCCAACTGACTGCCGAGAGCGCCATCCACGGCGATAGTGGCAGCAACGGCCGGTGTGGAAACCTCGGCATCGGGAGAGCGATTGGCCACACGCAGCCGGATATGTTCCGGTGTGATGATCCCGTTGGTGCTGAGGGTTAGCGCCCTCTCGAGTACATTCTCGAGCTCGCGCACGTTGCCAGGGAAAGGATAGGCCTCGAGCAGCTTCATAGCGGCGTCCGAGATCTGCGTCGCGGGCCCGTTTCCGCGGCGTGCGAGGCGCTCGAGGATAGCCGCGGCGATTTCCCGGATGTCGCCGCTGCGCTCGCGCAGTGCCGGGACGCGCAGCTCGATGACGTTGATCCTGTAAAAGAGGTCTTCCCGAAACAGTCCCTGGGCAACCAGGTCGGCCAGGTTCTTGTGGGTCGCGGACAGGATGCGCACATCGACCGTCTCTTCGCGCGCCTCGCCGACCGGTCGCACCGTTTTTTCCTGCACGACTCGCAGGAGCTTCACCTGCATGTGCAACGGCAGATCCGCCACCTCATCGAGAAACAGTGTACCGCCCTCGGCACTCTGCACCAGCCCCTTCTTGTCGGCCACAGCGCCGGTAAAGCTGCCGCGTTTGTGACCGAAGAGCTCACTCTCCATGAGCTCCGTCGGAATCGCGCCGCAGTTCACTGCCACGAAAGGTCCATCGCGCCGCGGACCGCTTTCGTGGATCATGCGTGCAACGAGTTCCTTGCCGGTGCCGGACTCGCCGCAAATATGCACCGGAGCCTGGCTACGGGCGACGCGGGCGATCATCTCGCGCAGCTGTTCCATCGCCGCTGAGCTGCCCAGCAGCCGTGGGCCACGCAGCGTGGAAGCGGTGCCCTCGGCCGAGGAAGCGAGGCGAATGGCGCTCCCGACGAGCTTGCGCAGCACGCCGAGGTCCAGGGGCTTCGACACGAAATCGAACGCGCCGAGCTTCAGCGCCCGCACCGCCGACTCGACATTCCCGTGCGCCGTGATCACGGCAACCGGCACCGACGCGCGGTGCTCCTGGATCCACGCCACCAGCTCGAGGCCATCGCCGTCGGGCAGCCTCATGTCGGTGAGACAGAGGTCGAAGCGCTCGGATTTGAGTAGGCGTCGCGCGCTGCTGATATCGGAGGCGCTGCGGGTGCGCAGGCTCATGCGGCCGAGCGTGAGGCTGACCAGCTCCAGCAGATCCGGCTCATCGTCCACCACGAGCACCACCGGCTGCCCGGCGGCAGTGCGATTGGCGACCACGGTTTCGCTCATCGGATCTCCCAGCGGCGCGGATCGGCGAACACCAGCCGGAATACGCTCCCCCCACCGGTGCGAGGCTCGTGCAGCAGCGTTGCGCCGTTGGTCTGCGCGAGCTCGCGCGCGAGAAACAGCCCGAGTCCCGTGCCGCGCCCGCCGCTGTAGAAGGGCTCGAAAATCCGCTCCGCATGCTCGGGCGCTACACCTTTGCCGCGATCGGCCACCTCCAGGAACGGCCGATCGCTGCCACTCATGCGTCCGTAGCGGATCTCGAGAATCTGATCCGGGGACTCCCCGATCGCATGCTTGAGTGCATTTTCACACAGATTCCAGACGATCTGCCGCAGTTGATCCGGATCGACGCTGACCTCGACATCCGGGCTCGCCGAGCTCAGCACGAGCCGGGACGCAGGCCATTGCATCGTCTGGCAGAACTCCTGCTGGAACTCGTGTGCCCAGGCGGTGAGCGGCAAACGCTCGAGTCGTGCCGCTTCGCGGCGCGAGAGACGCTGCACGTTATCGATGATCGCGCTCACCCGCTCGGCGTTGGCGCGGATGATCTCGGTGAGTCGCCGGTCATCACCCGTCAGATGGGACGACTCGCCGAGCAGTTGTCCGGCGTGGCTCATCGCGCCGACCGGGTTGCGGATCTCGTGAGCGATGCTGGCGCTCAGGCGTCCGAGCGCGGCGAGCTTGGACTGCTGCACCTTCTCCTCCATGAGGCTCGTGTCCTCGAGGAAGATGAGGACCGGGCCTGGACCCGATGCGCCGAGCTGAGCAAAGTGAGCGCGGATGAGGCGTGCGCCATCCGCCGCGACGAAGGTCTGGTCGAGCGGCGCAACGCCGCCGGCGGCGGCACCGGAGCGCTGGCGCCAGGACTCGAGCTGATAGAGCAGTCGCGCCGAAGCCTCGCCCAGCAGCGCGTCGGGATAGGCGTTCTCATCGCCCAGGATCTCGGCGGCTGACTCGTTGATGAGTCGGATGCGATCCTGTGCGTCGACCACCAGCAGGCTCTCGCGCAGATGCTGCACGATGTACTGCGAGAGCTGTGCGAGGTTGGCGAGGTCCAACTCCTGACGGCGCACCAGCGCCTCGCTCTCGCGCAGGCGGTTGGCAACCGGCCAAGTGGCGAGCGCCACGAGAAACAGCACCGCACCGAAGACTCCGGCGGTGATGTAGTCGGTGGCCGAGGACACGGTGGTCGCACCCGCGAACACCTGCGCCACCAATATGGCCAGTGCGGCGACGGCAGCGATGAGCAGCGCATCGCGGGGACCTGCGAGCACGGTGAGGGCAAATACGGGCAGCACCAGCAGTATGCCAAGACCGCTCGAGGCTCCGCCGCTCGCGTAGACGATGAATCCGATGGCCAGCGCATCGACGGTCGCGTTGACGAGTGCGACGATGCGCAGGCTCGACCAGTGCAGGCGCCGTGCAATGATGAGCAGCACCGCGGCGGTGAAATAGGTGATGCACGCACTGACGAGCAGGCGCGGACGCGCCGCGGTTAGCTCCCAGCGGGTTGCGGAAAGCGACTGCATCGACAGCAGCGTGAGTGGCACCAGGAGCCGATAGAGATTCAGCAGCCCAATCACCCGCCAGGCAAGATCGCTCGGGGTCACGAACGGGGAGGCGGCAATGGCCGTTGTCGGGCGCAATTTATTTGCCGGGAGATTGGACCAGGCAGCGACTGTAACACCTTGCTATCGGGCCGAAACGCGATGCGCATCGCAGCGCCGTCGGCCGCAGTCATGGCCTTCGATGTCGGATGCGCAAGCATGAGCGGCTGGTCAGCGGCAGCCGATTTCGAGCAGAATGCGCGCTTTACACGCTTGGGTCCGAAGAAAGATGAACCTGCACGAATACCAGGCCAAGGATGTGTTCCGCAGCTATGGCATTCCGGTGCCTGCGGGCAAGGTCGCGGCAAGTGCGGCGGAGGCGGTTGAGGCCGCGCGCGCCTTGGGCGGAACGGTCTGGGTAGTAAAGGCGCAGGTGCACGCCGGCGGGCGCGGCAAGGCGGGTGGCGTGAAGCTCGCGCGGGAAATCGATACGGTGCGTACCGCCGCGGGGCGCATGCTCGGCAAGCCGCTCGTCACGCAGCAGACCGGTCCAGAAGGATTACCGGTCGGCCGGGTGTACGTCGAGTCGGGCTCGGAGATCGCGCGCGAGCTGTATCTCTCGCTCACCCTCAACCGCGAGCGCGGGCGCATCGCGTTCATCGCATCCGTCGCAGGCGGCATGGACATCGAAGAGGTGGCTCACCGGACGCCGCAAAAGATTCTCACCACGACAGTTCATCCGGCGGCGGGCTTCGGTGCGCACCAGGGGCGTGAGCTGGCCTTCGGCCTCGGACTCGCCGGCGCGCAGCTCGGCCAGTTCCAGGAGCTCGCCGCGGCGCTGTACCGACTGTATCTCGAGAAGGACTTGAGTCTGGTCGAGATCAATCCCCTCATCGTGACGCGCGAGGGGGCGCTGCTGGCACTCGATGCCAAGATCAACGTGGACGACAACGCACTTTTCCGTCACCCCGAGCTTGCCGAGCTGCGCGATGCCAGCCAGGAAGACCCAATGGAGCGTCGCGCGGCCGAGCACGACCTCAACTACGTATCGCTCGATGGCAACATTGCCTGCATGGTGAACGGCGCGGGCCTCGCCATGGCGACCATGGACCTGATCAAGCTGCACGGGGGCCAGCCGGCAAATTTCCTGGACGTCGGAGGCGGCGCGACCAGCGAGCGGGTGACCGCGGCATTCGAGCTCATCCTGTCCAACAGCCGGGTACGCGCGGTGCTGGTCAACATCTTCGGCGGCATCGTGCGCTGCGACCTCATTGCCGATGGTGTCATCAACGCGGTCAAGAAGGTCGGCGTGCGGGTGCCGGTCGTGGTGCGGCTCGAGGGCACGAACGCCGACAAGGCGCGCGAGATGCTGGCGAGCAGCGGACTGAAGATCACGCCTGCCGCGGATCTCACCGATGCGGCGCGCAAGGTGGTAGCCCTCGCGGCAAAGGGCAAGGCATGAGCATTCTGGTCAACAGGAACACGCGCGTGATCTGCCAGGGGTTCACCGGCAAGCAGGGCACCTTTCATTCGCAGGCCGCGCTCGCCTACGGCACCAAGCTCGTCGGCGGGGTGACGCCGGGCCGCGGCGGCCAGAAGCATCTCGACCTGCCGGTGTTCGATACCGTCAAGGACGCCGTGCATCACACCGCCGCCACTGCCAGCATGATCTACGTGCCGGCCGCCGGCGCGGCCGACTCCATTCTCGAAGCGGTCGACGCCGGGATCGAGCTCGTGGTGTGCATTACCGAGGGCGTGCCAGTGAACGACATGGTGCGCGTGAAGGCAGTGCTCGGCGGCTCCGCTGCGAGGCTCGTGGGACCAAACTGCCCAGGGGTCATCACGCCCGGTGAATGCAAGATCGGCATCATGCCCGGTTTCATTCACAAGAAAGGCAGCGTCGGCATCGTGTCGCGCTCGGGGACGCTCACCTACGAGGCGGTCTTCCAGACCACCAACATTGGACTCGGCCAGAGCACCTGTGTCGGTATAGGCGGAGACCCGGTGCGCGGTATGAACTTCATCGACGTGCTGGAGCTCTTCGAGCGCGATCCGGGTACCGAAGGCATCGTTCTCGTCGGGGAAATCGGCGGAAGCGACGAGGAGGCGGCCGCACGATACATACGCCGCTTCGTCAGCAAGCCCGTGGTCGCCTACGTGGCCGGAGTCACCGCCCCGCCCGGCAAGCGCATGGGACACGCCGGCGCGATCGTCGCCGGCGGACAAGGCACCGCCGCTGACAAGTACGCAGCCTTCGAAACGGCCGGAGTGCGCACCGTGAAGTCCCCTGCGGAGCTCGGCGCCGCAATGGCGAAGTTGCTGCGCACCCGGGGAGGGGGCGCACGCGCGGGTGCGGTGCGGCGCACGAAGGTCCGGGCTGGCGCAGCGCGCTCCAAAGCCACCGCAACGCGATCCAAGCGCCTGCGCGCCGCTGCACGCCCTCGCGCCGGCCGCCCGACGCCGCGCGGCAAGCGCCGCTGAGTCATGAAAGAATAGCGCCCAGGGGCGGCGGGAACGGATCCGCCGCAAGGCGATGATCGCTGCCATGGGTGATACGCTGAAGATCGCGTTGGCGCAGCTCGATCTGCTGGTCGGCGACGTACGCGGCAATGCGGCCAAGGTCATCGCCAGCGCCCGTCACGCGCGCAGCGATCTCGGCGCCGACCTGGTGCTCTATCCCGAGCTCACACTTTCCGGATATCCGCCCGAAGACCTGCTATTCCACCGCGGCTTCCGGCGGCAGATCGAGGCGGGACTGAAGCAACTGTGCGCAGAGCTGCACGACGTGCCCGTGCTGGTGGGCTTCCCCGAATATACCGGCGGTGTCATCTACAACTCCGCGGCGCTCATTACCGGTGGGGCGATCGCCGCCATCCATCGCAAGGCGGAGCTGCCGAACTACAAGGTCTTCGATGAGAAGCGCTACTTTCAGCCCGGCGGGCAAGCGACACTCACCGTTTGCCGTGGATTCCGCACCGGGCTGCTCATCTGTGAGGACATCTGGGAGCCACACTCCGTGCAGCTGGCGCGCGCCGACGACGCACAGCTCCTGGTGGTCATCAACGCCTCGCCGTACGAGATCCACAAGCAGCGCGAGCGCGAGGAGATCGCGCGTGCCCGTATCCGCGAGGCGGGACTGCCACTCGCCTACGTGAATCTTGTAGGTGGTCAGGATGAGCTCGTATTCGATGGCAACTCCTTCGTAATGGACGCCGACGGCCAGCTGGTCGTGCGCGCGCCGCCGTTCGCAGAGGGGACCTGGATCGCGGAGTTCGCCCGTGACGCCAGCGGCCGCGTTGTGCCGGTTGCTGGCACGGTAGCTCCGGAGCTCGCCGATGAGGCGAGTGTCTACAGCGCACTGGTGCTCGGGGTGCGCGACTACGTCGACAAGCACGGATTTCCGGGTGTGGTGATGGGGCTCTCGGGCGGAGTCGATTCCGCGCTCACACTGGCGATCGCCGTGGACGCGCTCGGGAGCGAGCGCGTGCAGGCAGTGATGATGCCCTCGCGTTACACCTCTTCCATGAGTCTCGAGGATGCGCAGCAACAGGCACAGATCCTCAAGGTGAAGTACAGCGTACTGCCGATCGAGGCCATGTTCGCGGCGACCCTCGCCACGCTCAGCGAGGAGTTCGCGAACCTGCCCGCAGACGCTACCGAAGAGAATATCCAGTCCCGCTGCCGCATGCTGCTGCTCATGGCGCTGTCGAACAAGACCGGGCGCATGCTGCTCACCACCGGCAACAAGAGCGAGATGGCAGTCGGTTACGCCACACTCTACGGCGACATGGCCGGCGGGTTCGCGCCGATCAAGGACTGCAGCAAGCTGCTGGTGTATCGCCTGGCGAAATACCGCAACTCACGCGGCCGTGTCATACCGGCGCGCGTCATCGAGCGTGAGCCATCTGCCGAGCTGCGCGCTGGGCAGAAGGACAGCGACTCGCTTCCGCCTTACGAGGTACTCGACCCCATCCTGGAGGCCTTCATTGAGGAGGACCTCTCGGTGGATGAGATCGAAGCGCGCGGTTTCGATCGCGCCACCGTTGCCCGGGTGCTCGACCTGGTGAAGCGTAATGAATACAAGCGGCGGCAGGCGCCGCCGGGCGTGCGCGTGAGCCGTCGTGCCTTCGGACGCGACTGGCGCTACCCCATCACGAGCGGTTACCGCCGCTGAGCGGCGGCCGGGCGGGCTACCAGAACCTCCACCAGGACTTCTTGACGTCGGCCTGGAGCGTGCGGCCGTCTCCCGCGTAGTTCGCGGCATACACCTCGCGGCTCTGCGTGGCGAGCGCCTGCAGCTGCAGGTGGTCGTAGCACTGGATCAGCAGGTCGAGCGCTTCCTGAACCGCCGGCGAGCCGTCGTATTGCTCGATGGCACCCCGGGCACGCTGGGCCGCGGCAATGTAGGCGCCTCGCTTGTAGTAGTAGCGCGCGACGTGCACCTCGTAGCTCGCGAGGCGATCGCGCAGGTAGACCATACGCTGCAGCGAATCGTGTGCGTACTCGCTCTTCGGGTACTGTTCCACGACGGTCTTGAAGGCGGCGAATGATTTACGCGCCTCGCTCGGCGGCCGCTTGCTGAGGTCCGCACGGAAGAGCCGCTCGAGCGCATTCGGCGTACGCTCGAAGTCGACGAGTCCCTTGACGTACCAGGCGTAGTCGACGCGCGGATGCGTCGGATTCTCGCGGATGAAGGTGTCGGCGGCATCGGTCGCGGACTCCTTCTCACCGGCGCGGTAGTATGCATAGATGAGGTCGAGTCGCGCCTGACGGGCCTCGTCGGTGAACGGAAAGCGCGCCGTCAACTGCTCGTAGATCTTGATGGCACCGTTGAAGTCGTACGACTCGAGGCTCTTGTGCGCCTTCTTGTAGAGCGCCTCCGGGGTGACCTTCTTGGGGTCCTCGCGGTGCGTGCGGCATCCGGATAATGCAAGCAGCACGACACACAACGCGAGCAGGCCGCCGCGTAGCGGACCAGAGAGCAACATCGAGGAAGGGCCTTTCTGTGGCTGCACGCCGTATAAGTGCGCGGAGTATAGCTAATCCCGCCCGGGGACTGACCGCGGAGGCCTCGCAGGAGTTCCGTATGCACGCCCTGAGCCTTCCCGCCGAGGCCGCGGGTCTGCGGTTCGACCAGGCCCTGGCCCGCGCGCTGCCGCAATACTCGCGTGCCCGGCTCAAGACCTGGATCGAATCGGGTGCGGTGCAGGTCGATGGCCGGCCCCTGCGCGCCAAGGATCGCGTGCTGGGAGGCGAGCAGGTGCGCATCCACGCACACTTGCCCCCGCAGGGCGAGGTGCAGGCGGAGGCCATGCCGCTCGCGGTGATATTCAGGGACCGCTCGATCCTGGTGGTCGACAAGCCCGCGGGTCTCGTCGTCCACCCGGGAGCCGGCAACCCACGCCACACGCTGCAGAATGCGCTGCTCGCCCTCGATCCGCGGCTCGCCCTCGTGCCGCGCGCCGGCCTGGTACATCGTCTCGATAAAGATACGAGCGGGCTGCTCGTCAATGCGCGTACCCCGGAGGCGCACACCGCGCTGACAGCGGCGCTTGCGGCGCGGCAGATCACGCGCGAATACCTGGCGCTGTGCAGCGGAGTCATGACCGGCGGAGGCACGATCGATGAGCCCATCGGTCGTCACCGCACTCTCCGTACACGCATGGCGGTGCGCGGGGACGGACGCGAGGCCATCACCCACTACCGCATCGAGCGGCGCTTTCGGGCCCACACGCTCGTGCGCGTCACGCTCGAGACCGGACGCACGCACCAGATCCGCGTCCACCTGGCCCACATCGGTTTCCCGATCGTCGGCGATCCGGCATATGGCGGACGCCGCCGTGTTCCGGCCGGTTGCCCGCCGGATATCGCGGAGGCGCTGCGTGCCTTCCCGCGCCAAGCATTGCACGCCGCACGGCTCGTGCTGAGGCATCCAACCAACGGACGCGAGCTGCGGTTCGAGGCGCGACTGCCGCAGGACATGCAGCGGCTCATCGGCAAGCTCGAGTCGGAGCGGACGTGAACGGGGACGCGAAATCCATCGGAGTCCTCACACCCCAATGGCCAGCCCCAGCGAATGTCCATGCCGCATTCACGCTACGCGGCGGCGGTGTAAGTGCCGCTCCTTTCGACACGCTCAATGTGGGAACGCACGTGGGCGATGATGCCCAGGCAGTGGCGCAGAACCGCCGGCTCATCCGGGCGGCACTGCGGTTGTCGGCCGAACCCGCCTGGATGGAACAGCTACACGGCGTGGAGGTGCTCGACCTGGATGCGGATGCAACCCACAGAGACGCTGCAACGGCCGGTATCCCCGGCGCGGATGCCGCCGTTACCCGCAGTGCGGGCCGAGTCTGCGTCGTGCAGGTTGCGGACTGCCTGCCCGTGCTGCTGGCAGTTCGTGACGGCTCGGCGGTTGCCGCCGCTCATGCCGGGTGGCGCGGCCTCGCGGCGGGTGTGCTGGAGGCCACCGTTCGGACGCTGGCGGTCGAGCCGGCACAGCTCATCGCCTGGCTTGGTCCGGGCATCGGCACGGCACACTTCGAGGTCGGTGACGAGGTGCGCAGCGCTTTTCTGGCGCACGACGACGGCGCCGCAGCTGCGTTCCTCGGCAACCCGCGCGGACGCTGGCAATGTGATCTCGTGGCGCTCGCCAGGGCGCGACTTCTCGGGCTGGGTGTTGCCGCGGTGTTCGGCGGCGAGTGGTGTACGTACGCCGATGCGACCCACTTCTTCTCTTACCGTCGGGATGGGCGTTGCGGACGCATGGCGGCACTCATCTGGCGAGACGAGCAGTCATGACTCTGCTGTTGACCATCATGCTGTTCGCCGCTATTGGCGGCATTGCGAGCGCGGCGTTCGCGGTGGTGTTCCTGTGGGTACGCGAGGAACACAGCGCACTCATCCTTCCGCACTTCATCAGTTTCGCGACCGGAGCGCTGCTCGGAGCAGCGCTGCTCGCCCTGCTTCCCGAAGCGATGGCCGCGGCCGGCCCAGGAGGGGCCCATGGGATCGGGCTCGCGCTCGTCGCGGGTCTCGGGGTGTTTTTCGTGATCGAGAAACTGGTGCTGTGGTGGCACGCGCACGTGCACGTTCATGGCGAGGATGCTGCCGCTTGTCCTCAGCATGCCGACGGAGTGGTCCACGATCACGCTCGTGATCGTGCCTCGGGTGTGCTGGTGCTCGTGGGCGACAGCCTTCACAATGCACTCGATGGCGCCCTGATTGCGGCGGCCTTCCTCGGCAGCGTGCAGCTGGGGGTTCTGACGACGCTCGCCGTCGCGGCCCATGAGATTCCGCATCGGGTGGGGGATTTCGCGATTCTCGTGCAGGCGGGGCTGTCACGCTCGCGCGCGTTGCTGCTCAATCTCGCCACGGGAATCGCCTCGGTGCTTGGCGCGGTGCTGGCGTACATTGGGTTGCGCGAGACGCAGAGCGCGCTGCCCTACGCGCTGGCCTTTGCCGCCGCTGGGTTCATCTACATCGCCGTTGCCGGTCTGATCCCGGGGCTCCATCGTCGCGCGGATCCGCGCACCAGTGCGATCCAGGTGATTCTGATCACAGCAGGCGTCGTGGTGATCGCCGCAGCCGAGCAGTTGACGCAGAGATAACGGTGGCCGTGACAGTTACTAACTCGCAGCGCCCGACGTGACACAGGTCCTTGAACTGCAGACGAGGCGCACGCTGCGTCGGGAGGCGTGTGATCTGCTCACCAAATTTCCTGGCTGCACTGTTCCGGTCGCTGCCAGATCCGGGTACTATTTTATGAAGCACACGCAATCCGTGTTTTAGCTCAGCATGCTGCTCGATTGGCTCGATACTCGCGACGCAACCAGGGTAGGCACTGCTCTGGCGGACGACTTTGTCATGGACAAAGCGGCCGGTGCGCGCGTGGATTCGCAGGACACGCGCGTCGCCGGCGCACTGCTGCAGCGACTGTTGCAGACGTTCCTGCAGCGCGTCGACCGTGAGGCGCGCTCTCTGGAACTCAATCTCCTCAAGCGCGCGAAGCTCGCCAACTCCTTCAAGTGGCGCTTGCTCGAGAAGGGGGTCGAGCCGCAGATCGTGGATGAGCTCACCCGGGCTCTGCTGGTGCGCCTGAGCACGGGCCGCACCGAGCCTCGGCCAGCGGAATCGCGTGGCGCAGCCAAGCGACGCCGCAGCAGCGAGTCTCTGCTCGCGCGGGCGAATGATCTTTTCGCTGCAAAGGCTTACGCGCAAGCGGCGGACACCTACCGTGAGCTGCTGCAACTCGAGTCGCCCAGCGCCGTCGCCTGCAACAATCTCGGTGCGGCGCTCTGCAAACTCGGCCGCTATCAGGAGGCGGAGCAGCAGTTCCGTCGTGCCATCGGCATCAAACCATCTTATGCCGATGCGCACTGCAATCTGGGAACGGCGCTTCGATGGCGCGGCCGTGTCGTGGAGTCCGAGGCATGCCTGCGACATGCCCTGAAGCTGAAGCCGACTTACATAGATGCTCAGCTCAGTCTCAGCACGACGATCCTGCTGCTGAGTCGTTGGGACGAGGCCAAGTCGCTCCTGGCGAGCGTGCTCAGACGCGCACCGCGCAACGTAACGGCTCTGGTCAGCCTTGGGCAAATCGCAGGTCCGGAGGGGCGCTTCGACGAAGCGGAGTCTCTTTTCAAGCGAGCGATAGAGATCGACCCGCAGGCTCAAGCGGCCTGGGCGGGGCTGGTCTGGCTGCGAAGAATGACCTCCGCCGACCGCGCTTGGCTCGAGCG
>Ga0075425_100004950_pt1 | contig 13790 bp, 10 predicted proteins | sample SoiMethybrSBSTD4_FD_75300 | JGI IMG/M metagenome (GOLD analysis project Ga0075425, IMG submission 75300) | Bulk soil microbial communities from a Populus tree surrounding site in Tennessee, USA - Soil MetaG P. TD hybrid SBSTD4 | ecosystem: Environmental > Terrestrial > Soil > Tree plantation...
TACTTCCCCTTCTTGTCCTTGTACGAGGTGTCACAGATCTCATCGGCGCCGAGGAAGAGCACCTGCGCGATTCCCTCGTTCGCATAGATCATCGCGGGCAGGGGAGTCGTGTTGGAAATCTCGAGCGTCACGTGGCCTTCCCACTCCGGCTCCAGCGGCGTCACGTTCGTGACGACACCGCAACGCGCGTACGAGCTCTTTCCGACGCAAATCGTCATCACGTCGCGCGGGATCCGGAAATACTCCACGCTCCGACCCAGCGCGAACGAGTTGGGCGGCACGACGCAGACCGGCCCCCTGAAATCTACGAAGGATCTCGGGTCGAAATTCTTGGGATCGACGACGGTGGTGTAGACGTTCGTGAAGATCTTGAACTCGTCCGAGATCCTGAGATCGTAGCCATACGAGGAAACCCCGTAGGAGATGATCCCTTCACGGACCTGCTTCTCCGCGAACGGCTCGATCATTTGGTGGTCCCGGCACATTCTCCGAATCCACTGGTCGCTCTTGATCATGTCCGCATTGTGCCATGGAGCGAAGCAGGAAGGGGAGGGGGATTCCGGGGGGAGCGCTACTTGTGACGCTTGCTTGCCCGCTGAGCCTTCTCGAGCTCCTTCGCGAGCGTCTCGATGTGGTAGGGCTTGTTCACGAACCCGTTCGCGCCCTCGCGCGTCAGGCTGTCGGCCGAGGCGTTGTCCGCGTATCCGGTCGAGATCAGGACCGGGAGATCAGGCTCGATCTCGCGCAGCTTGACCAGGGTTTGCGGGCCGTTGAGTCCCGGCATGATGAGGTCGAGGATCACCACGTCCGGGCAGGCGCCGTTCTTCACGGTCTCGATCCCGGCATCCCCGGACGGCGCGGTCAGGACGGAGTAGCCGAGGTACTTCAAGATCTCCGACGCCACCTGACGCACGGGCTCTTCGTCGTCGATGACGAGCACCGTGCCTTTCGTGTCGGCCATGAAAACCCCCGAGGGTGGACTCGCGCAGTCTCACCCATTCGGATCATCGGCACCACCGCCCGGAAACTTGACCGTGCCCCGGCATGGCCTCGCGTATAATCTCCTCCCCCATGGAACGGCGACTCTACATCGAGACTTACGGATGCCAGATGAACGTGGCTGATTCCGAGCTGATGCTGGGCCAGCTCGGCCGCGCCGGCTACCGCCGCGTGGAGAAGGCCGAGGAAGCGGACGTGATTCTGGTGAACACCTGCGCCATCCGGGAGCACGCCGAGCAGAGGATCTACGGCCGGCTGGGCGAGCTGACGCGCCACAAGATTCGGCGCCCCCGAGTGGTCCTGGGCGTGGCGGGCTGCATGGCACAGCACCTGCGCGCCAAGCTGATCGAGCGCGTGCCCCAGCTCGACCTCGTGGTCGGCCCCGACGGCTACCGCCGCCTTCCGGAGCTGATCGAGGAGGCCCGCGAGGAGCCGACCCTGGCCGTGCGCCTGAGCCGCGTGGAGACCTACGGCGACCTGGTTCCGGCGCGGGCCGACGGCGTGCGGGCGTGGGTGAGCATCATGCGCGGGTGCGACAAGTTCTGCGCCTTCTGCATCGTCCCCTACGTGCGCGGGCGGGAGCGAAGCCTTCCCGCCGATGAGGTGATGCGCCAGGTCGAGCACGCGGCGGCGGAGGGATTCCGCGAGATCGTCTTCCTGGGCCAGACCGTGAACGCCTACCGAGACGCGGAAGCCGGGGTGGATTTCGCGGAGCTTCTCATCCGCGCGAACCGCGTTCCCGGGATCGAACGGATCCGGTTCACGTCCCCGCATCCGTCCGACATGACCGATCGCGCGATCGAGGCGATGGCCGCGTGCGAGAAGGTTCCGCCCCATCTCCACCTTCCGCTCCAGTCGGGGTCGGACTCCGTGCTCTCGAGCATGCGCCGGATCTACACGATCGGAGCGTACGAGGACCTCGTCGCGAGGATCCGCCGCGCGGTTCCCGGAATCGCGCTCTCGACGGACATCATCGTGGGATTCCCGGGAGAGAGCGAAGAGGACTTCGAGGCGACCCGAGCGGCCATGGATCGAATCGGGTATGAGAGCGCCTTCATCTTCAAGTATTCTCCGCGGCCTGGAGCGCGCTCGGCGGAATGGCCCGAGACCGTGAGCGACGAGGAGAAGACGCGCCGGATCACGCTCCTGATCGAGGAACAGAAGGCCAGGTCTCTCCTCAAGAACCAGGCTGACCTGGACTCCGTCGTCGAGGTTCTGGTCGAGGGTCCGACGAAGCGCGCTCCGGACGAGTGGTTCGGAAAGTCCGCGCACTTCAAGACGACCGTGTTCCCGCACGGCGGGGAGCGCGTGGGAGATCTCGTTCCGGTCCGCGTCGCCGCGGCCACGCCGCACGCGCTGTTGGGGGAGGGCGTACGGGCAGCGAATGTCGCCGCGGCGGAGGACGCGCTGGTCTGACGCGCCGCTTCCTCGTCCTGGCACTCGTCACATTCTCCCTCGTCCTTCCGTCCGAGGCGCACGCCGTCCGCGCGCCGGGCCTCCGCTACCGCATCGAGGTCATGCTCGACCCGGTGCGGCATCGCCTGACGGGTCACGAGACGATCGTCTACCGGAGCGGCGCGGACTCAGCGCTCCCCTCGATCTACCTGCACGCCTACCCGAACGCCTTCCGCGACCACCATACGATCTACGCGCGCGAGGGGGAACGCTGGGGTGAGGACTACGCGGTTCGCTTCGCGGCGTCCCGCGACCGTGGCTGGATGACGATCGATTCCGTGACCGTGGGGGGGAAGCCCGCGGCCATCGAGCTGGACGAGACCATCGCGAGGATCGATCTTCCGCGGCCGCTCCTCCCGCGCGACTCGGTCATCGTACGGCTTCGTTTCGCGGTTCAGGTGCCGCGGCCGTTCAACCGGCTCGGCCACGCCGGCGACAACTACTCCATGGGGCAGTGGTACCCCAAGGTCGTGGTCCACGACGACCGCGGATGGCACCCCGATCCGTACCACTACTTCGCCGAGTTCTACGGCGACTACGGCACGTTCGACGTCGCGATCACCCTCCCCGATCGCTTCTGGGTCGGCGCGACCGGTGTGTTCCGCGGCGCGACAGGGGGGGACAACGAGATCCCGCTCGCGGATGGGGAGACGGGCGACAGCGTCAGCGTGCGTCTCCTGGCTGTCCCCGCCGACTCTCTCCGCAACCGGTGGCCGCGGACGATGCTCGCCGTGGAGAGCGACCTCTCCGAGCGCGACGACAAGTCGGCCGCGCCGCTCCAGATGAAGCAGGGGACGCCCCTCGTGCTCCGGGTGCCTCGGGCCGCGCCCGTCCACTACAGCTATTCCTGGGTCGAATCCAAGCGTGAGACGCGCCGCGAGGCCGACGCGGCGGGCCGGCCGGGACCGCTGAGGCTCATCCTCGCGTCGCGCGACACCTCGATCGTGGATTCGATCCGGGCGCTCGCCGCACCCCAGGCGCCCGGCGACAGCGCTCTCCCGTCACTCAAGACCGTCCGATTCCACGCCGAGCGCGTCCACGATTTCGCGTGGGTCGCCTCGCCCGAGTACGTCCGCGCCGACACGGTGTGGAATCGGATCCAGATCCGCGCGCTTGCCTACCGCGAGGACCAGGATCTCTGGGCCGATCAGCGCGCGACCGTGGTCTCGGTGATGAAGTTCATGACCCGGGAAGTCGGGCCCTACGTCTGGCCCTCGTTCACCAGCGCGGAGAGCTACCTCGGCGGGGGCGCGATGGAATATCCGATGCTCATCATGAACGAGCCCGATCTTCCCTCCGACTGGGTCGAAATGCTGGACGTCACGATCGCGCACGAGCTGGCCCACAACTGGTTCTACGGGATGCTGGGGAGCGACGAGCGCGCCTTTCCCTGGCTCGACGAGGGCTTCACTCAGTACATGGAGAATCGCTACAGCGACTGGAAGTATCCGAACGGGCTCCTCAAGCGCCGGAAGCTCCTGCCGTGGACGAGCCCGTTGCGCGATTTGTTCCTCGACGAGAACCGCTACCTCAACCACGTCGCCGTGCGCGACGAGCAGCCGATCGACACGCCCGCGGAGCGCTATCTCGGCGGGGGACCCTACGCGGTCGGGGCCTACAGCAAGCCTGCGATGATGCTGCGCACGCTGCACGGGATCCTGGGGGAGGCCCGATTCCGCGCGTTCCTCGGAGAGTACTACCGGAGCAATCTGCTGAGGCACCCGCGGCCGGAAGACGTGGTGGCCGCCGCGAATCGCTCCACGGGGCTGGATCTCTCCAGCTGGTTCGCCACATGGCTCGACCGCACTGGACTTCCGAGCTACTCGATCCGGGACGTGGAGCGCGACCGGATCGAAGGGGAGCGTGTCGCGACGGTGCGGGTGCGATGCAAAGGGGACTGCATCGAGCCGGTGAAGCTCCAGGCCACGTTCGCGGACGGAGCCCGCGAGACACGAACCCTCGACGTGAAGTCGGGCGGGGCCCAGCCCACGTTCGGGGGCCAGTCGCGTCTCGCGAAGGCGGTGCTGGATCCGGATCACGACATCGTGGAGTGGAGCCGGCTCGACAATCAGAACGGATTCCCGCCTCTGCGCTTCAAGCCGCTCCTCGACTTCCCGAGCTCGGAAGCCATGACCTTCGTCTACGGTCCGATGATCTGGCACGGTCGAGCCGAGGGAGTACGCCTGGGCGCGTGGACCTCGGGTCGATACCTGGCCTCGTCCGACTTTCCGGACGGCGTCGTCGGCGCGGGCGGGAGCGCGATCGTGGGCACGAGGCGCGGCGACTTCTCGGTCGGAGGCTGGACCTCGAGGCGCGTGGGGGCGCTCGGCGCGCGGAGCCGGGTCGGCCTCGAGGCGTGGCGGGACGCGGGACTGTTTCGCGCGGGCCTGAGCGCGGGAAATCTGGTGACCGAGCCCGGCCGGCGCCGTCCGTGGCGCGCGTGGAGTCTCTCCCTCGATTACCGTGACCGCTACGATCTCGCTCCGGTGGATCCGCGCTACTGGTCGCCCGGTCGGACGCTCCAGGGAAAGGCGCGAGTCGCGCTCGACACGCAGGGCCCGCGGCGCGCGGAGCACCTCGAGCTGGATCTGCGTGGAGGCGGCCATACCGAGCGCCTCTCCGTCGAGGCGCGGCAGCGCGTGGATTTCCTCGAGCGCGCCAACGCCCATCTGAGGTGGAGGATCTTCGCGGGATCGGCGTTCGATCGTCCGCCGCGGGAGCTTCTCTTCGACGTCGCCGAGGGGAGCCGTGTGGACTCGGTCGGTCGGTTCTACCTCAACGACCGCGGCCCGCTCCTCCGCTCCGGGCACTACTGGATCGCGGGCGGGGGCGGGCTTCGGGGCTACCGGGGCCGCGCCGCGCTGGGGAAGCGGGTCTGCGGCCTGAATCTGGATCTGGACCTTCCCATGCTTCCCGTCTCCCTCTTTGGCGACGTGGGTCGCGTGGAATCGATCAGGCATACCCTCGGCGACGCGGGTTTGGGCTACTCTTTGGGTCCGGTGCGAATCACGGCGCCCCTCTGGGTGGGGCGCCCGCAGGCGGACGAGGGTCCATGGCACGCACGGTGGCTCATCTCCCTGGAGTCGCTCCAGATCTCCTTCTGAGCGGGGAGCGGGAGCAGAGGCTCGGCCGTCTCACGGCTTCCGCCAAGGTCTCGCGATGGATCCCGGCGGCCATCTTCGTGTCCGCCCTCCTCCTCCGCGCCGCCTTCTTCACGGCCCATTCCCGCCCCCTCCAGTCCGACGAAATCGACTACGACGAGCTGGGGTGGACGCTCGCGACAACCGGAGCGTACTCGTCCCAGGGCCACCCCACCGCGTATCGTCCCATCGGCTATCCGGCATCGATCGCGGCCGTCTACGCGATCGCGGGGAGGAATCCGCTCGCCGTGAAGTGGGCGCAAGCCATCCTCGATTCGGGAACGGCCGTTCTTCTCTTCGCGCTGTTCTCGCGACGCCATCGGGCCGCCGGCTTCATCGCGGGCGTGGCGTGGGCCTGGTTCCCCGCCGCGATCCTGTTCACGGACCAGCTCTTCTCCGAGAGCCTTCTCGTCTTCTTCCTCGTGGGCTTCTTCTACGTCGCGAGTCGGGATGACGCAAAGCCGTGGCTCGCCCGGGCGGGCGGCCTGCTCCTCGGCGGCTTGATTCTGATCAAGCCGCTCGTGATGTCCCTCTTCGCCGTGGCGGCGCCGTACGCGCTCGATCCCAAGCGTCCACGGCGCCGCGTGGCGATGCTGGCCTTCGCCTTCCTCCCCGTCGCGCTCTGGATCGCCCGGAACGCGCTCGTGATGGGCGCCCCGGTCCTCACGACCAGCGCCGGCGTGAATCTCTTCATCGGAAACCATCGGGGAGCCACCGGGAGCTATGCCCCCGTGGACGCGGCGACGGCTCCTCCGGAGGGGCGCACGGAGATCCAGAACGACGCCTTCGCCGGACGGGCGGCGCTCGACGACATGGCCCGTGACCCGTTCGGGACCGCGGCGCGCGCCGTCCGGAAGGTGCTCCTCCTGGCCACTTCCGAAGGGGAACTGGTCGTGGGGCATTTCGCGAAGGACGACGGCCGGTACCGCGAGCGATTCCGATCCGTCCCCGCGTGGATCCATCTTCTCGTCAGCGTGCCGTCGGCCCTGGTGCTCGTTCTGGGCGTCCTGGGGCTCCTCACCCGCGCCCCGGACCGGACGAGCCGTCTGTTCTACGCGCTCCTCGTGGGGACGGTGCTCTCCACGATCATCTTCTTCGGCGGGAGCCGGTTCCGCTTTCCCCTCATGGCGCCGCTCGTGGGTTTCGCGGCGGAATTCTCGTGTGCGTGGCGGGCCGGAGCGGTGGCCTTCACGAAACGGAAGCTCGTTCTGGCGACCGCCACGATCGGGACGTTCCTGGCCGTATGGGCCTGTGAGATCTACCTCCTGACGGCGGCTTGACTTCCCCCGGGGCCGGGCGGAGAATCGGCCCGTACCGCCGCGCGACATCCACAACCGGAGATCTCGCCATGAAGGTCGACATCAAGTACTGCACGGAATGAGGGTACAAAGACCGAGCCGCCAGTTTGGCGGCTGAGCTGAAGAAACGTTTGGGCCTCGAGTCCAATCTAATCGCGGGTGGGGGCGGCGTCTTCGAGGTCTCCACGAACGGCAAGATGATCTTCTCCAAGAAGTCGGAAGGACGGTTCCCCAATCCCGAGGAGATCGTCGGAGCGCTGCAGAAAACTGAATAATCGGGGCCAAAGAGGCCCGCACGTCCCAGGATTGCCGGCCCCGCGACGCGGGGCCGTGCCGTTTTCGAGAGGGCTGATGCGTTCCCGTTCCTTGATCGGCGCGATCGCGTGTTTCACCCTGGTGAGCGCTCTCGCGGCTCCGCCGTGCGCCGCCGCTTCCGAAACCATCCTCCGCCAGACGCTTTCGAACGGGCTTCGGGTGATCCTCGTCGAGAATCACTCCAAGCCCCTCGTGGCCGCGTGCGTCTTCGTGAACGGCGGGAGCCGCACGGAGACGCCCACGCTCTCGGGCCTGAGCCACTATTACGAGCACCTGATCTTCCGCGGCGGCTCGCTGAAGCAGGGGGAGCTGGAGTACCGGAAGCAGATGGAGCGGATCGGAGAGGAGACCGGATACACCACGAACGACTACACCTGCTACAAGTTCATCGCGCCCAAGGGGGACTTCGACGAGGCGCTGGAACGCTCCGTGGATGCATGGATGAACCTCAAGCCGACCCAGGCGAAGGTGAACAAGGAGCGGGAAGTCGTGATGTCGGAGTTCAAGCAGGGTGAGGACCGGCCCGACTACAAGGTCTACTACCAGATCGAGCGCCTCATGTTCCGCGACCATCCCTACAAGCGGGACACGATCGGGCTCCGGGACGTCATCGAGCACGCCAGCCTCGCCACCTTCCGGACGTTCTACGAGGACCGCTACGTTCCCAACCAGATGATCCTCGCGGTCGTGGGGGATTTCGACGCCGCCGCGATGCGCCCGAAGCTCGAGAAGGCCTTCGGGACCTACCAGCGCGGGCGGGACGACTTCGAGCAGGGGGTGTTCGAGAAGCCCCAAGCCGAGTTCCGGATGGGCCTCGAGTCCATGAAGACCCAGAGCGCGTGGACCTATCTTGGATTCCACGTGCCCCCTTATTCCGATCCGGACGCTCCCGCCCTCACGGTGCTCGCGACGCTCCTCGGAGACGGCAGCTCCTCCCGCCTCTACAAGGCGCTCAAGGAGCGCGAGAATCTGGTTACCTCCGTGGACGCCGGGTTCCAGCCGCGGAAGGATCCGGGGATGTTCCTCGTCTCGGCCGAGCTTCCGCCGCAGAACGAGGCGAAGGTGTTCGGGATCATCCGGGACGAGCTGAAGCGTCTCGCGACCGGCCCGATCGCCGCGGCGGAGCTGGGGCGCGTGAAATCGAGTCTCGAGAACACGTACACATTCGCTTCGGAGCGTTTCCTCTCGCGGGCGGAGCGACTCTGCCGCTTCGCCATCATGTCCGACGTCTCCCTCGAGCCGCTCTGGCCTTCCCTGATCGGGAGTGTGACGGCGGAGGATCTCCAGCGCGTCGCGAGGCGCTACCTCGCCGCGGACCTCGCGTCCTACTCCGTGATCCGTCCCGAGGGGACGACCGGCCCGACCGAGAGCGAGATCCGCGCGATGCTCCCCGCGTGGCGTGAGGGCTGGCCGGCGCAGGGCGCGCTGGCGGCGGCCTCGAGCCTCAAGAAGGAAACGTTGCCGAACGGCGTGACGCTCCTCCTCAAGGAGGACCATTCCACGCCGGTCGTCGCCGTTTCCGCGCTCGCCCGCGGCGGGCAGTGGATCGAGCCCGAGGGACTGGCCGGCGTCTCCAACATGGCCGCCATCCTGCTCCGCCGCGGCGCCGGCTCGATGAGCGCGCGCGAGATCTCGGAGCGAGCCGATGCCCTGGGCATGACGCTCAGCTCTGACGGAACGGCGGACTACGCCGAGGTGGAATGGCAGGTCCCAGCGAAAAATTTCACGAAGGCCTGGGACATCTTCCGCGACGTGGTCACGCGACCGGCGTTCCCTTCGAGCGAGGTCGCGAAGGTGAGACAGGACCTGATCCAGCAGGCGCGAAGCCTGGGCGACCGCCCCTTCGACTACACGAACGTTGCCTACTACCGGGCGCTCTACGCCCATTCGCCCTATCGCAACCCGGTCGAGGGAGACACCGCCTCGCTCGCAAAGATCCAGCTTGCGGACCTGCGCCGCGCGTACGAGACCGCGTTCTCGGGGAAGAATCTGGTCATCGCGATCGTGGGGGATTTCGACGCGACGACGACGCTGGAGAACGCGCGCCGCTCCTTCTCGAGGCTTCGTCCCGGGAAGCCCGTGATCACCGAAGCCCAGCGCGACGAAGCCCCGAAGGAAGGCCGGATCGTCTTCGTGAACAAGGACCAGGAGCAGGTCACCTACAACACCGGATGGCCCACCTGCACGATGCACGACGCCGACTACGTGCCCCTGAAGCTGGCCGTGAACCTGATCGGGGACCGGCTCTTCTTCAAGTACGTCTACGAGAAGGGCGTCGCCTACCGTTCCTGGTTCTACATGTCGGACCGGTTCGGGCAGATGTCCGCCATGAACGAGATGGGCGTGACTCCCTCCAATTTCCCCATGGCCTCGGCCGGGGTGCTCGACGATGTCGCGCGGGTGACTCGGGAGGGCGTGACGAAGGCGGACCTCGACGGCATCGTCTCGAAGACGCTCTCGCGATACTACCTGGGCGCCCAGGTGGACGCGGAGCAGGCTGGGCGCCTCGCGTTCTATGAGCTATCGGGCCTGGGATACGAATTCGCGGATCGCTATCCGGAGATGCTCCGGAAGGCTACTGCCTCCGAGGTCACCGCGGCGGCGCGGAAGTACCTGGCCTCCAATCGATACACGCGTGTCGCGGTCGGCAAGGAGGAAGCCGCGCCGGGAGGAAAGGCGAAGCAGGCGGCCCCGTCTCGCTGAGTCGCGGGATTCAGACGGGACGGGGCGTCCGCGCCCCCGCGACCCAGAGAATCAAGCCCAGCCAGAGAATCGAATTCGGGATTCGCATCCAGGGCGGCGTGGGAAGGCGGCCACGAATCGTGAGCCCCTCCCGCGCCGCCTTCCAATTCGCCGGGAGCTTGATGCAGACGACCGCCGCGAGAGCCGCGACCGCCACGGGGCGCGTCGCCGGCACCGCGAGACCGGCGCCCGCCACGATTTGCGTGACCCCCACGGCCGTGACCCATGCCTCGGGGTGGGGCACGGATGCCGGCACCATCCGCGCCATGTCTTGGCGCGCGCGCGTGAAGACCGCGGCCCCCGTGATGACCGACGTCGCGCTCAGGGCGTAGAGAAAGGCAATCCTCCACGACGTGCCGGGCCCTTTGCCCTTGGAGCCGAGCACGCGCAGGACGGCGGCAAGGGCCGCAAGGAGAAGGAGCGGGACCACCCTACGCCTGATGGACGGAGGCCTTGAGCTCCGCGTGCAGGCCTCGGATCCGCCTCATCGTCTCGTCCGTCGCGCGGCCCGCCTCTCCCCGCGGTATCCCCCCGAGCTGGAACGGCTCCCCGAACGAGATCCCGATGCGCCGGAAGAACCGGAGACCGAATCGGTCGAAGCGCACCGCCTCCCGCATTCCTTCGATGGCCACCGGGATGACGCGAGGCCGCGCCGTGACGATGACGAAGCCGATACCCGGGCGCGCGGCCTGGACCGCGCCGTCCTGGGACCGCTTGCCTTCGGGGTAGAAGATGGCCACGCCGCCCTCGAGCGAGGCGATCAGCCGCCGGAGAGCCCATCCCCTCTCCGCGCCCGTTCGGGCGGGGATGCATCTCAAGTGATTCGAGAGCCACGCCCGGAGGGGCGTTCGGTAGAAGTGCTCGAGGGCGGCCAGATTCCAGGGCATCATCCACGGACGGAGGAGGCACCGGGGATAGAGCGCCGTGATCGCGATGAGGTAGCTATCCAGCGACGATTGATGGTTGGAAACGAAGAGCGTGTTGGGGCGGATCTCGAGCCCGCGAGGCTTCACGACCGTGGTCCGGTTGAGCAGGAAGAAGTACACCCACAGGACGGACGCGGTCGCCGAGAGCAGGACGTACGTGATCGCGGATCCGAGCCGGGACTCACGTGGGGGACAGGAATGCGCCATCTTCCATCCGGTACACGCGGGTCGCGCCCGCGAGCATTCGAGAATCGTGAGAGCACACGACCAGCGCCGCGCGGCCAATCGACTCGGTCAGGATCTTCATGACGTTGCGGCCATTCTCGGTGTCCAGGCACGCGGTGGGCTCGTCCGCGAGGACGAGAACGGGATCGTTCACCAGAGCGCGCGCCACGCTGACGCGCTGGCGCTCTCCCGCCGAGAGCCGGTCCGGGAATTCGTCCAGGAGATGCGCGATCCCCAGATCCGCCCCGAGCCTGTCGATGCGTCCGGGATTCGAGGTGCACGCCTGCACCCGGATGTTCTCCGCGACCGTCCAGTGGGGGATCAGGAAGGGCTCCTGGAATACGAATCCCAAGGATGCGCGCCGCCGTAAGGCGCCGCGCCCGATCGGAAACGGCCACGGCGCGCTCAGGAACGTGACCGATCCACGCGTGGGGCGGCGCAGTCCGGCGAGCACGTGGAAGAGCGAGGATTTGCCCGAGCCGGACGGGCCCATGATTCCAAGGAAGGCTCCCGCCTCGACGGCCATGTCGATTCCGCGGAGGGCGAGCACCGTCCTCCCGCCGTCGTATTCCAGCCATATGTCGCGCGCCTGGAGGATGGGCTCGCTCATAGGCTCCTCTGCCGGAGGACCGCGACCGGATCGATCCGGTCCAGGGCCCGCCCGAGGACCACGACTCCGGCGGCAATGACGAGAAAGGGAATGACCGCGCTCGAAAGGACGACGACGGGGTCCCACACCTGGACGAGGAGGCCCCGCGGGCGCAGCGCGACGACGTCGTAGATCCGCAAGGCCAGGAGTCCCAGGGATGCGCCGACGAGCCAGGCGCCCACGGCCAGCATGGAGAGCTCGAGCGCCAGGGACCGGAGCAGGCGGCCGCGACTCTGCCCGAGGGCGAGCAGGATGGCGAAATGCGGCAGCCGCGACTGAAACGCGAGGAGCGTCAGAAGCATGACGACCATCGACACGATCGAGGCCGAGGAGATCGAAATGAACCGGACGAGCAGCGGGAGGTTCTTGAGCGCGCGCTCGGCGCGCCCACGGGCGTAGGCGGCATCGATGACCTGAAACGCCGGACCCGAGCCGTCCCTCGCCGCGTGGAGGTAGCGGTCCGAGTCCGCCTTGTGCCCCGGGCGCGCATCGACCAGGGCGTATGCCGGCAGCCGGCCGAGGAGCATGGATTCCAGCATTCCGTTTCCGGTGACGCCGACGGCGATCCTGGCTGGACCGCGCACCAGCCCGACGACCTCGAAGGAGCCTGGAATGATGTCGTCGGGATCGACCAGAGTTCCCATCCGGCCCCGGACGGTGATTCCGCGAGCCCTTGCCACGTCCTCGTGGAGCACCAGAGCGGGCTCCGGGCCGGAGGGGTACCGCCCCGCGACGAGCCTCAGACCCAGGCGTTCCAGCACCGCGCGCGCTTCCTCGGGGCTGGCGAGGATGAGAGGACAGGAACCCTCCCCGATCATCATCGGATAGCGGACCCAGAGCGCCCGAGCGAGGGCCCAATGGGTGCCGAAGGGGTTTCGATCCAGGATTCCCTTCAGTGTCGCGTCCACCGTGGGGCGCCGCGCGGGTCCCACCACGGTGAACACCTCGAGCGCGGCCAGATTCGCGTCGAGCGTCGAGCGGAACGTATTGCCCGGCGTGATCACGACCACGAGGAGCAGCGTCACCGACGCGATCACGAGGGCGGCCGGAAGGGCGCTCCCCGGACGCCGCGTGAGATAGATCCAGGGCCGGAGTGGGTCTCGGGAATCCATGCTAGAGTCGCGGCGTGGCCGCAGCGGAGTCGGTCGGCGTTGTCGCGTCATCGAGGCAGCCCCGGGACGGGCGCGTGCCCTCGTTACTCCCTCTGGTCTTCACGGTTCTCCTCGTCTATCTCGCCGGTGGATTCATCCTCGACGACTACTTCCATCTCGAGAGGGCGAGCCGGCCCTTCGGTCCCGAGGTCTTTCGGTTCGCGATCCACACCGAGGACCACGGGATCGTCCTCTGGCCTCGCGCCGCGCCGGTCCATCTCGAATTCCTGCGCCCCGTCTCCTCGCTGAGCTTCTGGCTGGAATTCCGTCTGTGGGCCCTGCGCGCCTGGGGCTACCACGCGGACAATCTTCTGCTCCATCTCGGGAACGTGCTGCTCCTGCTTCGGCTCGCGCGGCGTCTCGGCGTATCGCGCGCCGCTTCCCTCTGGCTCGGAGTCGCCTGGGGTGTGAGTCTCCCGGCCGCGCCGGCCGTGGGCTGGATCTCGGGACGCACCGAGCTTCTGTACACCTTCTTCGTCCTCTCCTCGGCGAACGCCTTCGACTCGTGGATCGCGGGAGGCCGGCCGGTCTGGTTCGCCCTGGCGGCTCTCCTGGCCGCGCTCGCGCCGTGGGCCAAGGAGAGCGGGGTCGTGGCGCCGGTTCTCCTCTCGATCCTCCCCGGCCTTCGCGCGCGCCTTTCGCCGGGTACGGTGAAGCGACGCATGTCACCCTGGGCCGCGACGGTGCTCTTCACCCCCGCCCTTGTCTATCTCTGGTTTCGATTCTCGGTTCTCCAGGTCCCGCCGCCACCCCGTCCGTACCTGGATCCTCTCGCCTCGCCCTGGGACGTCGTCTGGCTCGCGGCGAAGCCCGGGCTCTATCTCGTCACCGGGCTCCTCTCGCTCCCGCTGTCCCACGTCTCGCCGCTCTCCGCGATCCGTCAATCGCCT
>Ga0075425_100004952_pt1 | contig 13790 bp, 12 predicted proteins | sample SoiMethybrSBSTD4_FD_75300 | JGI IMG/M metagenome (GOLD analysis project Ga0075425, IMG submission 75300) | Bulk soil microbial communities from a Populus tree surrounding site in Tennessee, USA - Soil MetaG P. TD hybrid SBSTD4 | ecosystem: Environmental > Terrestrial > Soil > Tree plantation...
TCTCCAAGGTCAATTTCTTCTACGGCACCAAGCAAACGCTGTTCGACGTCAACATGAGCGTCGCGGCCAACCGCGTCACCGCGCTCATCGGCCCGTCCGGTTGCGGGAAATCCACCTTGCTGCGCACCTTCAACCGCATGCACGAAACGGTTCGCAATGCGCGCCTTGAGGGAGAAATTCTTTTGGACGGGCAGAATATTCTCGCGCAAGACGTTACCCAGTTGCGCCGTCGCGTCGGCATGGTCTTTCAGCGTCCCAATCCTTTCCCCAAATCGATTTTCGACAACGTGGCCTACGGACCAAAAATCAACGGCGCCAAAGACCCCATTGCCGAAATCGTCGAACGCAGCCTTCGCCGCGCCGCCTTATGGGACGAGGTAAAGGACCATCTGCACAAGTCAGCGTATGAGCTTTCCGGCGGACAGCAGCAACGTCTCTGCATTGCGCGCGGCTTGGCGGTGGAGCCGGAAGTTCTTCTTCTCGACGAGCCCTGCTCGGCTCTGGACCCCATCAGCACTGCGAAAATCGAAGAGCTCCTCGTGCAGTTGAAGGACTCCTGTACCATCGCCATCGTCACGCACAATATGCAGCAAGCCGCGCGCGTCAGCGATTCCACGGCGTTTTTGCTGGTTGGCCAACTGGTCGAGTTCAGTCCCACACCGCAACTTTTCACAACGCCTTCCGATCCGCGCACCGAGGCGTACATCACCGGCCGTTTCGGATGAGGAATCTATGGAACGTCACTTCGAACGAGATCTGAACGAACTGAAAGAGCGGCTGCTTTGGATGGGCAGCCTCGCCGAACGGGCTGTCCATCAGTCCGTCCACGCCGTGTTGGATTCCGACGAACAGCTTGCCAAGCGCGTTCTCGAAGAAGAGAGCGCCATCAACGAACTACAAATCGAAATTGACGACCGCGTCGTCCAGCTTCTCGCCTTACACCAGCTCATGGCCATGGACCTGCGTTTCGTCCTCGCCGTTTCGCGCATCAACAACGACTTAGAACGCATCGGCGATCAGGCCGTCAATGTCGCTCAGGGCGCTCTTCGCATCTTGCGGCATCCACGCGTCAAACCTTACGTAGACCTGCCGCGCATGAGCGAAGTCGCCGAAGAAATGGTTCGCGACGCTCTCAATGCCGTTGTCCGCCGCGATGTGGACCTCGCCCGCAAGGTCCTTGAAAGCGACGACAAGGTGGACCACTATCGCGATCAGATTTTCCGCGAGTTGCTCACCTACATGATGGGCGATTCCAGCGTGGTTTTTCCGGCCTTCGAATTGATTCTCGTCGCCAAAAATCTCGAACGCATCGGCGACCACGCCACTAACATCGCCGAAGACGTGATTTACATCGTCCAGGGCCAGGATGTCCGTCATCCGGCGGTGGATCGCCGCTAGGTTCTCATCCCGGAGTCGGGACGGCGGCGCAGGATCAACCCAACGAAAGATCCACACGCTGTCAGTACGGAGATCCACCCACCGATGGTGCGATCTAGCGTACGCGTGAGCTTAATTTCGATCCGCGATTCGCCCGCCGGCACAGAAATAATCATCTGCGCCGTTCCCGCTGCATGTTGCGCGGTCACAGGCTGCCCATTCACTCTAACCCTCCACGCCGGATAGTCCACTAATCTCAGCGAGACTCGGCTTCTCTCTCGAGTAACCGTGCGCATCTTTCGTTGCTCCGCGCTCCATTCATCTACGTAGATTTTGTCCTCCGCGCTTTCCGTCGCATGGCCTTTTTCCGCAACAAACCGAGCTCGCGGCGATATTTGCGCCAGGTCGGTGCGATCGTCTCCGATCGGATCGTATTCATCGGTACCTTCAAATCCCTGGCCGCTGGCCAGCGCCGCTTCCAGCGTTGCCATATCCTCGGTGTCCCACCAGGTGTGTTTCACTAGATACCGCCCGCCGCCCACGCTGGCCAGCGCCACCGCTGCCAGCCACATCCACTTGGCCCTGCCCCGCCAAGTCGCGGCCATGAAAATCAACGCGCAGATCGCCAACAGCGACATCCAGCGCCACGGAAACTGCACAAAGCGCAGTTCCGGCAGCCACCGCCACAACGGCGACGTGATTGGCAGCATCAGCAGCAGCATAGCCGCGGTCAGCGCCGCCAGCGGCATCAACACGCCTCGCCATGCGGATTCTCGTCGGCGGTTTGCGCGCCACGCCGCGGCCAAACCGGCCGCCACCCACACCAGCAGCAGTACCGCGATATTCGAGGCAACGCGATTGAACGCGTCGTGCTCCGGGTCCGTCGTTCTCGAGTACAAAAAATTCTCCGCCGGCGTCAAACCGCCGGCTAATACCCCATTGATGTTGACCCACCGTTGCTCGTAGATTGCCGGAATCAGGTAGAAGCTGGCCAGGCCGAGGCCCAGCAACATTGCACGACCGCCTCGAACCAGCGCCTTGCCCGAGCGCCGGCTAACCGCGGCATACACAAAAAGAAACGCCACGCCGTAGGTGGCGATTACCGCCGCCGGAGCGTTCGAAAGCCACACCGCGCAAAACGAAACTGCGAACGCAATGACCTCTCCGAGCCTGCCGGTTCCGTCTTTTTGTTCCGCAAGAAAACCACACAGCCGGAACGCGTACAAAAAAAGCAGCGGAAAAACTGCCATTGCCAGCAGTTCCGCAAAGTCACTCCGGGCATAAATGATCAGCAGCGCATAAGGGTTCGCCGCAAAAAACGCCGCTCCAAATAACGCAGCCCAGCGCGAATCCACAAGCCTGCGTAACAACGCGAACGCCGTTATTCCCGCAAACGTCTGCACGCAAACGATAAAGGCGGCGGTTACCGCATTCCACGGAACTACGGTTCCGAGAAACGCCCCGAACATCCATGAAAGCGGCGGGTAGAAAATGAATCGTGGCTCGCCGTAGCCGAAATTCGCCCACTCGGCCCATCGCGGCAGGAATATTCCCTGTTTCCATTGCCCCGCCGCGTCCAGCCACGATGCCATGTGGAATGCGATATCGTGGCCCGAAGCCGTGCCTAAAAAAAAGAATGGACTCAGCACTGCAATCGAAACAGCCAGGGACAGTCCAGCTGCGCCGGCCCACTCGCGAAAAAACGATTGGAGACGGAGGCTCGGCGAAGAACTGGCAGATTCAGTCATCTAGTGGCGTGATTGCAACCGCAACTCCAATGGCCGTGCGGAAATCTAGTTTGGTTTCTCGTTCTTGAAGATCTTGCCTTCCTTCATCACAAAAAAAACATGTTCCGTTTGTCGAATGTTCTCGACTGGATCGCCAGGCACCGCCACCACATCGGCCAGTTTTCCGCTCTCCAGCGTTCCGATCTTGTCCGCTAGTCCCAGCAGATCCGCGTCGGCCGACGTTCCGGCTTTCAGCGCCGCGATCGGTTTCATCCCCAAATCGACCATCTGATGGAACTCCTCCGCGTTGCGCCCGTGCGGATACACCGCGGCGTCAGTTCCCAGGCCGATCTTCACGCCCTTGGCGATTGCTCGTTGAAATGTCTGATGAATGGCCGCTATCGCCGCCTCGGCTTTCGGCCGGATCGCCGGCGGAATCGCCACGCCCTTTTGAATCTGCTCCGTCAATCCCTGCACTGCCATCAGCGTTGGTACGTAATACGTGCCTTTCTGCTTCATCAAATTCAAATCCTCATCGTCCAGAAACGAACCGTGTTCGATCGAATCAATCCCCGCGCGGATCGCCCGCTTTGCTCCCTCCGCGCCATGGGCGTGCGCTGCAGTTTTCAAACGCAGAGCGTGTGCTTCGTCCACCAGCGCGTCCAGTTCCGCTTGCGTAAGTTGTGGCGTATCCACCGCGTCCGCCAGCGACAGCACGCCTCCCGTCGCGCACGTTTTGATCACCGTCGCACCGTACTTATGCGCCAGGCGCACCGCTCGTCGTGCTTGGTCCGCTCCATTCACGACACCCTCTTCCGGTCCTGTCTCCTTACCGAGCGCCCCTTCGCGAAAACCTGTTTCGTCGCAATGCCCGCCCGTCGCTCCAATCGCATGAACCGCGACCAGCATTCTCGGCCCCGGCACCACGCCGCGGTTGATCGCGTTACGCAATCCGGCATCCAGGTAATGTTGCGACCCGACGTCGCGCACCGTCGTGAACCCCGCCATCAGCGTCAGCCGCGCATTCACGCTGGCGTCCAACGCCATTTCCGGAATCGGTTTCTGCAGCGAGTCCAGCATGGCCTTCGTGTAGTCCTCGCGATACATCATCGTCAGGTGCGTGTGCGCGTCAATGAATCCCGGCAGCAGCGTCGCATCCCCCAAGTCCATCACCTCTGCTTCCTCGGGCACGCTTGCGCTCGCTCCCACTCCCGCAATCTTGCCGTCCCGCACCACCACCAGCCCCGGTGTCGTCATCGCATCGCTCTTTCCGTCAAACATCCTCGCCGCCTTCAGCACATAACTCTTTCCGGCCTTTTGCTCCTGGCCCACCAGCGGCATCGCGGCCAGCCCGCACACCGCGGCGATCATCAAAAGCTTGCGCATCATTGTTCTCTCCAGAATTGCCCGCTGAAAGCCGAACGCCCAAAATTAACGTTTCATCGCCAAATGTCAAGCGTGCCATCTCGCCGGTATCGCCCGAACCGGGCCTCGCACCTCTTCTGGTTTTCACACCAGCTAGTCCTTCCGGTATTGGTAAATCACTCCTGCCCGTGCCGTCGCCCCGCGATCCAGTGCATCGGTGCATGCAAACAATTCATCCCACGCGACTCCGCGATTTGATACTCTCTTTGCTGCTGCCTCAGGGAAGTAACCTCAAGGGCACCCACCCCCCCAGTGGAGCTCCTTCTGGCCGTTGCCAGTTTGGCTGTTCCCGCAAGTTCGAAATCTGTGAGGGCCCCATGAACGTTCACTCTGGCAATAAAGTATCCGGCACTTTACGTGCTAAGGCACGCCATTCGCACCGCTACTTGCACCTGCTTCCTGCGATTCCACGCGACTATCTCGCTCGCCGCCGCATGTTCCGAACTATCTCCAACGTCCTTATGATCGTGTTGTTAAGCCTGTTCATCGCCGGTGTCATCGTCTACACCTCCGATCCGACTTCTTTTTCCTTCCTGCGCCGCTAACCTGGCGCCTTGGGGCCCGATTTCGGCTCGGTCTTGTGAACGCAGACTTCAGACAGACTGTCCCTCCCGGTCATCCATCCGAAGCTCATTCTGTTCGCGCTTCGCGCAATTCTAAGGAGCGAACATTCGAATCGCCTTCGGCAAAACATTAATTTCCACCGGAGTATTTCCGAGCACCTCGCCGTCCCCGTGAAAGCACGTCCTTTCCGCTGTAGACAACCGGGCTCTGGCGGCTCGAAATCGCGTCAGGCGTTCCGTTTTCAATTCCCCGGTCAACAATAGCCGCGGCATCAGCCTCGCGACTTCCACGGGCGACAACATTTCGACGGTCACAAAGTCCAGTTCGCCGTCGTCCAGGCGTGCCTCCCGCGCCAGCCGCACGCCCCCGCCGTAGCTTGGCGTGTTCAGAGCCGCCGCCAGCAACACTCGCTTTCGCAATGGATCACGCCCGGGACATGCCAACTCCACGTGGAGTCCCGGATACCCGCGCAACGCCGCGACCGCGCTTGCCAGATAGCGCAACCTACCTGGCCACTTCAGGAATCTACCGCCCGCATATCGCGCTGCCTCGGCATCCAGCCCCGCTCCCCCGCCGCTCAGATACTCCGCCGCTTCGCCGTTCGCGAATGTCGCTCTCACTACGTCCACCGCGCGCGTCCGTCCCTGCGCGATCACCTCTACAGCTTGCTTCCAATTCCGTATCCCCAACGCCGCCGCAAAATCATTGCCTCCGCCCACCGGTATCACGCCCGCGTTCACTGGGTGGCCGATCACTTCCCGCACCAGCAGTTGCAGCGTTCCGTCTCCTCCCATCGCAATCAGCGTCTGGCGGCCTTCTGCGATCGCTGCCCGCACGCCCCGGCGAAATTCCTCCGCGGAACGTGATTCAACGAATCGCACCGCCAGGTTTTGTTTGGTGAATTCCGCACCAATACTCGCGATCTTGCCGGCCGCTGTGCCCCCTCCGGCACACGGATTCACAAAAACGGTCGCACTCCCGGCTTCATTCCCCATGATCGTATGTGAGATAAACCTGAAGAATGCGCGGAGTCTGTCACAGCCCCCGATTTCGCGCAAGGTTTCCCGTTTTCGCTACTTAGCCCCTGGCATTGGCCTGGAATCCCGCGAGCTCCAGCCCTTTGGCCACTTCCGGATTCTTCGCGAACTGCTCCCACACGAAGCTGCTCCGCGCGTTTTCTGCCATGATGATCGTGATCCCCGCGTCGATCCCCAGCGCGTCCGGGCTGCTCCAGTTATTCAACGGATTAAACGCGTCCACATAGCCATACTTCCTCCACACCCGCTTGCCGAATCTCTCTCTGATGTTCTGCAACACGGTCACGCACTCTTTCGGCAGAAACACCAGTGAACCCGCCGCCGCGCATGGCACGATGCTGCCGTCGATGCGCCCCATGGCCGGCGGTCCGCCCCAGATCGCGTAGCCATGCTCTGAATCCGACGCGCTGATTCCCCATAAATTCTCTGAGTAATCCGAAAACCTTTCCGCCAGCTCCAGGCACCACAGCTTGTGAATTTTGCTGGCCACAATGGAGTTCGCAAAGTAATCGCCGTACTTGTCATGAATGCCGCGAAAACTGAACCACGCGTGTGAAAATTGGTGCGCAAAAATCGGTGCATGCGCCCCGATATAAGCAATCTGATTGAATTCGAATTGCGGCCGCTGCCAGCTGTTCCAGCTTGCGGGCGGCAAAGGATGCGTTCGCGACGCCATTCCCAGCAAATACATCATCATCAGTTCGCTGTAACTGTCCCATCGCGCCCGCAAAAATCCTTGCTCTGGCATCCACCCCATCGCCAGTGTCTGCGCGCCATGTAGCATCCAGCTCCAGTCCGCGCGCTCGTAAAGCTCCGTGGCCATCTGCTGAATTTCTTGGTCGTCGAAAAAGCCCCTGCAGGTCAGAGCGCCGCACAGAAACAGGCAGGTATCCACCGGCGATACTTCCGAGTTCAGAATCCGCTGCCCGGTCTCGCCATTCACAAAGTGGTATAGAAATCCGTGCTGGTGCTGCACGCTCTTCAGCGCAAAACTCAGCGTCGCCTTAACCCGCTCCCGGATCGGCGCCTCCTCTTCATAGCCCCGCTGCGCTGCGATGCAGAGCGCGGTTAGCCCGAATCCCGTAGCTGCCACACTCGACGCGTTTCGCAGTGGGCCCCCGTCGGCTGCAGCCCGGTCCTCCACCTGTCCGGTCTTCGGGTTGGCCTGCTCCCAGAAATACAAAAAGGTCGCCTGCTGCACCTCCTCCAAAAACGTGTCCTCATCTGGCGTGAAGCGATAAAGGGAAGGATCAAAAGAGAATAGCCGCGCCGGCAGGCCGGGAGTGGCCTCGCGCGGTTCCAATTGCTGTGGGTGTGGCGGATTCTGATATCCCGGAAATCGGACCGTCGCCGGCAGGCCCAGGGGCGCCGCCGCTCCCAGCAGCCCTGCCTGCTTCAGCCATTCGCGCCGGCTGAGGCTACGCCGCTTCACTGCGTGAACCCTGTTCTTCGCCGGCCCGCTCTGACCACCGCAACATGCATGAAGTTTCGACCCTTCGTCGCTTGGTTTGATTTGCGGTCTGCTCCGCTTCCACCCTTCATGCCTGGCTAAATCGGTTTATCCTACCGCTCCTGGCGCTTGCTTGTCGTGCCTTCCGGCCTGTGGGGAGGGATCTCGCTCGCGAATTCTGGTGCCGGCGGGGGGAATCGAACCCACGGCCTAGGGATTATGAGACCCTCGCTCTACCACTGAGCTACGCCGGCAAAAAGCAGCCCTTTATCCTACGAAGACCCCTTCAATTCCGTCAAGTTCTTCCCGGTGAGCCGGAAGGCAGCCCTCCATCATCCAAAACTGCCGACCGAACATTTGTAGGTTATAGTACTACTGTACTGTTGTTCAGCGCGCTTCCACGTTCTATTCTTTCCCCGTTACGCAGTAGCGCCCAACCGCTCCGGGGATGTGCCTCCCCTCGGCAGTCGGTCGCCCTGCCTGGCAAAATTATTTTCGGCCCGCATCGGCGGGTTGCTTGATTATTGGTGCCTCCTAAGATACTGTACCTCCGCGGTTGTACCATACCTCGGAGGCACAATGTCCAAGCAGCTCTCGGTGATTGCATTCGCGCTGTTTGTTCTGGTCGGTGCGATGGGTCTGAAGTCCGCTGTCACCTCGAAGGATAGCGGCGCAGTGTTAATGGCGAATGGTGGAGCACCAACGCCACCGTCGCCGTGGAAAAAGAATGGTGGAGCACCAACGCCTCCATCGCCGTGGAAGAAGAACGGCGGAGCGCCAACTCCTCCATCGCCCTGGAAGTAGTCCCACCGGTTGGGCCAGGGCGTAGAAGCAAGGTGACTACGTGCTTGGTCCTCTGCAGTACGCGATTTGGTTCCTATGCACGCTCCTGGAAGCGGCCGTGGTGGTGTGTGCAATCAGGCGTTCTGCTTTTCGTCGCTACATCTTTCTAAATATTTATATGTCGGCGGAAGTGCTTGCTAGCGTTGTCCGCTTCGAAATCCTGCATAAGTACGGGTTTCAGTCGCTCACCTACGCCTATTTTTATTACTATTCCGACGCTCTGCTGACCATTCTGTTGTTCTTAACCCTCAGCAGTCTTTATTCGGATGTATTCAGTGAGTTGCATGCCGAGCGCTACGTGCAAATCGGTGCCGTAGTGCTTTTGGCCGGAACTGCTCTGTTTTCCTTCGCGGTCGTCGAACAGTCCAGCGGCAAAATCCTGTCGCACTTCGTTTTCGAAATTTCGCAGAATCTCTACTTCGTAGGGCTGGTGCTGACCTACATCTTGTGGGCTGCCATCCTCAAACTGCGCGAAACCCGCACGCGCCTCATTCAGCTGGTGCTTTCGCTCGGCGTTTACTTCAGCTTGTACGCCGCGAATTACGCACTTCGCAATCTGTATCCCTCGGCGGAATCGATCTTTATCGTGCTGAATCCGCTGATCGGCTGCTTCCTGCCCTTTGCTTGGGCCTATGCGTTCTGGAAGCTGCCAGAAGAAGCTCGGCTGGCGCCGGCGGAACTGGCGGTCAGCCCGCGATGACCGCCGCATTCATACTGGTTTGCTCGGTCGGCTTTCTGCTGATGTTCTTTGTGTCCTACTGCCGATCGCTGCTGGCGACGTCCTCGACCGTCGCGTTGACGCAGGAGGTTCGCGACGTTACTGGCATCTCCAGCGTCGTCGCGCCCGAAGATTTCTCTCGCGTGGTGCAGCTGCTGCAGCTATGCCCCGATCGTCCCGAAGAGCGCGGCAGAATCCGCACGGTTTCCATGTACTACAAATTTCTTGGCGTGATTCGCTCCACCATTGCCGCCGTGGCGCCCTCTCTGAAATCCTGGGCGGATCGTGAACGGGCCCAGTGCGGGTACTTCGCCGCCGTGGTTCTCGGCCAGCGCATCGCGTTTAGCCGCGATCTGCTCGCGCAGCAGATGCTGCCGTAACCCTGGTGCGGTTTTTCTCCGACCTTCAGGAATCTTCTAAACCTGGCCTACGGTCAGTTCCAATAATGCGGCACCGAGATGTAGGTTGAGTCGAGCGCATTGGCCGACGGGCAGCCCAGCAATCGAAGGGTGCGCTCGAAGTCGTCGCGCAGAATTTGTAGTGCCCGCGTGACACCCGGCTGGCCGGCCGCTGCCATGCCATAAGCGTAAGCTCGACCGATCAGCACTGCCTTCGCTCCGAGACACAGCGCTTTCGCAATATCCGCGCCGCGCCGGATTCCTCCATCCATCAATACTTCCGCTTGTCCCCCAACCGCTTTTACCACTTCCGGCAATGCCCGCAGCGTAGACGAGACGGTGTCCAGTTGCCGCGCGCCGTGATTGGACACCACAACTCCGACCGACCCTTCATCCACGGCGCGCCGCGCGTCATCACCGCTCAGCACACCTTTTGTGATCATCGGTCCCTTCCATAGCTCGCGAATCCAACGGAAATCTTCCCAGGTCACAACGGCACGGGCCAATGCATCGCCCACGCCTACCAACTCCATCGGTCCTTTGCCGGGAACCACGACATTTTCGAGTTCCGGCCGCCCGCCATCCAGAAAATAATTCGCCAGCCAGCGGGGACGCTCGAGGAACTGAAGAAGAAAGGGCAACTTGGAAAAAACAGAGGAGGCACCCAGAAGCTGTTTCATGCCGTTGCGGATGTCGCGTTCGCGGTTGCCGGCGACAGCCGTATCCACCGTAACCGCCAACGCAGAAAAACCAGCGTTCTTGGCACGCTCCAGTGCGGCTTCGGCAACTTCGCGGCCTCCGACCAGATACAGCTGATACCAGACCGGCCCCTTCGAGGCCCTGCGAACATCTTCCAGTTTGTGGCCGGAAACAGTAGAGAGCGTGTAGATTGTGCCTGCTTCGCCGGCTGCCGCCGCGGCTGCAACTTCTCCGCCAGGATGCATCAAGCGGCTGTAGCCGACTGGGGCGAGGATGGCGGGGAACGACAAGTCAAAATTTAGAACGCGCGTGGCGAGCTTGCACTCCCTAAGCTTGACCGCCTGGCGCGGCCGGAAAATCACATCATCGAAGACTCGGCAGTTTTCCCGCAGCGTCACTTCGCCATCGGCGCCGCCTTCCAGGTAATCGAAAACAACTTTGGGGACGCGCCGCTCCGCCGCGTCGCGCAAGTCCGCGATGTTGATGATGCGCGAATCCCAACGTGGAGGCTGAGTCTGGCTCATAAATCAGCGGCCGCCTGTTTTCGAGAAATCAAGAAATCGACAATATTCTGCGATAACCCATGGCCTTCGCACAGTACCGAAAAACCGGTGTTGGCACAACTCGGCTGCGGGCCGCAGCATGCGCGGTCGGGGCTTGCGCGGTTGCATCGGTAAGGTATGCTAGGCGCGCTGAAAAGGGAGACACAGCGATGAAATTGGGAGTGTTCACGCCGGTTTTTGGGAATCGGACCCTGGATCAGGTCCTGAAGAAGATGCGCTCGCTGCCGGGCGTTTCGGCCATCGAGCTGGCGACGGGAGGCTGGCCGGGCAGCGCTCACGTGGACGTAAACGGGCTGCTGGTCAATCCCCACAAGGCCGAAGAATTTCTGAGCCAGATCCGCGATTCCGGTCTGACCATCAGCTCGCTGTCGTGCCATGGCAATCCTTTGCACCCGAACAAGGCTCTGGCGCAGGAATACGACGATGCTTTCCGCAAATCGGTGCGGCTGGCGCAGATGCTGAAAGTGCAGGTGGTAGTGACATTTTCAGGCTGTCCCGGGGATAGCGACCAATCGATGTGTCCCAACTGGATTACCTGTCCATGGCCGCCGGAATTTCTGGAGACGCTCGAATGGCAGTGGGACAAGAGGGTTTTGCCGTATTGGGAAGAGGCGGGAAAGTTTGCCGCGGACCACGGCGTGAAAGTGGCGATTGAAGCGCATCCGGGATTCGTGGTGTACAACACCGAGACGGCGCTGAAACTGCGAGCGGCGGCGGGGAAAAATGTTGGCGTGAATTTCGATCCGAGCCATTTGTTCTGGCAGGGAGTGGACATTCCAGTGGCGATCCGCGCGCTGGGCAATTCGATTTTCCACGTGCACGCGAAAGATTCGGCGCTGGACCGGCAGAATATTGCCTGCAACGGTGTGCTGGACGCGAAGACCTACCGGCAGATGGCCGAGCGGTCGTGGCTGTTCCGGACCGTAGGCTGGGGGCACGGGGAGCTGGTGTGGAAAGAGATTGTGAGCGCGTTGCGCATGGTGGGCTACGACTACGTGATCAGCATCGAGCATGAGGACGCGCTGGCGTCGGTGGACGAAGGGCTGGAGTCGGCCGCGAAGTTTCTATCCGAAATAGTCTTGAAGGAACCTCCGACCGAGCCGTGGTGGACCTAAGGCGCTGAGGCTGGCGGACGACGTGGAGAGACCCTAGACCGCCCCGAGGCAGACGCGGGAGCGAATTTAGCCCTTCCGTAGGCCGATGTTGCCGGTCAATTGAAAACAAAAACGCGACCAACTAGGGAAAGTTAAAAGGTATCAAAACAAGGGGTTTAGCGGCCCGATTTGCTAGGAGTCGCAATGGAGAGCGTTTATTGCCTTCTCAATAAACGACGACTCTGTTTCCCGACTGAGCGTGGCCGATGCCTTTCCCGGGCCTAGAACAGTAATTCAATAAGTAACAGCAGGCCCATTCCAGAAGGGGTCTCCGGCTGCGGATTTCTGACCCCCTGCGAATCACTGACATTCGACTGTAATTTCAGGTTCATCCGGCAGTCACAATCCCGGGCCTATCCTTTCCTCGCCGGGGGAGTCCGTGAACATCCTCGTTGTAGAAGACGACGCCGAGATGGCGAAGGTCCTGGTGCAGGGACTCGAGGAAGAAGCGTACCAGGTGAACCTGGCGCGGGATGGAGCTGCGGCGCTCGCGCTTTCCAAAGCTACCAGCTTCGATGTGGTGCTGCTGGATGTGATGCTGCCTGGTGTCGATGGACTCGAAGTGGCCAGGCAGTTGCGCTCCCGCAAGGAAGAAGTTGGCGTGCTGATGCTGACGGCGCGCGACGCGCTGCCCGATGTCGTGAGGGGGCTGGACGCCGGGGCCGACGATTACCTCGCCAAACCATTTTCCTTTCAGGAGCTGTTGGCCAGGATCAGGGCGCTGGGCAGGCGCAGCACGCCAAGACCGAAAAATGTTGTGGAGTTTGCCGATCTGGTTCTGGAAACCAATACCTTCCGGACGTTCCGTGCCGGCAGGGCCATCAAATTATCGTTCACTGAATTTCGGTTGCTGGAACTGCTGGTGCGCAATCAGGGGCGAGTGGTGCACCGAGCGGCCATTGTGGATGCGCTCTGGGGAGAAGGGCGCGAAGTGGAAGAGAACACTCTGGACGCGTTTGTGCGCCTGTTGCGGCGGAAACTCGACGAAGACACCGGCGGCAAGCTGATCCACACGCATCGTGGAGTGGGTTATTCGGTTGGAGTATGGCCTTGCGAGTGAATCTACCAATACGGTATCGCTTGACGCTGTTGTATTGCCTGGTGCTGGGACTTTCGTTTGTAGCGTTCTTTTACATTTGCGATCTGGGCTTTCGCCGCAGCATCGAGAAAACGGTGGACGATGCCTCGGCCGCGAACCTGGAAATTGTGCGACGGTTGTTGAACAGCGCCGCTCAACAAGGAAAAGACCACGTTGCAGCGGAACTGCGCGATCTTTCGCCCCTGTGGGCGAACGGCGCGGTGCTGGAGGTTGCTGACGGCGAGGGAAAGTGGCTATTCCGGTCGGTGCGGTTCCCGCACGCCGAACCGCCGCTGCAAGACGGGAGCCTGGAGCAAACGACGTTCTTCACGACCAATTTGGATCAATCACAGTATCGAATTGCCATGGCGGCGGTGGAATCGTCAGGACAGCGCTTTCAGGTTCATGTGGGTGTTCCGACCGAACCGTTTGACCAGGCGCTCGACAACTTCCGAGCCATTGAAAAAGAGGCCTTACCGCTGCTGGTTGTGCTGGCTTCCTTGCTGGGCTACTGGCTGAGCGGAAAAGCGTTGCAGCCAGTCAATCGGATTATTGGAACCGCGGAACAAATCGGCGCACGGAACTTGTCCTTGCGCCTGGAAGTGCCGGCTGCAAGGGATGAGCTGCGCCGCTTGACGGAAACCCTAAACGCCATGCTGGCTCGCATCGAGGATTCGTTCCGGAAGATTACGCAGTTTACGGCCGATGCGTCACACGACTTGAGGACGCCGGTGACGGTGATTCGCAGCACGGCCGA
>Ga0075425_100004953_pt1 | contig 13788 bp, 10 predicted proteins | sample SoiMethybrSBSTD4_FD_75300 | JGI IMG/M metagenome (GOLD analysis project Ga0075425, IMG submission 75300) | Bulk soil microbial communities from a Populus tree surrounding site in Tennessee, USA - Soil MetaG P. TD hybrid SBSTD4 | ecosystem: Environmental > Terrestrial > Soil > Tree plantation...
CCGGGGGCTCGAGATGGTCGATCTCGCGTTTCTGCGACAACGTGAACCGCACGTCGCCGCGGCTGCGGCACTCTGGTCGCCAAACACCGGACGCGTCGAAGCCGAGGCCTTGGTTCGAACACTCGCCCGCCGCGCCGAACAGGAGGGAGCAATTCTTCTCCGCGGCGCTCGTGCGCTCGACGCAACCGCGCAATCGCACGGCTTCGATGTACGGTTCGAGCGCGAGACGATTTCCGCGCGCACGGTGATCAACGCGGCTGGACTCTATGCCGACGATGTGTCGCGCATGCTCGGCGGGGAATCATTCACGATTTATCCGTGCCGCGGTGAATATGCTGAATTGCGGACCCCGCGCCGCAACTGGGTGAACGGTCTCGTATATCCGCTGCCGCACAAGGGAGGACACAGCCTCGGCGTGCACCTCACCAGGACCGTCGGTGGTGCGGTGCTGCTCGGCCCGACGGCGACGTATCAGGCCGAGAAAGACAACTATGAGCACGATCGGATTCCGCTCGACGATTTCGTCGAACCGACGCGTCAGTTGTTGCCGGAGGTGACACTGGAGGACCTGACATACGGCGGAAGCGGGATTCGCCCCAAGCTCGCTCCACCGGATCAGCCGTTTGCGGATTTCATGATTCGGGCGGACCAGCAGCAGCCGGCGCTGATTCACGCCGCCGGCATCGAATCGCCGGGGCTGACTGCATGTCTCGCCATCGCGGTCATGCTCATCGAACTTGTGAAAGAGCGCCTGAACTAAGGTATCTGGCGAGCGCATCCTTCCAGCTCGGCATCACAATCCCGGCAGCGGCGAGGCGGGCCGGCGAGAGCGCGCAATACCGCGGCCGCGGTGCCGCGAGGCTCGCGGCTGCAAGCGTCAGCGGCTTCGCATTCAGCCTGCGCCCGATCAACCGCGCCGCCTCTTCGGCCACATCGAACCATGTGGCCGCTCCCGAATTCACGCAGTGATATAAGCCGTGCACAATCCTGCCGTCGATCAACGCGCGGGTGGCTCGAGCAACGTCCGCGGTGTAGGTCGGGGACACCGTCCGGTCGACAAAGACAGGGACCTCGGAACCGGCGAGAATACGATCGACGATCGAACCGAGACTGCCGCGCCTCGCTCCCGATGGACCGGGATGCCCGAAGAGACTCTCGACTCTCAGCACGTACGCGCGGGTCGCATCCGCGGCAAACCATTCGCCGACCAATTTGGATGTCGCATAGATGCTGCGCGGATTCGGCGAGTCGTCCTCGACGTACGGGCGATCGGTCTCACCATCGAACACGAAGTCGGTGCTGTAGTGAACGAGAAGGGCGTCGGCGTGCCGGGCGGCGCGGGCAAGGGCGAGCACGCCGAGCGCGTTGGTCCGCAACGCCGCATCGGGCTGGGTTTCCGCTCCATCGACATCGTTGTACGCGGCGCAATTGATGACGACATCCGGGCGAACCGCAGCGAACGCGTCCGCAATGCTCGTTTCCGAAGTGAGGTCCAGTCCCCGGCGGTCAAACGCGTGAAGGTCGGTGTCGGCGAACTCTCGCGCGATTGCCGCGCCGAGCAGACCGCGCGCGCCAGCCACGAGCACGCGCATCAGGATCTGACAGCGTCGGCAAGCGCGGCAACGACGGCGCGCTGCTGCTCGATTGTCAGCTCGGGATAGATCGGCAGCGCCAGCACGGAATCGGCGGCAGCCTCGGCGTGCGGAAAATCGCCCCGGCCGTACCCGAGCGACGAGAAACACTCCTGCAGATGGAAGGGGATCGGATAGTAGATCTCGGTACCTATGCCGCGCTCGTCGAGAAACCGCCGCACCCGATCGCGTTCGGGGACCCGGATAACGTATTGATTGAAGATGTGACGCCGATCGGCAGGCGTACTCGGCAGGACAACCCGGTCGGGCAGACCTGCCGACGCGAAGAGCGTCTGATATCGTTCCGCATTTCGCTGACGCATCGACGTCCAACGCTCGAGATGCGGCAGCTTGACACGAAGCACTGCGGCCTGGAGCGCGTCGAGGCGAAAGTTGCCGCCAATCCGCTTGTGGAAATACTTCGGCTCCGCGCCGTGATTTCGCAGCAGCTTGATCTCGCTCGCAAGGGTCGAATCGTTCGTGGTGATCAGGCCGCCCTCGCCGAACGCTCCCAGGTTCTTGCTCGGAAAGAATGAGAAGCAACCGATCGTGCCAATCGTTCCCGCCTGCTGCGACTTGTAGGTCGCGCCAATCGCCTGCGCCGCATCCTCGACGATGGGAACACCCTTTTCAGTGGCGACCGTGGCGATCGGATCCATGTCGGCGCAGAGTCCGTACAAATGGACGGGAACGATCGCGCGCGTGCGGGTGGTGATTGCGGCGCGAACGAGCTCGGGATCGAGATTGAAGGTGACGGGGTCGATGTCGACGAACACCGGGGTCGCACCGACTCGCGACACGCAGCCGGCCGTCGCGAAGAACGAGAACGTGCTGGTGATCACCTCGTCGCCGGCACCGATGCCGAGCGACATGAACGATGCCAGCAACGCATCCGTGCCCGACGACACCGTGATCGCATGCGCGACGCCGAGATGCGCACACAGCTCGCGTTCGAGCGCGTCGACTTCAGGCCCGAGAATGAATCGCTGGCTGTCGCACACGCGCGTGATGGCGGCAAGAATCTCGGCGCGCAACGGCTGGTACTGCGCCTCGAGATCCAGCAGCTTCACCGGCGTCCGGATCGCAGAGGTCATCGAACCACGATTTGAGGCTCGCCGAAGAGCGCCGTATCGTTATTCCGATCTTCCGGTTTTCCCGGCATGCTGTTGTTCGTATTGAAGATCACTTCCACTTCTTCGCCGGCGTACTGAGACACGTCAACGGCCACTGCAATCCAGCGCCGATCGGTTTTGTTGTGAAACGGATCGACGTGCAGCGTCAGCAGATCCTCGAAGGTACGGCCGTCGGACACGCCGATCCGGAACAACACGCCGTCCCCTTCCTTCTCCCACGATTCCGGCTTGGTTCCGAGCGAAGCTTTGATCCAGCCGTCGTCTGGAATTCTCACCTTCCAAATCATCCGACTCGGCGCTTCGGTGAAAATCGCGCGCTTCTTTTCGCCGTTGAGGTCCACGTCGACGACTTGAAAGACGCCCTGGGACGGCTTCTTCGTGGCTGAATCGAAGGTCGAAATAAGATCGATGGCTGGTCCGCGGCTGCTGCGCTTGAACAGCCACCATCCGGCGATGATGAGGACGACGACAACGATCGCGGTCAGTACCGCGCGATTACCTTTCATAGATGTAGTACCCCTTCACTCAGAAAGCGTAAATCTATCACTATCTCCGCCGTTCTTTCACCGCGGCGCGAGTTTCGCGATCGGCTTCCCGGCGCTTGATGGTTTCGCGCTTGTCGTGCGCCTGCTTACCCTTGGCCAGTCCAAGCGCAATCTTGACGTGACCGTTCTTGAAATACATGCGGGTCGGAACGAGGGTCATCCCTCGCTCGACCGTGCGGCCGATTAGTTTGCGGATTTCCTGACGGTGCAGGAGGAGTTTGCGCTTCCGCGTGGGCTCGTGATCTGAATAGCCGCGATGGCTGTAGGGGTTGATGTGGATGTTATAAACCCAGACCTCGCCGTCATCGACGCGCGCGAAGCTGTCGCGCAGATTGACGTTCCCTTCGCGGATCGCCTTGACTTCCGTTCCGACCAGTTGGACCCCGGCCTCGTAGGTCTCGAGGATGTGGTAGTCGTGAAAAGCCTTGCGGTTTTCCGCAATGCTCTTCTGCGCCTGCTCTCGTTCAGATCTCATGGACGTCAGCGGGCGGCGACGTTCGACGCCAGCCGCGCCGCGAGCGTGATTGCCTCGATCATGCTCGATGGATCGGCGACATTCTTTCCCGCAATGTCGAACGCCGTGCCGTGATCGACCGATGTGCGCACGATCGGCAGACCAAGCGTCACATTTACCGCCTGTCCGAATGCGACCAGCTTGATCGGTATCAACCCTTGATCGTGATAGCAGGCGATGACGGCGTCAAATTCCCCGCGCAGCGCGCGCACGAAGATTGTATCGGCAGGAAACGGGCCTGCGACCTGAATACCTCTGGCGCACAGCGCGGCAACGGCCGGTGCAATGACGTCGTCGTCTTCCTTGCCGATCACGCCGTGCTCCCCTGCGTGTGGGTTCAACCCGGCGACGGCGAGCCTTGGATGTGCGATCCCAAACCGCGGCAGCTCACGGGCGGCCAATTCGGTGGTTCCTTCGATGACATCGCGAGTCAACGCGCGCGGTACTTCTGATATTGGAATGTGAACCGTGGCAAGGACGACCCGGAGCGCCTCGGCGTAGAACATCATGGCCACACGCCGGGAACCGGTGAGATGCGCGAGGAGATCCGTGTGGCCTCGCCAGGGAAGTCCGGCCGCCGCAAACGCTTCCTTATTGATTGGCGCGGTGGCAATCGCGTCGATCCGGCCGCCACTCGCATCCGAGGTCGCCGCCAGAATGGCGTCGTACGCGGCTCGGCCTGCTTCCGTCGATACGCGGCCTCGCTGGAACCGTCCGAGCTCTTCGTCAGAGGATGGGCCGTAAAGAATCACGTCGCAGATAGACGACACCCGCGGGTCCGCCGCGGCCTTTCGCGCGATCTCGGGACCGATGCCGGCAGGGTCGCCAACGGTCACGCCAACGCGCGGACGTGCGCTCACCCGCACTTCCCGCAGCCGCCAGACCCGCACGCGCCGCAGCCGCCGCTGGCGCCCGGACCTGTCGGGTTGCTGCAGGACCCGCACCCGCCTTCGTCGGCACAGCCACCGTGCTTCACGCCCTTTCCGTTCGGCAGCTCGTAGCGAAGGCAGCATTTCAGGCGACCGCACATGCCAGAAAGCTTGGAAGGATTCAGGCTGAGATTCTGTTGCTTCGCCATCTTGATCGAGATGGGCTCGAAGCTCTGAAGAAAGGTCGTGCAGCAGAGAGGTCGGCCACACGATCCGTATCCGCCGAGCATGCGCGCTTCATCGCGGACGCCAATCTGCCGCATCTCGATGCGGACGCGGAAATGCGCCGCCAGATCGCGCACCAGTTCCCGGAAGTCGACCCGCCCCTCCGCGGTGTAATAGAAGATCAGTCGCGAACCGTCGAACAACTGCTCGACACGGGCGAGCTTCATCGCGAGGCCTCGCTCGCGGATTTTCATCAGGCAGATCCGATGGGCTTCCTGCTCTCGCTGCTGATGCTTCAGCCGCGTGATGACGTCCTCGCGCGTCGCCCGCCGCACGACCTGTAGTTCCGATCCGGTGGGGGGACATTTCCTGGACGCAAGCTCGTTGACCGACCGCGTGACCGTTCCGAGCGCGCGTCCTTCGGTGGTCTGCACGATCACGGCGTCGCCCGGGTTATAGCCGGTTGGTGTTGGCAGATTCGATGCCGCGCCTGGCTCGGAAGTGGCGGCAGATCCCGGGCTGTCGAGTGCCAGCTCGGGGATCAGAAAGGAATAGGTGCGGCCAACCGGCGAGAACTTGACGCTGACAAACGGGCGGTGCGGCCCGGCACTCATGTGTCTGCCTCTATAAGCGGAAGTCGTACGTCCGTTGGCGGGGTCTGAAGACCCCGCCCTACACGACCGGCCGCGGTCAACCCACCGATTGGTGTAGGGCGCGGTCTTTAGACCGCGCCTCAAATCTGAAACGCAACCCAATCAGCAACAATCTTCGGGCTTGCGTTCCGGTCGAGCGCCGCCAACGCACGATCAACCGCCGAAAACGCGCGAAGGACACGGTCTGGATCGAACGATTTTCGCAGCCGCTCGAGCAGCGGTCGGAGGTCGCCGTTCGCAAGACACCGCTCATCCGCGCAGGAAAGAAGGGCACCCAGGTCTCGAATTATCGATGAAAGCGCGCACAGCCGGCGCGCCAGTTCCTCACGGTCGCTCCCGCCACCCGCCGATCCCGTCAGCGCTTTCGCGCCGCTGAGCCGGCGGCGAGGATCGGAGGCTGTCGCGACCGATTCTAACAACGATGCCGCGGCTTGCCGGGCCTCGACGAACTCGTCGGTCGCTCCCTCGAGCGCGCGCCCGATGCTGCCATCGGACAGCGCCGCAGCCGCGTGCGCATCCGCTTCAGCATACTCGTGATCGCGAATCAAGACCTCAGCAATCTCCGCCGGCGACAGCCGGCCAAACCGCAGGCGCTGACATCGTGACACGACGGTCGGCAGCAACATGTCAGGACGGGAAGTGACGAGAACGAATGTCGAAGCGGCGGGTGGCTCCTCGAGCGTCTTGAGCAGCGCATTCTGCGCCTCGGCATTCAACGACTCCGCGTCGTCGATGATGACGACGCGCCGGCGCCCTTCAAACGGCCGATAAGCAGATCGTTCAATTGCGTCGCGCACCTGATCGATCTTGATCGTGCCGGTCTCGCCAGGTTCGACGAGAAGAACATCGGCATGAACACCTCGCGCGATACGCTTGCAGGCCGCGCACTTTCCACACGCGTCGGCTCCGTCCGTGCCGTCCAGCGCCAGACAATTCATGACCTGCGCAAGGGCCACGGCAGCGATTCGTTTGCCGACACCTTCCGGTCCGGCGAAGATGACGCTCGGCGGCAACGTGCCGCGCACCGCGGCACGCGCGATCAGCTCCAGGAGATGACGATGGCCGGTAATGTCGCGGAAGGCGATCTTACCCACCCTTCTTCTTCTTCTGATCTTTCTGTTCTTGTTGATCCTTTTGATCCGGCTTCTTGTCGCCTTTACCGAAGATCCGGGACCAGAAACCGCGTTTTTTCTGCGGTGCGTCGGGCTCGGCGTCTTTCGGCGGTTCCTCCGCGTGCGCCGAAGGCGGCGCGGCCGGCGCATGGGCGCCGGTCGTTCCGGTTTGGGCGGGAGGAAGAGCCGTTTCATCGGCGCGAACCGGCTTACTCGAATCGCCCCCGCCGAACATGCCGGCCACACGGTCCATGAACGTGGTCGACGGATGCAGCGGGCAGAGGTCGGTCGGCTGCGTGCCCTTGACGAAGTACTCGGTGTAAATCATCGACCGGATTTCGACGCCGCCATCGCGGTTGACGACCTCGACATGATCGCACCCGCCGTTGGGCAGCTTCCCCGACACGCGACAGACGTTTGCGCCGATCACGTTCGATGGGCGCTCGAACCACTCGGGCTTGTCGCCCTTGGTCGCCACCTTCATGAAGCTGCCCCAAATAGGAACAGCCAGTTCCCCGGCATACCCATTCGCGACAATCGTCGTCGGTTGATCGAATCCCAGCCACACGCCCGTCACCAGATGGGGCGTGAACCCGATGAACCACGCGTCGTTGTAATCGTTGGTCGTTCCCGTCTTCCCCGCCGCCGGCAGGGTAAAGCCGGACTGTCTGGCGCGATACGCGGTGCCTGCATTGATGACGTCGGCGAGCATGCTGGACATCAGAAATGCCGTCGATTCAGTGACGGCACGATGCGACTTTCCCGCGTCCTGATAAAGAACGTGCCCGTCGCTGTCCTCGACGCGCCTGATGAGCACCGGCTGCCGCACGATTCCAGCATTCGCGAACGCGCCATATGCTGCGGTGAGCGACACCAGGGTGACGTCGCTTGCACCGAGCGCCAGCGACGGCACACTTGGTGGCGTGCCGACATCGAGCCGCTCCGCGTAGCCGACCGCGTTCTTGATGCCGATGGTGTTGAGCAGTTGCACCGCCGCGCGGTTGCTCGACGTGCGCAAGGCCGTCCGCAGCGTCATCGAGGTGGCTGAAGAATGCTCGTCCTCCGGGACCCAACCGCCTTGCGGCGTCGCGATTGGAGCGTCGAGATTCTCAATCACCGACGCGGGTGAATAGCCTGCTTCGAGCGCAGCGGCATAGACGAACGGTTTAAAGGCGGATCCGGACTGACGTTTCGCCTGTGTCGCGCGATTGAAACGGCTTTCATTGAAATCGCGTCCGCCAACCATCGCCCTCACGTAGCCGTTGGTCGGATCCATTGCGACGAGCGCACCCTGCAGATACTGTGGAAGCCCGGTCTCGCTTGCGGTCGCCGCTGTGCCGCGCTTCGGATGCTTGTAATTAGAACGGCGTTCGATATCCGACAGACCTTTTTCCACCAGGGTCTCGGCCGAACGTTGCAGCGCCGGATCGATCGTGGTGTAGACGCGGAGCCCACCCTGATAGACACGCTGCCACCCAAATCGCTCGACGAGCTCACGACGGACTTGCTCTTTAAAGTAAAGACCGGACGACTCTTCGATCTCGAGTCCGTTGATGAGCCGCAGCGGGGCTCGACGACCACGGTCAGCCGTCGCCTGATCGATCGCGCCGGTCGACACCATGGACTGAAGAACGACGTTGCGCCGGGCAATTGCGCGCTCGGGATTGACGGAAGGCGCATAGCTCGAGGGGGACTGGATGAGACCCGCCAGGAGCGCCGCTTCCTCAATGGTCAGGTCGTGCGAAGATTTGGCGAAATAGCCGCGTGATGCGGCCTCGACACCGTAGAGGCCGCCGCCGAAGTAGACCTTATTCAGGTACAGCTCGAGGATTTCATTCTTGTCGTACATTTTCTCGATGTACGCGGCAAGAATGACCTCCTTCAGCTTCCGTCGATAGGTCTTGTCGCGGCTCAGGAAACTTTGTCGCGCGAGCTGCTGGGTAATCGTGCTGCCACCTTCAGCGCGCCGGCCTGCCTCGAGGTTACGAAGCGCGGCGGCAGCCACACGAATCCCGTCGACCCCGCTGTGCTCGTAGAATCGCTGATCCTCGATCGAGATGACGGCCTTGATCAGGTTTGGCGAGACGGTCTCGATCGGAACGTCAAGCCGCTGCTCCTTAAAGATGGTGAAGGCCGGTTTATCCGCCGCGTCCAGGATGGACGTCGCTTGGGCCATTTCCCCTATTGATTTCAGCGCCTGCCGATCGGGCAGGCCGGCGGTCAGTTCGTAACTGAACCAGGCAGCCCACCCGCCCACGAGAAACACCAGCAGCGCCAGCGCGGCGATCACCGCAACAACGAGACGAGGACGACCGGCGAGCGCGCGATGAACAAAGTGGAATCGGGGGAAGCGGGGGAGCATCAATGATCACCACACGCAAAACGAAGGCCCGGGCAGGGACGCCAGTTTTGTTAGAAACAGCTCAGCTACAGACGATATCTGTAATTCAATCCCCAGTTTTGTTATGCCGGCTCAACCGTACTTCCCGGCGACGATCTGTTTGCTGAACAAAACTGTGACAATGTCAGTTTACTCCTGAGGCACCGCTTTTGCGGCGGCGACCCGCACCCTACTGCGAAACCGAGGTGGTTTGATGGGTCGCCCTACCCTGCCGCGCATGCGCCTGCGCGGATGTCTCACGATCGCTGCCACTCTAACTTGCACGTCCATCGCCACAACGGCTTCTGGGCAATCGTCGCCGGTTCAATGGACGAATACCGTCAACGCAGCGGCCAGCGGCAGCGCCCTTCAGAAGACGACAGGATGCGGCGATTGCGCCGACGCAGGCGCGACGAGTGTACAGGTCCTCAACCAGCAGGACGCGTTTGTTGAATTCGTCCCGACGTCAGGGGCGCGCCTTTACGCCGGCCTCGGATCCGATACCTCATCAAACACCGATCCGGCATTAATCGATTTCGCGTTCAGCTTCTGGCCCGATGGCGGCTGGGACGTTCGCGAACGCAACGCCTATCGCGCCGACGGTCGCTTCGTGTCGGGAGACGTTTTCCGCGTCGCGGTGGTATCGGGCGTCGTGAAGTACTACCAGAACGGCGCGCTCGTGTACACCAGCCTCGTCCAACCCGCAGCACCCCTCGTCGTCGACACGACTCTGGTCACGAACGGCGCCATGTTGACGAGTGCGATCACCTCTGTTGCCGCGCCGCCACCCGCGACGCCGATCTCGGTCGTGACCAGCGCGCTTCCTGACGGATCCCTCGGTCAACCTTATGCAGCAACTCTGCAAGCTGCCGGCGGAAGCGGAAGTTTCGTGTGGAGCATCAGTGGTGGCGCGCTTCCCCCCGGAATGACCCTGACAGCCGCGGGCGAACTGGGCGGCGCGCCGACGGCCTGGGGGACTGCGCAATTCGTTGCACGCGCCACCGATGCGTCCAACCGAACGAATTACGGTGAGCGCGCGCTTAGCATCACAGTTCCGGCGCCGGCGAATGCGATCACCATTCAGACGTCGACCCTCGCCTCGACTCGGCTTGCGCAGTCCTATTCAGCGGCATTGTCGGCCAGCGGCGGCAGCGGTTCGTTTACGTGGTCGATCGCGTCCGGAACCCTGCCGCAGGGAATGTCGCTAAACAGTTCGACAGGGGTTATTCAGGGATCCGCAACAACCGCAGGCAGATTTTCGCTCGTGGTTCGGGCGTCCGACGCGGTGGATGTCCTTAACAACGCGACACGCGCCCTGACGCTGTCGGTCCTGGCTGAAGCTCCGCCGTCCAGTTACGTCGCGATTACGGATCGCACGACCCGCGCAAAGGGTCCGCTTCAAAGCCTCGGCCCTGCGGGCTACACATTCACCGATCCCGTATTCGGCAGCACGATCACTCGAATCACCGATCGCGTTACCAGGCCGGGCGACCCGGAGCGTTCGTATCGCACACCATCGAGCAGCCATGCGAATGCGTGGAGCGCGGACGAACGTTACTTCTACACGGTCAGCACCGATGGCACGGTCATCCCGTTTTCTTTTGATCGTGTGAGCGGGCGTGCGAGCCGACTGCAGCCTTCAGCCACAGGCGAGGGTGGCCTGAAGCTGGATTTCTTCAACGAGCCAACCTTCAGCTACATCGTCCCGGGCATTGCGTATGGCACGTTCAACGGCACAGGCGCGAATTTTCGGACCGTGGACCAATACGACTTCGAAACCGGTCAGTATTCGCAACTGCTGAACCTCGACACGCTCGTTCCGAATCTCGGCGGAACCTACCTGGGCGGACTCGGTATCAGCGCGGGACCGGTCGAGCGCATCATCGCATTCTTTGGCGGCACGAGTCAGGATCGCCATTTCTACCTGGTGGTATTCGATCGGAACAACCCGGGCAACCGTCACGTAGTCAACACGCTCGCGTCGACCGTTGATGGCATTCCAATCGGCACGCTCCTGAATTTCAGGATCCATGCTGCGAACATCGACAGAAGCGGGCGATTCGTCATCCTCTATCCGACCGGCGCGGATCTGCAGCCGCCGCGATCGGCTCCACCGGTTTACGTGTGGGACACCAACGCGGGAACCTTTACAGCCCTCCCGCTTATTCAGGCCATAACTGGTGGGCACGATGCATTCGGGTACGGCGATCGCGTCAATCAGGATTGCTGCACCGATGGCGGCAGTGCGTCCCCGTTATGGGATGCCGTGCAGTTTCAGTACCGTTCGCTGTCGACCCCCTTCATAACATCGGATCTGGTCGTCCCGGTGTTGCGTCCCGCAGAGGTCTATCTCGACCAACACCCATCCTGGCACAACGCCCAACCCGATCGGCTCGTGCCGTTCCTCGCTGCGAACTATCGGTATGGGCTGAGCGCACCCGCGTGGCGCGCCTGGGATGAAGAGATTTTCGCCGTGCAGACCGAGGGCGCCGGATCCGGCGCAACCATCTGGCGGTTCGCGCATCACCGCAGCGCGGTGGCCGACGATCTCGATCCAAGCCGGACCTCATTCTGGTATACCCCGCGGGCCAACATTTCTCCCGATGGTCAATGGGCGCTCTTCACATCGAACTGGGAGAAAACACTCGGCACGGATCCGCGCGGCGAGGTTGGCGGTATGTATCGCCAGGACGTCTTCCTGCTCTCATTGAAGGCAGCCACGGTTGTGCAGCCCGTGAGTATCGTCACGACGACGCTGCCAGCGGGAACGGCGTCGCTTGCGTACTCCGCGAAACTGCAGGCGACCGGCGGATCCGGGGCGTATCGGTGGACGATTCTTGCGGGATCACTGCCCGGTGGGCTGGCGCTGGACCAGGCAACGGGATCGATCTCGGGGATTCCGGCGGCCGCGGGAAGCAGCACGTTCACGGTTCGTGCAGCCGATGGCAGCGATGCCAGCAATGTCGCGGATCGCTCGTTTACCGTTAACATCGCGCCAGCGCCGCTGCCACCGGTTGTGATTGTCACCACGAACCTGGCAAACGGCACATCGGGAACCGCGTACTCGGCCACGCTTCAGGCAAGCGGAGGAACGGGCTCTTATGTGTGGAGCGTCTCTGCCGGAACCCTTCCGGCTGGACTGAGCCTCTCGACGACGGGCACGATCAGCGGAACCCCGACTGCCGCCGGCACGACAACATTCACCGTTCGCGCGACTGATGCGGCGGGATCCGGCTACGCGGATCGGGCGCTGACGATCACGATCGCGCCGCAACCCACGGCGCCGGTGACGATCACGACGACCAAGCTGCCCGACGGCAACCGTCTGTCCGCGTACTCGACCACCGTCGCGACCTCAGGAGGCAAGCTGCCATTCCAATGGTCCATCACCAGTGGAACGTTGCCGCCCGGCCTTTCATTGAACACCACGACCGGGACCATCTCGGGCACGCCAACCCAATTGGGTACCTGGAGCTTCACCGTTCGCGTCGTGGACTCGGCGTCGCCAACCACCAAGGCGAGCCGGTCATTCTCGATTCGGGTTCGCCGAAGACTGTGAATCACTAATCGCTAATCACTAATCGTGAATCGCTTATCCTTGAATCCCCGATCCTCGAATCCCCGAATCCCTGAATCCGGGATCACTGGGTTGATTTGGAGTTGATCTGTTTCAGTGGACACCCTGAACGGCGCACAATGCGTCAAGGAGTGTCCGATGGCTCGACGACGACGGCCGACCTACAGTCCGGAGTTTAAGGCGGAGGCGATTCGGTTGCTGCGGACCAGTGCCGACCCGGCAAAGAAGGTCGCGCGGGATCTCGGCGTCTCGGTCTCCACGTTGGAAGCCTGGATGCGAGCGACGCGCCCGCCGACGGATCCGGCGTTGACGACTGATGAGCGAGCGGAGTTGGTGCAGTTGCGCCGGGAGGTGCAGCAGTTACGCGAGGAGCGCGACATCTTAAAAAAAGCCACGGCCTTCTTCGCCAAGCACCACGCGTGATGTTTGCGTTCGTGCAGGCGGAGAAGGCCCGCCATCCGGTGCGCCAGTTGTGCCGCACGTTGGGGGTGTCGCCGAGCGGCTATTACGCGTGGCAGCGGCGGCCGACGTCGGCGCGCGGTCGCCTGGATCGCCGCCTGACCGTGTATCTGCGCGCGGCGCATCAGGCGAGCGGGGGCACCTACGGCAGTCCGCGGCTGCAGCACGAGCTGCGGCGCCGCGGATTTCCCATCGGGCGCAACCGGGTCATGCGGCTGATGCGGCACGAGGCCTTGTGCGGCCGGCCTCGCCGGCGGTTTCGTCGCACGACGGCACGCGACCCGCAGGCGGCCCCGGCGCCCAATCTGCTGGCGCAGCGCTTCACCGTGGCCAAACCGAACACTGTCTGGGCCGCCGACATCACCGCCCTGCCCACCCGGGAGGGCTGGCTGTATCTGGCGGTCCTGCTCGATCTGTACTCGCGGCGGGTCGTCGGCTGGGCCCTCGACCGCCAGCTCGAGACGCGGCTCGTGATGACCGCCTGGCGCCGCGCCCTCGCGCTCCGCCAGCGCGCGCCACGGCGGCATCACTCCGATCGCGGCACGCAATACACTAGCGCCGCCTATCAGCGCGAGCTGGCGGCGCACGGCGTCCGCTGCAGTATGAGCGGACGCGGGAATTGCTACGACAATGCCGTCGTCGAAAGTTTCTTCCACACGCTCAAAACCGATCTGAACCATGTCGTCTGGC
>Ga0075425_100004954_pt1 | contig 13787 bp, 12 predicted proteins | sample SoiMethybrSBSTD4_FD_75300 | JGI IMG/M metagenome (GOLD analysis project Ga0075425, IMG submission 75300) | Bulk soil microbial communities from a Populus tree surrounding site in Tennessee, USA - Soil MetaG P. TD hybrid SBSTD4 | ecosystem: Environmental > Terrestrial > Soil > Tree plantation...
CAGGTGGCCATGCCGACGACCTTGCTTCCTGCGTGTTGATGGCCACCGACAGGCCCGTGCTGGTGGCGCCGGCCATGAACCCGCGCATGTGGCTCAATCCCGCCACTCAGCGCAACGTCGCGCTGCTTGAGGCCGATGGAGTTCACTTCGTGGGTCCCGAAGTGGGCGAGATGGCAGAGCGCGGCGAGGCGGGCCTGGGCCGCATGGCCGAGGTGCCACAGCTGCTCGCGGCGATCGAGCGCTTGCTCGAGCCTGCCGCTGGCGAGGTAGCGGGCGCTGCGCCCGGGTTGGCGATGGCTGGCCGCCGCGTGCTCGTCACGGCCGGCCCGACCCATGAGCCCATCGATCCGGTGCGCTACATCGCCAACCGCTCCTCCGGCAAGCAGGGGGCGGCCATTGCCGCGCACGCGCGGGCCCTAGGCGCTGAGGTAACGCTCGTCTTGGGGCCTGCCCACATTGCCGATCCCGAGGGCGTTGAGGTTGTGCGCGTCGAGACCGCGCGCGACATGCTGGCGGCAGTTGAGGCCGCCCTTCCCGCCGACGTTGCCGTTTTCGCCGCCGCCGTTGCCGACTGGCGCGTGGCAAGCCAGGCCCACGACAAAATCAAGAAGGGCGGCAAGGCCCTGCCGCGCCTCGAACTCATCGAAAACCCCGACATCCTCAAGACCATCGCCGGCGCGCGGCCGGGACTGCGACCGCCGCTGGTGATCGGCTTTGCCGCCGAGACCCAGAACGTGCTCGAATACGCCAAAGCCAAGCGCCGAACCAAGGGAGCGGACTGGATCGTCGCCAACGATGTTTCGCCGCAGACCGGCATCATGGGGGGCGACCGCAACACCGTGCACCTCATCACGGCACAAGGAGTGGAGAGCTGGCCAGAACTCGACAAGGACGAGGTGGCCCGGCGGCTGATGGAGCGCGCCGCCGAACGGCTGGCCGAAATCACCGCCACAACGTGACAAGCAAAGAGGCCCCAGGTGGGGATCCGCGCCCGGTCACCATCGCCGTCGTGCGCCTCGCGCATGCCCGCGGCCTCACCTTGCCCTCCTATCAATCCTGCGGTGCCGCCGGCATGGACCTGTTGGCCGCGGTTGCATCGGCGGCGCCCTTAAAGCTCGCGCCCGGCGCGCGCGCGTTGGTGCCAACCGGCCTCCTCTTGCAGTTGCCCCAGGGCTTTGAAGCCCAGGTGCGTCCACGCTCGGGCCTTGCGCTGCGCCATGGCATCACCGTGCTCAACAGTCCCGGCACCATCGACAGCGACTATCGCGGTGAGCTCAAGGTGCTGCTCGCCAACCTCGGCACGGCGCCGTTTGCAATCGCGCGCGGCGAGCGCATCGCCCAGCTGGTGGTGAGCCGCGTGGAGCAGGCACGGCTGGCCGAGGTGGAGCACCTCACCGCCACCCCGCGTGGCACCGGCGGCTTCGGCTCGACGGGGACCGCAGGCCCGCCGAGCCACCCCAAGCGGCCTCGACCGCGATCGCGATCATGACGGGAGTGGCGGCGATCGACAGCCCCAAGCGCCCGATGTCAACGCCGAGGTTCAACCACCGGTGACGCTCATGTGGCGCGCCACGGCGGGCTGTTTGGTGCGCCGATCGATGACGAAATCATGGCCCTTGGGCTTGCGCGCGATCGCCTCGTCGATGGCGCTTAGGAGGAGGGCATCGTCTCTGCCTGCCCGCAAGGGCGCGCGCAGATCGGCGGCGTCGTCTTGCCCCAGGCACATGTAGAGCGTGCCGGTGCAGGTGAGGCGCACGCGGTTGCAGCTCTCGCAGAAATTGTGCGTCATCGGCGTGATGAAGCCGAGGCGCCCACCGGTCTGACGCACGCGGACATAGCGCGCCGGCCCTCCCGTGCGGAAGGGGATGTCCTCCAGAGTATAGCGATCCATCAGCCGGGCCCGGACGATCGACAACGGCAGGTACTGGTCCGTGCGATCGCCGTCGATGTCGCCCATGGGCATGGTCTCGATCAAGGTCAGATCAAAGCCGCGCCCGTGCGCGAAGGCGATGAGGTCGGCAAACTCATCCTCGTTGAAGCCCTTGAGCGCCACCGCATTGAGCTTGATGGCGAGCCCCGCCCTGTCCGCAGCATCGATGCCGGCCATCACCTGAGCGAAGTCACCCCACCGCGTGATGCTCCGGAAGCGATCGGGCTTCAGCGTATCGAGCGAGACGTTGACGCGGCGAACCCCGGCGTCTTTGAGCTCTTGGGCGTACTTTGTGAGCTGGCTGCCGTTGGTGGTAAGCGTCAGTTCTTCGAGCGCTCCGGTATCGAGGTGACGCGCCAAGGCGCGGAACAGCCACAGGATGTTCTTGCGCACCAGCGGCTCGCCGCCGGTGATCCTAAGCTTCTTGACGCCCTTGGTGACAAAGGCCGAGCACACCCGTTCGAGCTCTTCAAGCGAAAGCAGATCCCTCTTGGGCAAGAAGGTCATATGCTCGGACATGCAATAAGTGCAGCGGAAGTCGCAGCGGTCGGTGACGGAAACACGCAAGTACGTGACGTGGCGACCGAAGGGGTCGACCAGCGTGCGCATGCCGCCGTCCTTGTTGCCGTCTGCCGTCATCGCCGTCTTGCGTTTAACCCCGGGCGGGGCGCCATGGCCAAGCTCAGGAAGCCCGCCAGGTCCCAAGCAACATACACCCAATATATATGCTAGAATATCGCGGTTTCACAGGTCCTTTCACGGGAAACCCGCTTCCATGGGAGCGGGTTTCACCTGCCTCATCGCCCTGGCTCATTTCTCAGGCTCATTTCTCAGGCTCATTTCACCCGCTCATTTCACCTCATCTCACTGGCGCCACGTCTCAGCCGCACGTCTCAGGCCCCACATCTCAGGCCCCGCGTCTCAGGCCCCGCGTCTCAGGCCCCACCTCTAGGGGCATCTCTAGGCTCCCTTCGACGGGTCCCTCACGAGCGATGAGGCCCGCCCACAGAGCCCGCAACCCGTCCCCCCTTCACCGGCCCCCCACAGGTCCGTTCCTGAGGTCCTGCTCTTGGACCCTGCGTCGCTCTGGCGGTGCAATAGGCGACCGGGTGCATTGGCAGCGGCAGGACGCGCCGGCACAATCGGGCGCCAACTGGGCCTAACCTGCGGAGGGTCGCACTCCCCATGCCGTCATACGCCGTGTGGGCCTTGGGCGGCGCGATCGCGCTCATGGGCGCCATCCTGGCTCTGCGCGGCCGCGTTCGGATCGAGCGCGGCTGGGCCGGTTGGACGCTGCGGCGCTTCAGCTGGCGCGAGCGCGCCTGTCACTGGCTGCTGGCCCTCTCCGGTATCGCGCTGGCGCTGACAGGCCCCGCCTATGGCCGCCTCCTGCTGCCGCTCTTCGCCGGCGATAGGCTGAGCGAGATCGCCTCGTCGGCGCGATGGCTCCACGAACGCGTGGCATTTGCCTTCACCGCTGCGCTGGGATGGGCGTTCCTCCTCTGGGTCCGACACAGCCTGCCCAGCTGGCGCGACATCGTCTGGCTCGCCAAAGGCGGCGGCCTGCTGCCCCGCGTGCACCCGCCGGCCTGGAAGTTCAACAGCGCACAAAAGCTGCTGTTCTGGCTGGTGATGTTGGCAGGCGTGCTTCTGTCGCTCTCGGGCTTTGCCTTGTTGTCCTCGAACGCGACGGGCACGTTTGCCACCGCGTTTGCCCTTCTCAACGCGCTCGGCACCTGGTTCGGCCTCGCGCCGGTGCTGCCACCCCCTCCAAGCCCACAGCAAGCGCTGGAGTACGCGGCGCTATGCCATGGGGCCGCCGCGGTCGGGCTCCTCGGAGCCGTCATCGTTCACATCGGGCTGCGTGCGCTCCTCATCGAGGGGGCTCTCTCTGCCATGACGCGCGGTGAGGTCGATGCCAATTGGGCCCGCCAGCATCACAGCCTGTGGGCCGAACGGGAAATCGCCCACCTCGAGGCCGCCATGGACCCCGGCGATTTGGCGACCAAAAGCCGCCGAGCGTAGTGCTCTGGGCAAGTGCTCTGGGCAAGTGCTCTGGGCAAATGCGGACTGCCGTTGCGTCTTGCTCGGGTCGTGCTCGGGTCGTGCCAGCCGCCGGCCTCTGGGCGGATCCTCCCAACGCGGAGCTGCGAGGCTCCCATGGGATGGCGGCTCGGGCCATCCTCCACCAGGCTTGCCCCGCGCCAGGCCAGCACCTAACGTCCAAGGGCTCGTTGGGCAGCCTCGGCCGTCGATCTGGAGAGCGCCCGGAGCTTGCGCGGCAGAAGCGTTCCGGGGCAAGAGGCCGGCCATGTTCCTCAAAGATCAGGTAGCCTTGGTGACGGGTGCCGGCCAGGGCATCGGTCGGGCCAGTGCCACGGCTCTCGCCCAAGCCGGCGCCAGCGTGGCGGTGGTCGACATCGACGCCGCACTCGCCCAGAGCGTGGCCACGTCGCTCGCGGCCCACCAGCATCGCACCCTGCCGATCACCGCCGATGTGGGAGATGTCGCGAGCATCGAGGGCATGGTCGCGCGTGCCATCGCCGAGTATGGGCGCATCGACATCCTCGTGAACAACGCCGGCGTGACGCGGCGTGCTGATATCATGGAGCTCACCGAAGCCGACTGGGACCGCATCCATCGCGTGAACGCAAAGGGCGTGTTCTTTTGCCTCCAGAGCGTGGCTCGGACCATGATTCCGCGCCGCAGCGGCCGCATCATCAACATCGCCTCGATCGCCGGCAAGGGCTATGCGGGCGCCTCCAATGCCGCCTACGCCGCAAGCAAGGGCGCGGTCATCAGCCTGACGAAGACGGCCGCGCAGCAGCTCGCGTGGGCCAACATCAACGTCAATGCCATCTGTCCCGGGGTGACGCGCACGGCGCTCTCCGATGCCAACCTCGCCGTCAGTGCCCAACAGCAAGGCGTCACGGTGGCAACCATGGAGCACAGACGCGCCGAGGCCATACCGCTGCGGCGTGCCAATGACCCTGAGGATGTCGCCGCCATGGTGGTGTTCCTCTCTTCGCCCGGCGCGCGCAACATCACGGGGCAATCCTTGAACGTGGACGGCGGCCTCATCCCCGATTAGGTGGCACTCCAACAGGGAGGAGAAAGCCAATGCCCCTCGCCCTTGCTCCGACGCTCAAGATCGGGGTCAACACCATGCTGCGCCGCACCGAGCCCGCGACCGGCCCCTGGATGCCGACGCTCGATGAACTCGTTGACGTCGTCAGAGAGGTGGACCGGCTTGGTTTTGATGCATTTTGGTGCGGTGACCACGTCGCCTTCGCCATCCCCTTCCTCGACCCCATCACGCAAATCGCCCAGGCCGCGGCTATCAGTTCGCGGCTGACCTTCGGTACCGCCGTCTTCTTGCTGCCGCTGCGCCATCCCACGCCCGTCGCCAAGCAGATCGCCACCCTCGATCACCTGACGGGCGGACGCTTCATCTTCGGCGTCGGCATCGGCGGCGAGTTTCCCAAGGAGTACGAGGCCTGCGGTGTACCCATCCGCGAACGCGGGCCACGCCTGGGCGAGGCCGTCGAGGTGATGCGCAAGCTGTGGACAGGCGAAACGGTGAGCCATCATGGGCGCTTCTACCAATTCACGGACGTGAAGATGACGCCCAGCCCGCGCCAAACGGGTGGCCCACCCATCTGGTTCGGCGGCCGCTCCGAGCCGGCGCTGCGTCGTGCCGCTCGGCTCGCCGACGGCTGGTTTTCCTACGCCGTTACCCCACAAATGTTCGCCAACGGGCTTGCAACCATCGCCGCCGCCGCGCAGGAGGCCGGCCGCAAGCTCGACCGCTTCGGCACGGCGCATCTGATGTTCACGCGCATCGGCGACAGCTACGAGCAGGCGCTCAACGAAGCAGCCCAATCTTTGAGCATCCGCTATGCCATGGACATGCGGCCTGCCGCCCAGCGCTACGGTGCCATCGGCACTCCTGCCCATGTGGCGCAAAAGATCCGTGAATTTCACGCCGCCGGCGTTCGCCATCTTAGCCTCGACCTCGTCGGCCCCTACGAACGGCGCAGCGAACAGCTCGAGCGCTTTGCCGCCGAAGTGCGCCCCCTCATCAAGGACCTCATCGCGTGAACGACGCGCACTTGACCTTCGGCCTCAGCGAGGAGCAGAGGCAGATGCGCGCAAGCGTGCTGGCCTTGCTCGGCCGGGTCCTGCCGCCGGCAAAGATCCGCGCGCTCGACGCGGCCGGCGAATACCCCTTCGACGCGCATCAGGCACTCGCAGATGCAGGCTTCATGGGGCTCATGTACCCGGCCGAATATGGCGGCATGGGCGGGAGCTACCTAGACCTGGCCGTGCTGGCTGAGGTGCTCGGCTATCACTACGGCGGCATCGCCCAGGCGTACGCGATCACGGTGATCTATGCCGGCATGCACATCGCGCTCCACGGCTCGGATGCCATGAAGCGCGAGGTTTTGCCCAAGATCATCGCCGGCGACATGCGATTGGCACTGTGCCTCAGCGAGCCCGATCACGGTTCGGACGTGGCCGGCATCGAGCTTAGCGCGGCGCGCAAGCGCGATGGCTACGTCCTCAACGGCCAGAAGATTTACAACAGCGCGGCCCACGTCGCGCACAACCTTGTTGTTGTCGGAAAGACCAAGCCCGGCCGGGGCTACGATGGCATCAGCCTGTTTCTGGTCGACGCGTCCTTGCCGGGCGTTTCGATGCGGCGCCTGAGCGCGCTTGGCCGTCACACCACCGAAGCCAACCACTGCTTCTTCGAGAACGTCGCGTTGCCCGCCGATCGGCTGATCGGCGAGGAAAACGGCGGCTGGCGCGGACTGATGCAATGTCTCAACGTTGAGCGGCTCAACCTGGCGGCCAACGGCGTCGGCAACACGCGCCGGATCATCGATCATGTTCTCGCGTACGCCAAGACGCGGGCGCAGTTCGGTCGCCCGATCGGCAAATTTCAGGCCGTGTCGCACAAGCTCGCCGACATGGAAATCATGTGGCAGACGGCGCGCGCGCAAACGTTCCGCGTGGCGCAGATGCTCGACGCCGGGCTTGATCCCGTGTGCGAAAACGCCGTGGCGAAAGCCTACGCCACCGAGGTGAACTGGAAGGTGGCGGACATGGGCATGCAGATCATGGCGGGAGCCGGATACATCATGGATCAGGACATGCAGATGATGTTTCGTGATGCGCGCGTCGGCACAATCGGCGGCGGCACCAGCGAGATCCAACGCAACGTCATCGCCCGCTGCATGGGGCTATGACCCTCGAGAGGAACCCATGTCCAAACGCGAGCCCCGCGGTCTCTACTTCGAGGACTTCGAGATCGGCAAGACCTATCGCACGCCCCGCCGCACCGTCACGCACACCGATATCGTGAACTTCGCCTGCCTTTCCGGCGACTTCAATGCACCGCACGTCGATTGGGAATTCTGCAAAGAGCAAACCTACGGCGAGCCGATCGCGCACGGACCGCTGGTCCTGGCGATCGCCGGCGGTTTGATGTGCCAGTCGGGCATCAACGACGGCACGATCGTCGCCATGCTCGGCATCGATGGCTGGCGCATCCACAAACCGGTCAAGCACGGCGACACGCTCGAGGTCGTCATGACGGTGACCGACAAGCGCCGCACGCGCAAGGGCGACAAGGGCATCGTCGCCTTCAACCGCGAGATCCGCAACCAGCACGGCGAAGCCGTCCACTCCATGCAGGGCTCCAATATGTACCTGGCCCGCGAGATTGCCGCATGACGCGTCGGGTGGCGGTCATCGGCGCGGCGGCCAGTCCCAACGGCAGACTGCAGATGCCGCCAGATGCCCCGCTGCAAACGCTGGAGCACGAAGTTCTGGCACCGCTGGTGATCGAGGCCATGGCCATCGCGGGCGTCCCCAAGGAGGAGGTCGGTGCGCTCGTCTTCGCGATGTGCCGGCCCTACACGCTGCAAAAGTACTTTGCCACCTTCATGGCCAACTATTTGCGTCTGCCGCTCAAGGGCAGCATCATGGAGGTACTTGGTAATGGCATGACCGGTGGAATGGCGTTCGACCAGGCGATCAACGCCGTCGCCTTGGGGCACGCCGATGTCGCACTCGCGCTCGGCATCAACATGGAGAGCCAGGCGGCCTCGGCGGAACACGCCATGTCGACCATGCGTGCCACCGGCGACGTCGACTTCCACACCATCTTTGGTTTCACACCGATCGCCTGGTACGCCATGGATGCGGTACGCTACATGCACGACTTTGGCGCCGCCCGGACGCAGTTGGCGAGCGTCGCCGTCAAGAACCGGCGTCACGCTCGCCTCAATCCGATCGCCCAATTCCGCAAGCCGCTAAGCCTCCAAGAGGTGCTCGCCGCCAGGCCCATCGTCGAGCCGCTTGGCCTTTTCGAGGTGCCGCCGCGCGGCGATGGCGCGGTGTGTCTGGTCGTGTGCGCCGAGGAGATGGCAAAGGCAACCGGCAATCCTTACGCGCTGGTGCGCGGCCGCGGCTTCTTTCACGACGGCACGCACCAGCTGAGCGACGTACCAAACGACATGATCGCGTTTTCTGCCGCGCAGCGGGCCGCGGCGGCGGCCTATAGCGCTGCGGGCATCGGCCCAGGCGATCTCGACCTTGCCGAGCTCTATGCCCCGTGCACCATCGTTGAGGTGCTGGCCGGCGAGGCGCTGGGGTTGACGCCGCGCGGGCGAGGTGCGGCCGAGGCTCAAGCCGGGGAGACTTCGCTCGGCGGCCGCATTCCCATCTGCACCTCGGGCGGCTGTCTGTCGCGCGGGCATCCAGCCTATGTGACGGGGCTCCTGACCATCTACGAGCTGTGGGAGCAATTGACGCACCGTGCCGGCGAGCGGCAAGTGGCCGACGCCCGCCTCGCTGCCGGCAGCTGCGAGCTCGGCAACTACAACGCCGCCCTCATTCACATTCTCGAGGCCGTGGCATGAGCCTGCCGTTCATCGACGTGGCCTCGGCGCGCCCCTGGCCGCCACGCATCAGCGCCTTCACCAAGCCATTCTGGGACGCGCTGTTGGACGGGCGACTGGTGACGACGCGCGGGCGGACTTCGGGCCGGTTGACCTTCCCGCCAAAACCGTTCTGCCCCCACAATTGGGAGCGAGAGGTCGAATGGGTCGAACTCTCCGGTCGCGGCAAGCTCTACGCGCAGACGGTCATCCACGCGACCCCGGCAGCGTTTCGCGGCGAGGCGCCGATCCGCAACGGCATCATCGACCTCGAGGAGGGTCTGCGCGTCGCGGCACGCATTCTGGGCGAGCCTGCCCTGGATACAAGCGTCGAATGCGTCGTGCTGCGCTACACGGACGGCCCGCTGTTTGCGTTCCGCGCTGCCCTGCCCGCCCACCGCTTGTAGACCCTGGCAGTGCGACCTAAGCTTTGCGCCGCTGGCGCGAGCCCTAGGCGCGCGTCGACGACATCGGGAGGTCAGCCAACCATGACGGCCAAGCTGTTGACGACGCAGGCGCGTGCGGCAGAGGGCATCGTGCGCGTGCTGGAGGAGGCCGGCATCGACATGGTGTTCGGCATTTCCGGCGGCAATACGGGCCGGCTCTACGATGCGCTCTATGACCGTCAGGGCGCCCTGCGCACCGTGCTCGTGCGCCACGAACAGCTCGCGAGCGTGATGGCGGAGGTGTACGGGCGGCTCACCGGCAAGCCCGGCGTCGTCATCGGCCAGGGCATCTTCCTACTGGCCAACGGGCTCCTCGGCACGCTCGAGGCCAACTTCGGTAGCTCGCCTATGCTCTTGCTGACCGACTTCTCGGACGTGTCTCCCTTCTCCAAGCATGCGCCCTACCAGAGCGGCACGGGAGACTACGGGTCGGCCGACACGCGCAAATCACTGCAGGGCGTTACCAAACAGACCTTTGTCGCCAATGAGCCCATCGAGGGCGTGCAGGCAACGCAGCTTGCCATCAAACACGCGCTCAGCGGCGAGCGTGGTCCCGTTGGCGTGCTCTATCACTCGCGCGTGTTCAGGGACGCGATCGATCCCGCCAAGCGGCCATTCCTTTACGCGACAAAGCCATATCTACCCAGGCGCACGGGTGCCGACGCTGAGGACATCGCCGGCGCGGTCAAGGCGATACTCGTTGCCAAGCGACCCGCGATCATTGCCGGCAACGGCGTGCGTATCGCCGGGGCCTACGCCGGCCTTGAAGCACTGGCCGAGCTGATCGGGGCGCCCGTGGCAACCACGGCTTCTGGCAAGGGCACGTTTGCCGAGACGCACCCTCTCGCCCTCGGCGTGTGCGGCAACTTCGGCCAAGCGACGGCCAACGCCGTCATCGGCGAGTCCGACCTCGTGCTCGCGATCGGCACTCGGCTGGGACCTGCGGATACCGCCAACGAAAACCCACAGCTCATCGATCCAACCCGGCAAACGCTTCTGCAGATCGACGTTGAACCCAAGAACGCGAGCTGGTCTTTCCCGTGCGACGTTACCATGGTCGGCGACGCCGCCCTGGCGCTCGCACAGCTCGCCGAGGCAATCAAAAGAGAAGGCCCGCCCGACGCAGAGACGCGGGCCGCACGCAGCAAGGCCATCGCGTGGGCGCGCCAGCAGCACCGCTTCTTCCAGGATCCCGGCTACAGCTCTGACGAAGCCCCCGTGCTGCCGCAGCGCTTGTTCGCGGAGATCTTGAAGGCGACCGCGCCCGATGCACTCTTCACCTGCGATGCGGGCGAAAACCGCTTGTTTATGACGCACTACTTCCAGACCAAGTCGCCGGGGTCGCTGCTGATGCCGGGCATCGGCGCCATGGGATATGCCGTCCCGGCAGCGCTGGCGGGCAAGCTCATCTTTCCAGAGCGACAGGTGATTGCGGTCACTGGTGACGGTGGCTTCTCCATGGCTATCAACGGCCTCATGACAGCGCGCGATGAAAGTATCCCCGCAGTCGTGGTGGTGCTCAACAACAGCGCGCTCGGCTGGGTCAAACACGGGCAGGGGAATCGGCCGATCGCCAGCACGTTTGCCGACATGGACTTCGCCGCGATCGCACGTGCCATCGGCTGCCGCGGCATTCGTGTCGAGCGCGCCGAGGAGATCGGACCGGCGCTCAACGAGGCGCTGGGCTGCAGCGCGCCGACGGTCGTTGATGTCGTCACCTCGATGCGGCCCTCGTTCCGCGATGTAACGAGCCCGTTGACGGCGGGATAGTGCCGTTTACGATCTTTTCCGGATCTGAGCCGGCATGCCCGGCCGGTGCCGATTGGTGCTCGATTGCGTGCGTCCATGCTCGCTTGCGTCCAATCGGTGGGCGCTCCTGCCGGGCAAGCGCGGGGAGCGCACGCAAGACCGCGACGGCTGCCAATCGCAAGGCCGCTCGAAAGCGGCTTTAGCGCAGCAAACCGCCGTCGATGACAATCGTGCGACCGGTGACGTAATCGGACAGATCGGTCGCCAAGAACTCGACCACCTTGGCGCAATCGTCGATGGTGCCCTCGCGCCGCAGCGCGGTCATGCCGGCCATGTGCGACCGGTCACCCAGCCGTCCAGTGCGGATGATGCCCGGTGCGATGGCGTTGACGTTGACGTTGAAAGGACCAAGCTCCTGCGCGAGCGAGCGCGTGTAGTGGATGATGGCGGCCTTCGCCATCCCATAGGGGTGATAGGCGCCGCGCGCATCCACGCCCGCGGTCGAAGAAACGGTGATGATCTTGCCACCGCGCTGCCGCTTCATGTGCACCGCAACCGCCATGCAGGTGTACATAGTGGCCTTCAGATTGATATCGAGCACGCGCGCGAGCATCTCCTCAGAACAATCCGACGGCGTCCCGGTGGTTACGAGGTCGGCGGCCTCGTTGGCACCCGGAACCGGCTGGCGCTCGTCCGCGAATAGAACCGTGCCGCCGCCGGCGTTGCATACCGCGATGTCGATGCGTCCGAGTTCCCGCACGACGTGGTCGATGGCACTGACCGCCGCGGCTCGGCTCGCAAGATCGGCCTCGATGCCGATCGCGCGCACGCCTTGCCCTTGGCATTCCGCCATCACGCTTCCAGCCGTCATTGCCTGGCGCTCGTATTCATAGACGTCCGCGGCTCGCAAGTTCCGATCGATGATGGCGATATCGGCGCCGAGGCCCGCCAGGCGCAAGGCGTAGCCGCGGCCGAGGCCGCGCGCTCCGCCGGTTACCACGGCGACCTTGCCTGACAGTTTGCGCTCGCTCACGCGCCCTTCTCCAAAAGCTTCACCCACACGCCGCACAGCGCAAAACCATCCGGCCGCGTTTCCAGTCCCAGCTGGCGCGCCCGCCCCAGGATGTCGACCGCTCCGCGCACCGTGAGCACCACCGCGTCGAGCCGCTCGCGCGCGACAGCCGGCACCCCGCAGATGGCGATGTCTTGCTGATCTACGCGGATGACGTAACGGCTACCTGACCCAAGCGCGGGCATTCCTAGGATACGAGACCAGTGTTGCGCTAGCCCCGCCGGGTCATGGCTCAGAACTTCCACGCCATCGAGGCGGCATGTGCGCTCGCTGCGCACAAAGCGCTGCCAATCCTCACCCGCCGGCCAGTAGGGACCGTGCACCGCCTCGCCGCCAACGGTGTGGTTGAACTCCAGAAACGTCGCACGGCAATCCTTGGGGTGGAGCTGATAGCCCTGATAGCGCTCTCGATTGATGTGGTTGGCGAGGCGCACGCCGAGCCTCTGCGCCTCCTCCGCGCGCGCCTTTGGATCATCGCAGTCGAAGATGAGCATGTAGCCGCCGCGGCCCTGCATCAGCTCCAGGAACCGACCGGCGGCGGTACCCGCCCGCGTCGGAGACACCACTTCGAGAAAGCGATCGGCTCCGATCGGGAAGAGAACGTTCGCAAGGCCGTATTGCGCGACGCCCGCATCGCGATGACAAGCTTCGAGGCCGAGCAATGCTCGCATGAGCGCCGCGGCGGCCTCAAGATGAGGCGCCGCGAGGCAAACCTGACGCAAGCGCAAATAGGACCGCATTCTAGCGCCCCCGCAACGGTAGCGGGCTTGCCCGGTCTCCAGGTTTGCCGCTGCCCCGCCAGTCGGCCGCCGGTCCCGCACGCGCCTCACGCATAAACAAACGCCCCATCGGTCAGATCGATCGTCGGGATCTCGTCCTTCTCGCTCCAGTAGTTCTGGTTGTGCTGCCATTCCGGCTTGTCGCCGCGCTTGGGCAGCAAGTGGATGGCGCGCGTCATGTAGCCGGGATTGAAGTTCTCGGGATCGATCCAGGGCAACAGCGGCATGTCTTGATCCTGCGGCCGCAGGGCGACCGTCACCTTCCTGGCGCCGATCCCGTCCATGTGCTGGAGGAGGCGGCACACGAAGTCCGCCACCATATCGGCGCGCAGCGTCCAGCTCGCGCGAAAATAGCCGAACACCCAGGCGAGGTTGGGCAAGCCCGTAAACATCATGCCGCGATAGGTGACGGTATCGCCGAACACGAGCGGCTTGTCGTCGATGACAAAATCGATATCGCCGAGGACGCTGATGTTAAATCCCGTTGCCGCGACGATGATGTCGGCCTCGAGCTCCTTGCCGGATTTGAGGACGATGCCCCTTGCATTGAAGCGCTCAATCTCGTCGGTGACCACCGAGGCTTTGCCCGCGGCGATCGCCTTGAAGAGATCAGCGTCTGGAATGAAGGCGATGCGCTGCCGCCATGGCCGATACTTCGGCGTAAAATGCTTCGCCACGTCGTAGTCGGGACCAAGGCAGTTGCGCACAACGCCGATCAGTTCCTTGGCAACGACATCCGGCTCCTCGACGCATCGGCGCGTGAAGTGAGCCTGATCGAAGAGGATCTTGCGACGCACGATCTCATGGATCCAGGCTTCGTCAACCTCTAGCTGCCGGAGCGTCTCGGCCAGATCGTTGACGTTG
>Ga0075425_100004955_pt1 | contig 13783 bp, 11 predicted proteins | sample SoiMethybrSBSTD4_FD_75300 | JGI IMG/M metagenome (GOLD analysis project Ga0075425, IMG submission 75300) | Bulk soil microbial communities from a Populus tree surrounding site in Tennessee, USA - Soil MetaG P. TD hybrid SBSTD4 | ecosystem: Environmental > Terrestrial > Soil > Tree plantation...
TCCGGACACAGGAACGCGCGCGCCACTTCCCTCATCCGCGCACTCGCCATCGACCCCGTCCAAGCCGCCAGCGGAAGCTGTCCGCCCGGAATTAGGCTCGAATATGCATCACGAACAAACTTGGCCTTATCCACAAAGTGTTCACTCGATTCCTTCACCCAGACAACATCAAACTCGCGAATAGAAAATGCAAAATCCGCTACCTCGCCTTCAACAAACACCAGCCGGTCGCGCAGGCTCGCATGCCCACCTCGTTCTCTCGCAATCCGAACCTGCTTTGGATTGATCGTCAAACGCACTCCCGCGCATCCCAGTCGTTGCGCCCAATGAACTAGTGCCCTGCCCCATGTCTGCAACCTAGCACGCGTTCTCCGCCCCGCAGATTCAGCCACTGCGCACACTGCTCTACCATGCGAACCTGCGCTACTTCCGGCTTCCCATCTCCATCGACAAACAGCCATGATGAATGTGGTCGCCCCAAAATGTTTGATAGATGAACGCCAGCGAATCGTAATGCTCGCGAATTTGCGCCGTAGAAACCAACGTTCTACGGTAACAAGGATGCCAAGAAATACGGCACCCATAGTGGAGCGACGGGCGTCCCGCCCGTCGAGCGGCCCAGTTGCATCTGGCCGCAGCGCTGTTCGACTCGGTACTCCGCACTCGCAACTAGGTACTTCCGGCCCCCCACCCCCCTGTCCAACCGGCCAATCCCCCTCCGTTACTTTGGTCATCTGTTCGATATGACCCTTTTTCCGGCATAGTGAGACCTCCACATCTCACTCACAGGAATGGTGCCGATATGTCCCTCCCCCTCTCCATGCTTTGGTCCGACGAGCAAGGTCAAGACATCGCTGAATACGCGGTCATGCTCGCGGTGATCCTGGTTCTGGTCGTCGGAACCGTTCGCCTCATCGGGTCCAACGCCAACAACGTCTTCTCCCAAGCCTCCAGTTCCATACAGTAAGAACTGCGCGAAAGCCACGGACCGCGGGTGCCCCAGGTTTCGCGACTTTCGAGACGTGGGGCTTTTGGTTGAGGCTAACATCAGCAGACAGCATGATTCCTAGCGGCGTAGCGGCGCATGATTGAAGCCCGCGCCGTAAGCCGGCGGGAAAGAGAATAGAAGTTTCCCAAGCCGCGTAGCGCCGAACGAAACTCCTCTAAACGCCCAAACAAAACGGGCTGCCATCCAGGCAGCCCGTAAACCTAACACCCAAGACCTAACACCTAAAGACCTGATTCTAATCTCCCAAAACCGGCTCACTCACTTCCGGAGCCGAAGGCGCAGGTGCAATCCCGCCATTATTCTTTAACGCATTCAGCGGAATGAACCCACCCTCGGAAGTCGGCGTCTTTTCCTTCAAAACCACCTCCCGATACAGCGCCGCCATGCGCGCATTGTACGCCGGATCATTCTTCTGCTTCTGATCGCGCGCTCGGATCTTCTCTTCGCGCGCCGTCTTAGCAATGCCCAGCTTGTCGAGATCATGTTGCACTTCGTTGGTGACAATTTCATCCTTCAGCACCAGCGAGTGATTCAGATTCTGGAGGTTCACTTTCTTTCCGCCCGCGAAGATCTCATGCCGCCCGTGCTCCTCGTACCACTTGGTGAGCGTGGCCGTCATGTGCATCTTTTCGATGATGTTCCTCCATCCCACGCCGGTGTTGTAAGCGCAGAAGGAAATCTCGCCTTCCTGCGTCGCGTACGGAATGATGCACTGCTCCGTCCGCCGGAAGTCGTAGTTAAACAGATCCTGGAACCACATGCCCGCGATGAACAGGAAGTTCCAGCGATCCTTCCGCCGCTTCATCACGTCTTCAATCGTCCGCTCCGGACCGACTTTCCCGTAGTTCCGTCCCGTCACGTTGTAGTTCTTGTCAAACTTCTGCAGCAGATCCATCAGCTTGAAATGCGTCGGCGACTGGAACGGATCGTAGTTCTTCATCAGACACAGCGCCATCCCAAACCCCGTCCAGAACTTGCTCCGCGCCGCATCATTGACCTTGGCAATATCCTTCGCCAGCTGGTCGCCCTTCAAGAACGCCGTAACCGGCACCGCCTCCTTAGTCTCCTTATCAATCATGACAGCCATCCCCGTCCCACAATTCGGATGGCAACCGCAGGAGAGTTGGCCCCAGTCGTTGTTGGCGTCGTTGGAGTGCATTAAGTCAGCCCAGTCACTGAAGGTACCCATGAAGCTGATGGGGAACCAGTCGCGGCTGGGTTCGCCGAGGCCGGTTTGTTTTTTCACGTCGTGGGCCAGGTGGCTCAGGGTGTAGCGCTGGGCCTGGCGGCGCTCATCGGTGACGGCTTCGTCGCGACCGGTGAAGCTGACTGGCTGGAAGCTCAGAAAGCCAATTTTCTTTGGATTGTCGAGCGCGAACTGGATGATGCGTCCGACCTGTTCGTTGTTAATGCCGTTGACGATGGTGACTACCGGAACGATTTCGCAGCCGGCGGCGTGGAGGTTGTCGATGGCCTTGAGTTTGACGTCGAAAAGGTTCCCGACGGCGCGGTGTGAGTTAGCGGCGTTGCCGATGCCGTCGAATTGCAGATAGGCGTAGCGCAATCCGGCATCGACGGCTTGCTTGGCGAACTCGAGACTCTTGGCGAACTCGATGCCGTTGGTCGCGGCCTGCACGCTGTTGTATCCGACTTTGCGCGCGTAGCGGATCGCGTCGAGGAAGTACGGCGACAGCGTGGGCTCCCCGCCGGAGAACTGCACGGACATCTGCCGGCGCGGCTTGATCGTGATGGCGTTGTCGAGCACCGTCTTGATGTCTTGCCAGCTCAGCTCATGAACGAAGCCAACCTGGTTGGCATCCATGAAACAGGGATCGCACATCATGTTGCAGCGGTTGGTGAGGTCGACGGTGAGCACCGAGCCGCGGCCGTACTTCACGGTGGAAGAGCCGTGGTTGTGCAGCTTCTCATCGTTGTGCGCGCGGATGTCGCGGCCGGGAAAGACGTCTTCGAGGTGGCGCGAGAATTCCGGGTCGATCGACATCACGTCTTCGAAATGGCCGTGCTTGGGGCAATCCTTGACCATGAGGATTTTGCCGTCGCGCTCGATGATGGTGGCCTTGATCTCGCCGACCTTTTCATTGAGCAGAATTTCGTGGGGCAGTTCGCCGTCGAGGATCTGCTGGCGAATTTCGGGGACGCAGCGCGGGCAGAGCGAGTCGGTGGTGCGCGGCCAGCCCAGCGGCGGCTTGGACTTTTCGTAGGACTTGAGCAGAGGCTTGTCGGACCACTTGGGCTTAGGAGAAGGATTGGGCTTGATGCGATTGAGGCGCTCGAACACCGCCCAGACTCCGGTGGCGGCGACGGTAACGGCCTTCTCGACGTACTTGACGGGCTTGTGCATCATTCTCTCCATTTAGGCTCTAGGCTTTGGGCGCTAGGCTTGTTTTTCGGGCTCTCGGCTTTGGGCTCTGGGTTCAGCTCCAGACCCTCGGCCTTGGCCTTCGCTCTAACGCAAATGTTCCCGTGATCCCTGGGACGAACCTTGGGCCGCCGAGCGGGACACACCCGGCTACACTTTGTCTTCAATATCTTAGGTGGGGAGGGGAGGGCTGGCAGCCAGAAGACAGCGGAAGGGGGAAAATGGGGGTTTAGCGGGGGGAATGGAGCAGCGAGTGGGGAGGATGACAGGGGACCTAAATGGTTGAAGGGAAAGGAGGGAAAAGCCCCAGGTCTCGCGCTTTTCGAGACCCGGGGCTTTTCGTTTCGAGACTAACGTCAGATTGGGGAACACCGACCTTCAGCTGCTGAGCTTCCCAATCATTCAAATGCACCGGTCCATTCTCTCGGAAGGCATAACTTCGATCACTGCTCCACCTCTACATCTCGGGCGAGTCCACTAAACCCACGCTTGACCGGATTTCGATGCATGTATTCCAGCTTTTCGACGCGCTTGCGGTCGGTCCACACGTTGAAATCATAGAATCGTGCTTGCCAGATGTGACGCGGAGCGTGATCAAACAGAGAGGGCTGACGCCGGTGGCGGCGGGGGGGGGCCCCGAGCAGGCGTCGGGCGAAGCCTAATTTGAGGGCCTGCACGAGGACGGAAGGGTTCTTCTTTTCTGGCTCGCTGATGAGCAGATGAACCTGTTCGGGCATGACCACATAGCCGAGCACGACGAAACGATAGCGTCGACGTACGTTCTCGAGAACTTTGAGAAACAGGTCGCGATTCGCAGGCAAGCCCAGCAGCGGTTGGCGTCGATAACAACTGAAGGTGAGGAAGTGAAGGTCGCCGTCACCGTAGTAGCGCTTGAGGCCACAGGGCATGGAGACAGATTAGGGAAGGGGAGATGAATTCTTCGGTGACGGATTTCCCAGTGAGAGGTGATGAGTGGAGGAAAAGCCCCAGGTCTCGAAAAGCGCGAGACCTGGGGCACACGTCCTATCACAATTGAACCGTTTCCTGCTATCACTTTGGTCGGAGGTAGTGCCAGGCTTCGCGGTATTGCTCGAAGCGGGGACGGCGGACTCCGCCTTGGGGGTACAAGCGCAAGGACACGCTGGCGGGGAAGGCTTCGACCGGGACGACATACCATAAGTCGAGAGGGATGACATACGCGAGAGGAAATCGACATCGCGGGCGGTGTATTTGCCTTTCTTCTTCTTATTACAGTAAGTGGATTGCACTTGATATCCGCGCGCGTTGATCGATTGCGTGGCTTTGACCTGGATGCGGAGACAGCGCTCGCCGTTGTCGAAGATGAAGTCGTAGCGGTTGCTACCGCCCCAGGGCTTGCAAAGTTTCAGTCCGAGGATTTCGGCTTTGTGGAGAAAGGCGGCTTCGGCCAGCTCTCCGATACGTTTAGTGTTGGGACGTTCGCCCCTTCGCCCAGGGTTCGAAAGGCGCGAAACCTGGGGCACCCGCTTGCGCGGAGGTGTGGAAGGGGCATACAGGTGATTCGTGGAGCCCACCCTCCGCAAAGGGCGCGGTAGGGTGGGGCACCCGATCGTCATGGCCCCGTTTGTGTTGACCCCGCTCAATCGCACTGTGCGCGACTGAATGGGACACTCCGGCAGGGTGTTGCGTCACTAACACACGTTTCGACTAACGCGAGGCGCGGGGCAGTCGCAGGTGACATCCGCGGGGAAAAGTGGAGCACGCGGAGGAAGCCGGTGCGGAGTCGGTGGATGGTGTGCGGAGTTCGCTGAGAACGCCGCAGGCTTGAATCCTATCTATGATTGCGCTTGCCATATATAAAGTCGTGCTTGCCTCTGAGAAATGGCTGTCCCGCGATGAGTCGCGGGCTTCGTTCCCGTGATACGCGTTCAGAGAGTCAGCAAACGCGGCCGACGGACGAGGACAGGCTGGTCCCACGGGAATGGCGTCGCGTCGGACGATGGAGTTCAGGTTGTCAAAGAAAAGGCGCAGCTCGGGGCTGCGCCGGTGTTGCGAGGAGGAAGTTGTCGGCCCCACTCAATCGCAAAGAATGCGATGGAATGGGGCCTGGTGCGTGTTGCTCTAGAGCGACAATTCTCCAATTTAATTCTGGCGGAGACGGGGAGGCGGCGCTGTGACGGGGTCACGGATAGGTGTGATGGATGTCAAGAAGCCCCAGGTCTCGAAAAACGCGAGACCCGGGGCACCCCTCGTTTTAGGCATTCCGCAATGGATCTGGGCCATCCGACGGACGGGGATGCCTGTTCGCTCCGTAAGCGGTCGCTTCGTGAGCGGCTGTGATGGATGTTGGTTGCGGGAGCCGCTAAGTCAGTTGTTGGTTGGAATCAGCGGGAGACTTAGGGTTTCTTTTTGTCCGGCGGAGAGGCGGATTACTTGGCCTTTGGTGTCGTAGGCGCGAAGGGCTTCGGGGTTGCGATATTCGAATTCGGGTTGAGCACGATCGAATGCGAGTACCTGATAGGTACCGGGAGGAACTTGCTGCACGTCGAACTTGCCTTCTGACGAAACCGGGATCTCGCGGAATTGACCGGCACCTTCGAGCAAAGGGATCAAGTAGACGTAGGCGGGTGGACGGCCGGCAGTTCGCAGAATGAAATTATTCACGAGGGAGTTTTGCGGGGAGTTGTCGGCTTCTGTGGGACCGGAGAGGCCTTCGATGGAGCCGTGGATTTCGGCGCCGTCGTCGCGCACGGTTAGGTCGATGGTCAGGTTGGCGCCGGGGCCGATGTTGAGGGGATGACGAAGGAGATCGAGGTCGCCAGCGGAGATCGATGAGGCGAAGCCGCGCGCGGACTCGACACGGACCCAGTAGCGGCCGGGGGCGACGTTGTCGAAAATCAGGGAGTCGTCGGTGGGACTGGAGGGCGGGCGCAGCTGGGCGAAGTCATTGGACGGCGGAATCTCTTCGGCGCGCTCAAGTCTTACGTTCAGGGTGGACCTTCTCCAGGGAGCGGCTTTGTCGGTGGGTGGAGTAGGGTTGTCCTGGGTCGCGTCGGAGTTAGGATCCGGTTTGAAGTCCTGCTGGGCATTGATGCGCACGGTGGCGAGAGGAGCGAGAGTAAGGGGAGATCCGACGGAGTCACTCGATTTGACGGTTAAGGTGGATTGCCCCTGAGCATAGGTGGGGCCGACGCTGGTGGCGGATATGACGTAGGTTCCGTTGGGCAAGGAGCCTTCGATCTTCTGATCTCGGTTGTTGTACCCGAGCTCGAAGCCCGGACCTTTGCGACCGTGGACAAAGACGTTGACCATCAACTGCGTGTCGGAGGATGCATTGGTCACGGGAACTTTGACGGAATAATAAGCTTGGCGCTCGGGAGTAAGTTCCGCCTGGAATGTGGCGCCGGCAGTAAGTTGAATGGTGGCGGCGGATTCGAAGTCGGTGGCGTTGGGAAAGTAGGCGGGCGGGTAGCCGTAAAACGGGCCACGAGGATCGAAGGTAAGCGGATCGCGGTCCATGAGTTCGCGGGTGAAGAGTTTGTAGGTGCCGGCTTCGAGGTCGGCAAAGCGAAATTCCCCGGTGGAGCGCGAGGTTACGGATCCGGCGGGAGCCCACTGCGCCTGGCCTTGAGACACGTTTCGGCGATACAACTCCAGTTGAATTCGGTCGGCGGTGTTGGAGTTGGGAAGAACGACACGTCCGACGATGAGCGCTTCGGGGACGAGGGTAAGGGTGAGTTCGTGGGCGGCAAGGTCCACGGGTGGAAGTTGCGGGTGGCGTTGAGGATCGAGAAAGCCGGGCTTGCGCGCGGTCAAAATCGAAGTGAAGGCGAGGGCTGAAGAAAGTTGCAGTGCGAGCGAGTTGGCGGATTGCAGGTCAGTGGAAGTGGAGGCTGGGTCTGGAGAGAGAGCTGGAAAGGAAAATTCAAAGCGACCTTGATCGTCGGTCAGAGTGGCGAGGCGGTTGTCGGGAGAAGAGACCAGAGCGTGAGCGACCGGTTCGCGGGTAAGGTTGTTGAGCACGACACCCTGGATGGTGACCTTCGATAGCTCGGTGGGGGCGTCCTGAGCCGAAAGGGATGAGGCAATAATAAGGAGGAAAGGGAAGGTTGCTGCCCGACGAGGGGCGTGGAGCAGATGACAGATGGAACCACGCTTCAAGGAAACTGACTCCAGTGGTGGCGAAAGCTTAGAACAAGAAGAGGGAGGGAGCAACTGGGTGAGGTTGAGATGCGGTGAGTGTGGGTGTCTTCACAATTTCCTCGGACTTACGTCCGGGGCTTAAGGCTGTCGTCGCTACGCGGCCCAAGGCGTTGAGGCTCGTTTACGAATTCAGCTTTAGATGTCTCCAAATGAAACACAAGGTCCCCTTCGACTACGTTCGGCTACGCCTCTCTCCGCTCGGGATGACAGAGTATGGTGCGAGTGGGGCTTGAGAGTTTCGAATCGAGCTTTGCTGCGGCCCGGTACATCTGGGCCGCACGACGGGCGGGGACGCCCGTCGCTCCACTCCCGTCGCTCCAACTTTGGTGCGCTTGGCGTCGGAATCACACGAGGAGAGAGTACAGGTGAGCATCACGCGGTGGCGGCGGGGCGGCGGGCGACGGGAGCGGCTCCGGGCCAGAGGGCGCCGGGGCAGGGCTCGGCGAGCATTTCGACAAATTCACATAAATAAGGAGAGCATGCCTGGCCGCGCAGGGTCGCAGCGTACCAGGTGCGGCGCAGGCCGCGGGCGGTAAAGGGACGCGCTACCAGGCGTCCGGACTTGAGGTGAGGCGCCAGGGCCCAGCGCGCCAGCAGTGCGACTCCCAGACCGGAAGCGACCATCTCGATCGTTGCTTCGGTGAGAGGCATCTCCACGATCGCTTTTGGTTCGACCGCGGCAGGAATCAGAAACTTCTGAAGCAGCGTGCTGTCTTCCCGCGGGGGATAGATGATGATCGTCTCGGTGGCGAGGTCTCGTGGGCGCACGTAGCGGGCTTGCGCAAACGGATGTTCGGGCGCGGTCACAAGCACCATCTCGTCGTCGCAGATGGGGGAAAGCACGAGGTTGCGGTCTTTCGGCGGAGTGCTGACGATGGCCACGTCGAGCTTGCCGGCGAGCAGAGCGTCGAGGGCTTTGTGGGTGGAGTCAGCCTCGATGGAAACCTCGACCTTCGGGTACTTCTTATGAAAGCGCTTCAGCAGGGGCGGCAGCCAGTGATAACAGGTGTAACACTCGGTTGTTAAGCGAATCAGTCCGGCAGAGCCTCCGTTGAGGTTGCGGATTCTTTCTTCGGCACGGGCCAGTTCCTCAAGGGCGCGGCGGCCAGCACCCAGAAGGTGATCGCCGGCAGGCGTGAGCACCATCTTTTTTCCCAACCGCAGAAACAGGCGAGTATCGAGGCGCTCCTCGGCATCGCGCAATTGATGGCTTAGCGCCGACTGCGTGGTGTGCAGCCGCTTGGCCGCATTGGTCACGCTGCCTTCTTCCGCGATAGCGTTGAGCAGGCGCAGGTGCCGAATCTCCAGTTTCACATTCATAAATCACTTCCAGCACAAGAAGCGGATAGCAACGCGAAGGCGTTTGCCGGTAGGTTGCTATCAAGCTTACTGGATAATGAGTGTATCTCATGGATTTCATGAAAACAAACAATAAGTCTCATGGGCTACTTGCTCGTCCAATCGGCATGGATCTGGGGATCCAAGGGAGGATGGGATGAACAAGCGAGTGTTGTGGGTGTTGTTGAGTGTGAGTGTCTGGGCGGGGCTGTTGGGGAGCGCGCAAGCGCAATACGTGGTGAAAACCATGAAGGTGGATGTCCCGTTCGAGTTTCAGGTACGCGGCAACGCGTACCCGGCGGACACATACAGCCTGCAGCGCGAGGGCAGCTTCCTGTTTTTGCGCAACCACAATGGCCAAGTGTTGAACATTCTGAATACGGTCACGCTGCGGAACGAGAAGCCAGCGACGACATCGAAATTGGTTTTCTTTCACTACAACGGGCTGCACCTGCTCACGCAAGTCCTGTGGGAAGGAGATAAGACAGGCGCTGAGCTGCTTCGAAAGGGGCGGGAAGAAGAGGTTGTGCGGCGGATTGCTCCGGTGAAGGTGGAAAGCGCCGCTGTCGGCAGTCAGCCATAACGGTTACAGCGAACATCAGGGAGACTTGCGATGAACTCTACAAATGGGGAAAGCAGAGGAACGGAAGCGAATGCCAACGTGCTCGAAGTGTTGCGAGCGGCCAGGCTGGAACTGGACGCGTTGTTGCGCCAGCGAGCGGAAATCACGCGGCAGATCGGGACGGTGAAACAGGCGATCATCGGGTTGGCCAACGTGTTTGGCGGTCCCACGCTGCAGGCCGCCGTACTGGAACTGATGGACCATCGAACGACAACGCGGCAGTCGGGATTTACGCGGGCGTGCCGGTATGTATTAACGGAGGCGAACCGGCCGCTGAATTCGAGCGAGATGTGCGAAGAACTGCGGAAAAAGTTTCCCGAAGTGGCTTCGCGGCACAAGGATCCGACGGCTTCGGTGACTACGGTGTTGAATCGGCTGGTGGCGTATGGGGAGGCGGTTCCGTCGAAGGACAGCCATGGGCGCCGGGCGTGGCAGTGGGTGGCGGATGAGAAGTGGACGGGGGTGCCACCAATGGGGAGCGACGTTGGGGTGCACCGGAGGCTGGAGAATTAGAGTTCTAAGTTTCCAAAAGCCCGGCTTTTCTTAGAGTGGAAGGAGAGCGCAAGGTCCCTCGACTCGCTTCGGCGCTGCCGCGCCTCCATCTTCGCTCGGGATGACAGGTTATGCAATGCGGGAGAAGTCGAACAAGCAAATGTGCCTTCTGTCCAGGCGACGGTGCTTCCCAGGTAAGCGCCAACAAACGGTGCGAACCTGGGGCACCGCTCCGTCCGCATCCAGAATGGGCGTTGGTCTTTTTACTTGGACTGGACTTCGACTGGGGTTGAAAGTTTAAGGGGGCGGTCGGAGTGGGCGGGGACTTCGATCGTTTGGGCGTGGGTGGCGTAGTGGGCGATGACGGCGGGCTTGGACCAGTCGAGATCCCAGCCGTCGGCTATGGCAAGGATGGTGTAAGAACCCGGGAGCACGGCTTGAAGCGTGAATGTTCCATCGAGATCAGACTGGTCGCGGCGGAACAGATCGCGATTCGCTTCAGGATTTTTTGGCACGAGCACAATCATGGCTCCGGCAGAGGGCTTCCCTTCCCACAGTGCCAGCCCTTCTATCCGCGCGCTTCCGCTGGTTAGAAAAATTTCTACAGTCAAATTCGTTCCGGCTGCGACCTGGAAAGTGGGACTCAGCTCGCGCCCCTGCGCGACGATGCGCGCGACCGAATAGGCTCGGTTGGGCGATCCCAGGGAGAAGTGATAGATGCCGGGAGGAATATTCGCGAACGTGATGTCATCCGGTCCATTCACAGGCTGGAAAGCAACTGGTCTAGCACGGCGATCGACAAGCCCCACGAACAGCTGATCGGAAACGGGGGCGCCATCGGACCGATGCACCGAAACGGTGATATTGCTGGCGGCTTCCCCGGAGTTCGGATCGATTTCCTGATGGTCCTCTGAGAGATCGACTTCACTGATCCGTGTCCCTTGCGGACCCTCGAGGCGGAGAGAATATTTTCCTGGTGCCGTGGCCATTTCGAAAACACCATTCGCGTTCTGCTGGACCTGCAAGGGCTCGCGGACTTCGGCTTCATCGAATACACGCTTCCGGAATGTGGGATATCCCTGAAAGCTTCCATCGGTCTGGCCTGGCTCTGGTTGAGAAGTCCGGAGGAGGATGTGCAAGGCAGGAATGGGGAGAAGGCGGAGTTCCAATTCCTGGCGATCGCCGCCACGTATAGGGATGGGGGTGGCATCGTCGGACTCAGTCGCGCCTGCGTAATAAGTGACGGGATAGACGACATCGAGCGACCGGTCGACCATTGCCGGGGGCAATTGAGCATTTTCGGGGACGACGGAGGGAGGATGCACGGCATACCAGGGTTGCGCGGAAACAGAGAGGAAGTATGTGCCGGGGTCGAGCGGAGCAAACTCGTAGTCGCCGCGATCATCACTCGCTTCATTGCGAGCGCGTTCGATGCGAGTCAACCCGGTGCGATGATCTTCGCGCCAAAGCGTCACGGTCGCTTGACGAATAGGGTCTCCGTTCTCGTCGAGAACCTTGCCGAAAATAGCGGCTGTGGGGGCTAGTTGCAGCACCAGATTTTCTGTGTCCACGCCTGCGCCGGTGACGATGGCGGTGGAGAATTGCTCATGCTGGTTGTAGTCGGAACCGATGTAGCCGCGCTTGGCGCCGCGAAGGGCGTACTTGCCGGCGGGAGCCTGAAACTCGAAGTGGCCGTCGTCGTTTGTGAGCTGGGACTGGACGTTTTTCGAATTCCTGACGTCGGTGAGGAAGACACGCGCCTGCGCGAGGTGTGTACCTGCTTTGGAGTCGACCACAGTCCCGGCAATGCGGTAGGTGGGGGATGGTGATGGGGTGGGCTGAGCCGGACTAGTGGAGGAGAGGAGCAGAGTGAGTCCGGTCAAGGCGAGGAGTGAGCAGGAACGTCGCGAGAGCGGCATAGCTTGAAACCGCGAAAGAATCGCGCCAAAGGACGATACACCAATTGTCATGCGGTGCGCGTGGCCCAGGTTATCCAAAGAACGGACGCGAACCTGGGGCACCAGTAGAGGATTCTAACCGCAGAGCGCGCGGAGAAAAGCTGAACAGCAAGGTTCGTATGGGCGAAAAGACTTTAACCGCAAAGGTCGCGAAAGGGGGCGCGAAGAGCGCGAAGTGGGTCGGGAAGGTCGTCCGCTATGCGTAAGCTAATGTCTATACTCTATTTTAGAAACCACTGCTCTATTTAGAAACTAGTCAGCTATTTCCGTAAGTCTGCTCGGCCAGTCGGCGATATGCCCGATGTAAAACATGAGTTTGCAAGCCGTTGCCGAGGTTTCTCCAAGAGGCAAAACCATCATGGGCGGTCGGGGATCTGTTGCCGCGATGGGAACAATCAGTGCCCCGGACTTGAATTTCTGCATGACAATTGGACATAAATCGTTTTAATATGCCGCCGCCGGGATTGGAGTTTGCTCCAGATCGCTCCGAGCAAAGGGGGCAAATCTCTACATCCACGTCGAGGTTCGACCATCGCTACTATTGGCTTTTCGCTGCCACTCTTCTCATCACAAGCATTGTGCTGTCGCCCACCCTGTTAGTGGGGTCAGGGATATTTCGGAACTGTCACGGGAGTACTGAGCGACTCCACCGGAGCGGTGGTGCCGCGCCCGAACGTTGTACTGACCGACCAAGATAAGGGATTTACGTTCCAAACGACCACGGACACCACGGGGTCGTACCTATTTCGCTCGGTTCCGCCGGGGGTGTACTCGGTGACGGCAGAGATGCCGAGCTTCGAGAAGACGGCGCGTCCGAATGTGAAGGTGAACGTCAATGACAATGTGACGGTGAACATTACTCTGAAGGTGGGCGTCCTCGACCCAAACGGTGGAGGTGCAGGGAGTGTCGGTGGGAGTGGCCACCGAGGATGCCGTTTCATCAACGATCTGCCGCTGGTCGACCGCGAGGTTGTATTACTGACGTCCTTAGCACCGGGCGTCACCACGATGGGGGACGACCCCAGTGCGGTATCGACTGCACGGGCACCAACTTCGTTTCCAACGGCAGTCGCGGATCGACGGCCGACATTCTGAGTGATGGCGCTTCGGTCACGATCTCCGAACCCAATGGCGGGATTACTGCGGCCACGTATCTTCCGTCACCGCAAGCGGTGGAGGAGTTCAAGGTGCAACAGACGAACTTCAGCGCGGAATATGGTTTCTCCGGGGCGTCGGTGGTCAATATGATTACGCGCTCGGGAACGAATGCCTTTCATGGAAGTGTGTACGACTTTTTCCGCGACGACAGCCTGGACGCGAACGATTGGTTTTCCAATCGAAACGGTGATCCCATTCCGCCGCTACGCCGGAACAACTACGGGTTCACCTTCGGCGGTCCGATCTTCAAGAACAAGACGTTCTTCTTCGTCGATTATGAGGGCTTGCGCTCCTCGGGCTTGGACACAGCGAACGGTACCGTGCCCACCGATCTGATGCGAGCGGGCGACTTCGGCGAGGTGTGTGCGGCCCAGGGGGGCGACTTCGATACGAACGGCCGATGCAGCGTGGACGCTGGTCAGATTTGGGACCCATATTCCGGAACTTTCGATGAAAACGCTGGGGGAGCGGTACGCACCGCGTTCATTCCGTTCAACAACATTGCGGCATACACCAGCCCGGGCAGTACGAATCTACCGGCGAATCTTCAGCCGGCACCTGGCGTTGCGGGGAATCTGATTGATCCGGTGGCGCAAAAGTTGATGAGCCTGTTTCCGGAACCGACTTCTACGGGAGACATTTAC
>Ga0075425_100004957_pt1 | contig 13783 bp, 7 predicted proteins | sample SoiMethybrSBSTD4_FD_75300 | JGI IMG/M metagenome (GOLD analysis project Ga0075425, IMG submission 75300) | Bulk soil microbial communities from a Populus tree surrounding site in Tennessee, USA - Soil MetaG P. TD hybrid SBSTD4 | ecosystem: Environmental > Terrestrial > Soil > Tree plantation...
TAACGATAGAAGCTGACAGCTCACCTGGGAGATTTGGAGTCCAATCAATTGTCGTTCGCGTGTTGGACGAAGGAACGGGGATTGACCCAACGGTCCGCGCCAAGATATTCGAACCCTTCTTCACGACCAAACCGTCCGGGACCGGATTGGGCCTTTCAATCTGCCGCGAGATCGCGGACTTTCACCGAGCTCGTCTCGCACTTTCACCACGTTCTCTGCTCGATGGCGGCACGATCGCGGAAGTCGAGTTCCCAGCCTTGCTCGCCGATTCCCTGCCTTCATGATTCAACTTTCACACTATCTTGTCTCGGCGCTCGTTATGGGCCTTGCCTTACTCGTTTGGCGCGCGCAGCCCGCGAGCGCAACAAATCGCCTCTTCGGAATATTCACTCTCGTTATTGCTCTTTGGGTCTTTGGGATAGCGACGATGCAATCCGTCGTCAATCTCGACTTCGCGGCACGTTTGACATTCGCCGCGGCCAGCCTGATACCTCCGACTTTCCTAGCCTTTGTACAGTACTACCCGACCCCGTCAACTTGGCCGGGTAGCAGAATTCTCCTGTACACCAATCTGGGCCTTGGATTCTCTATTGCCCTCATTTCACTCACGACACGATTGGTCGTAGCCGACGTGACGATGACAGCGACAATGGGCGTTACTCGCCAGACGGGTCCGTTGTATGGGTTTTACGCGGCCCACTTTCTGACGACCTGGCTCGTGTCGATCACAGTTGTCATCGCCAAGTGGACACGTGCGCGGGGATTCTCGCGGGGCCAGCTCCACTACCTTGCCCTTGGCGTCATCCTGTCGACCGCTGGCGGCATCACGACGAACCTAATCCTTCCGCTGCTGACGAAGAGCTCTGCGTTCGCATGGATTGGACCGTATTTTGCGCTGATCCTGATTGCTCTCGTCGCTCACGCCATCATTCGTCATCGCCTTATGGATGTACGTCTAGTAATCCACCGCGGCTTGACCTTTGCGTTGGCACTGATGGTCTCGCTCATACCGGTAGCGTGCCTCCTGGCGCTTGCCTGGCCAAGGCTCTCCGGTCACCTTGCGCCCGATGAATTGATCACGCTTGTGACTGCCATCGCCATCGTCGGCGTCCTCATCCCCCTCACCCGCGACGTCGCGGGGCGGTTGCTCGATCGCTACGTCTACCGCACTCGCGTGAACTACCAGCGCACGTTACGCGAGGCGAGCGAAGCGCTGACGCGCGTACTCGATCTCAAAGTGCTGCTGCAGTTCGTGAACCACACCGTGGCCACGTCGACCAACTCGGAAGGCGCGGCGGTCTATCTCGAGAACGGGGCGAAGAACGGGGCCGAGGGCGAGTCGCCGTTCCGGCGGGCGATCGCGACGAAGCGGCACGCGCAGAGCCACTTCGATACGCCGGAGGAGGCGCCCCAGGAGATCATCGCGACGCTGACGCGCACCAAGGACCTTTTGCTGACCGACGAGATCGAGCACGAGCGGCCCACGATCGAGCGCGAGCGCCTGCATCAGGCGCTGTCGCGCTTGAATTGGGCGCTCGTCCTGCCGCTCGTGTCGGAGGCGCACGTCATCGGCGCCATCGTGGTGGGGCCGAAGCTCGCCGGCGATCCGTTCTATCCGCAGGATCTCGATCTCTTGATGACCCTCGCCAACCAGGCCGGCGTCGCGGTGAAGAACGCCCAGCTATATGCGCAGGTGCTGCTGGCCAACGAGCACCTCAACAACATCGTCTCGACGATCGAGAGTGGTGTGGTGGCCGTTGACGCCACCGGCCAGATCACGCTCTTCAATCCCGCCGCGCAGCAGCTCACCGGGCTGGCGGTCGAGCGCGTTCGGTTCCAGCCACTGAGCGTGCTACCGGCGTGCGTCGCCGACATGCTGCGCGACACGGTCGCCGAGGGGAGCGCTCGAACCGAGCCCGAGGCTCAGCTGTCCGACGGCACCATGATGCGGCCCATCATCTGTACCACGTCGCCGCTGCACGACCAGGGTGGTGCCGTACTGGGCGCCGTCGCCGTCTTCAGCGATCTCACGCCGCTCAAGGCGCTCGAGGTGGAGCGGCGGCGGGCCGAGCGGCTGGCGTACTTCGAGATGCTGGCTTCCGGAATCGCCCACGAGATCAAGAATCCGCTGGTCGCGGTCAAGGCGTTCTCGCAACTGATGCCGCGCCGCCGGGGAGACGACCGGTTCGTGGCCGAGTACGAGCGAGTCGTCAATCACGAAATCGCGAAGATGGAGCGGCTCCTGGATCGGCTGCGCACGCTCTCCCGGCCGGGCGAGCGGCCGCATCATCCGATCGACCTGCGCGCGCCGATCGGCGACGCGATCGAGGCGATGCGACCCGTCTTCGCTGAGAAGAACATCGCCCTGACCGCGCCGACGGGCGACGGGCCTTGCATGGTCCTCGCCGACCCTTCCGAGCTCGAGCAGCTTTTCCAGAATCTCCTGATGAACGCGCACGAGGCAACCCCGCCGGAGGGCTCGGTACGAGTGACGGTCACCCCGACCGCCGACCGTGTTATCGTCGCCGTCGTGGATACTGGCCCGGGCGTCCCGCTGGAGCTCTTGGAGCGGGTGTTCGATCCGTTCTTCTCGACGAAGGAGCGTGGCACGGGGCTCGGTCTGGCCATCTGCGCGTCCATCGCTCAGACCCACGGCGCGCGACTCACGGCGACGAACCAGGAGGCCGGCGGCGCCGTCTTCACGGTCGATTTCCCCCTCGCCGTCACGGCGACGCGCCGGGTGCCGGTATGAATACGATTCTGGTGGTCACCTCGGACGACGCGCTCCGCGCGCGACTGCTCTCGGCGTTGAGCGAACATTCGGTGTTCGCGGCGCCGAACGACGCCGAGGCGCTGAAAACACTCCGGCTCATCGAGATCGACGTCATCGTGCGTGGCGGCGCCGGCATCCCGCGGGACGTCGATTCCTTCGTGTCACGCGTGCGGACGATCGCGCCGTCGGTACTCACCGTCGCGATCGGCGTGGCTGCAGAGGAGGGCGAGACGGTCGACTTCACGCTGCCGGCGACGTTCACCGAGCGCGAGCTCGACGGCGTGCTCCGGCGCGTGAGCGACAAGCTCCGCCTCACGCGCGAGGTCACCGCCCTGCGCTCGAGCCTCGCGCCCGAAGCGCCGGGCGTGACGGCCGGCGCCGACGAGCCCTGGGAGGGCGCGGCGTTCGCGCGGGTCCTCAAGGAGTTCACGCGCGCATTCGCCGCCGGATTCGATCTGCCGCGTGCGCTCGAGATGTTCCTCGATGCGATCGGCGAGCTCGTGCGGCCGACGCGGATGGCCCTGCTGCTGCCGGACGCCGATGCGCAGGAGTACCGCGTCGCGACCCATCGCGGTCTGGCGCGGCCCATCGCGGCGTCGGTACGCCTACATGCCGGACAGGGCTTGGCGCGCTGGCTCACCGCGCAGGGGCGCCCGGCGCGCCTGCACGATCTGACCGACCCCGAAATCACCCGCGAGCTCAAGCTGCTCCAGAGCGTGCTCGCGGTGCCGCTGCTCGCCCACGGCGAGCTGGTCGCGATTCTCGCCGTTGGCCAGCCGGTCGTCGGCTCGAGCTATCGGCGCGGCGAGACCGAGACGCTCTTCGACCTCGCCTCGCATCTGGCGACCGCCATCCGCGACATCGCGCTCCACAATCAGCTCGAGCGCGAGCAGCAGTTCAGCGAGCGCATCCTCGCCCACATGTCGAACGGCGTCATCACGATCGGGCGCGATCAGCGCATCGGCACCATCAACCGCCGGGCCGAGGAGATCCTCCAGCTGTCGGCCGGCGAGGTGCTGAAACAGGATCTGCGCGCGCTCCCGTCGCCGCTGGGCGACATGCTCTTCGACACGCTCAAGACCGGCCGCGCGGCGGCGCGCCACGAGATCCAGCTGGCGCTACGTGGGCTCTGGCTCGAGGTTTCCACCTATCCCGTCCGCGGCGAGGACGGCACGCCACTCGGCGCGGTGCTGGTCTTCGAGGATCTGACGGCGCAAAAAGAGCTCCTCACGCAGAAGCGCCAGGTCGAGCAGACGCAGCTGCTCACGCGAGTGGTCGCGCGCATCGCCGACGAGATCAAGAATCCGCTCGTGTCCATCAACACCTTCATCGAGCTCATCGGCGAGCGTTACGACGATCCCGATTTCCGTCGCCACTTTTCGTCGGTGGTGCGCCGCGACGTGCGCCGCTTGGTCGAGGTCTTCGAGAAACTTGCGGGGCTGGTGACGGAAGGTGAGTTAAACTTCACGACCGTGGACGTGCACACGGTCGTCGACGACGTGGTGACCGCCATCGAGTTGGTCGACGATGTTCCGGCGAGACCGCTGCAGCTCGACGTGACTCGCGAGACAACGCCGCAGGTGGTGAAGATCGATCCGGCGCAGCTCCGCAAGGCGCTTTCGTATCTCATCTGGTATCTCGCGCACAATTCGCCGGCCGATCAGGCGCGCGTGTCGGTCTCGGTCGCGCGCCACTCCGAGCGCGAGGGCGGCGAAGGTGTGCGGATCCTCGTCGGCTCGCGGACCGCGACGGTCCCCGCCGAGAAGCTCCATCGCGTATTCGACCCGGTGCAGATGGTTCAGGAGAGCCTGATCGACGTGGGGCCGGCGGTCAGCCAGCGCCTCGTCGAAGCGGTGGGCGGCCACCTGGCCGTCCGCCAGGGGCGCCACGAGCTCCATTTCCTGGTCACGCTCCCACTCGCCACCACATGAGCACGACCGCCAACGCGCTCGGGCGCGTGCTCGTCGTCGACGACGAGCTGGGTCCCCGCGAATCGCTCCGCATGCTGCTCAAGCCGAGCTACGCCATCCAGACGGCGGAGAATGGGCGGACCGCGCTCGACCTGCTGCGCCGCTTCCAGCCCGACGTCGTGATCATGGACATCAAGATGCCCGAGATGGATGGGCTCGAGCTGCTCCGCCACGTCAAGCGCGCCGATCCCTCGATCGAAGTCGTGATGATCACCGCCTACGCCTCGCTCGAGACGGTCCGCCACGCGCTCACGCACGGCGCGTTCGAGTACCTCATCAAGCCGTTCTCGCGCCAGGATCTCGAAGAGGTGGTGCATCGCGCGCTCGAGCGCCGGCAGGCCGAGCTCGGCACCAAGGGTCAGGTCGCGCGGCTGGTCGAAGAGATGCGCAAGCTGTCCTCGAAAACTCGTGAGCTCGAGGAGGCGGCGCGCCAGGAGGCGATCGAGCAGTCGCTTCGGGTCACCCAGCTTTCGATCCTTCGCGAGATCTCGCGCACGATCGTCGGTCACCTCGATCCGCAGCACGTGACGGCCGCGATCACCGAGCAGCTGCGGGCGGCGCTCGGCTACGACAGGGTCGAGATCGTCCCGGAGCTGTCGGCGGGCTTCGACAAGAACGACCCGGCCGTCGTCGCGTGCGTCATCCGCGACATCCAGGGCCCGCTCGGACATCTGGTCATCGACAACCGGTCCTCGCGCCGGGCGATCGACCCGCGCGAGCACGAGCTGCTCGAGATGCTCTCGGAATATCTCGCGATCGCGCTCCGGAACTCGCGCCTCTACGGCGAGATCGCCGACACCAAGCAGCGGCTCGAGCAAACGATCTCGTCGGCCGGCGAGGCGATCATCTCGGTGTCGCCCGACGATCGCATCGAGAAGTGGAATCCGGCGGCCGAGCGCATCTTCGGCTGGACCGCGGCGCAGTCGATCGGCCGCCCCATCACGGACATGTTGCCGCGCGGAGACTACGCCGAGGCCCGGCGCCGCCTGGCGGACGGCACGCTGCGGGCCGAGTTCCAGACCACCGCCACCGCCGGTCAGGCGCGACCGATCGAGCTGGCCGTGACACTCTCCGCCCTGCACGGCCGCAACGGGCTCGAGGGCCTCATCGCGATCGTGCGCGACATCACCGCCCAGCGTGAGGTCGAGAAGCAGCTGCACCAGTCCGAGAAGCTCACGGCGCTCGGCCAGCTCGCCGGCGGCATCGCGCACGACTTCAACAATCTGCTGCAGGCGATCCTCGGCTACGCCCAGCTCATGAAGCAGAGCATGCGCGACGCGGACTTCGTCGCACGCTCGCTCAACGTCGTCGAGGCCGCGGCGGTGGACGGCGCCGAGACGGTGCGGCGCATCCAGCAGTTCGCCCGCCTGCGCCCGGACGGCCCGCCGGTCGGCGTCGACGTGAACCAGAGCGTGCACGACGCGGTTGCGATGATCCGGCCGCGGCTCGAGGAGAAGATCGCGCGCGACAACCGGCCACTCGATCTGCGGCTCGACCTGGGCACGATCGAGACGATCAACGGGCGCCCGGCGGCGCTGACCGAGCTCATGACCAACTTGCTGCTCAACGCGCTCGACGCGATGCCCGATGGCGGCACCTTGACGGTGACGACGCGCGGCGAGCCGGGGCGCAACGTGGTCCTGACGGTCACCGACACCGGCGTCGGCATGCCCGAGGCCGTGCGGCGACGGATCTTCGAGCCGTTCTTCTCGACGAAGGGCGAGGGCGGGTCGGGGCTCGGGCTCTCCATGGTCTACGCGATCGTCCGCCGGCACGGTGGCGACATCCGTGTCGACAGCGAGCCAGGCCGCGGCGCCAGCTTCACGCTCACCTTCCCCGTGGCGAGCGAACCCGTGGGCGCCGAGCCCGATTCGGCGCTGCCACGGGCACGCCGTCCCGCGCGGGTACTCCTGGTAGACGACGATCCCAAGGTCCTCGGCACGCTGACCGAGATCCTGCGCAGCGTCGGCCACACCGTCACCGCCGCGGCGAGCGGCGGCGCCGCGCTGACCGCCTATGGGCCGGGCCGCTTCGACGTGCTGCTGACGAACCTCGGCATGGCCGGCATGAACGGATGGGAGCTCGCCGAACGCCTGCGCCGGGTCGATGCGGACATCGCGATCCTGTTGATCACGGGCTGGGGCCTGCGGGACGAGGAGCACGGGCGCCTGAAGACACTCAAGATCAAGAAGTGCCTGTTCAAGCCCGTGCGCCCGGGCGAGCTCGATTCAGCGATCCAGGACGCGATCGCCCCTCTCTGAGCTCAGGCGCGCTTCATCGGACGGCCACAGCAGATCCTCTGGGCCATCGCGACCTTCCCGCACTTCGCACACCGAAATCCGGGCATATCTCCCCCTGCAGCCTGTTAGAGCCGTTCGATAATGGTCGCGATGCCCTGCCCAAAGCCGATGCACATCGTCTGCAGCCCGTAGCGCTTGCCCGTCCGCTCCAGCTCGTGCAGCAAGGTCGTCATGAGCTTGGCGCCCGAGCAGCCGAGCGGATGGCCGAGCGCGATCGCGCCGCCGTTGACGTTCACCCGGCGCATGTCCGGGTGGTACTCCCGCTCCCACGCGAGCACCACTGACGCGAACGCCTCGTTGATCTCGATCAGATCGATCTGATCGAGCGTCATTCCCGCCTTGCGCAGCACGCGCTGCGTGGCCGGGATCGGCCCAGTGAGCATGATCGTCGGGTCGACGCCCGCCAGCGCGGTCGCCACCACGCGGGCGCGCGGCTTGAGGCCGAGCGCCTTGGCGCGATCGGCCGACATGAACATCAGCGCCGCGGCGCCGTCGGAGATCTGCGAGGAATTGGCGGCGGTCACCACGCCGTCCGGTTTGAACGAGGGCGTAAGAGCCGCCATCTTCTCGCGGTTCACCGGAACCCGGACGCCCTCGTCAGTATCGAACGTCGAGCCGTCGGGCAGGGCGACCGGGGCGATCTCGCGCTTGAAGCGCCCCTCGGCGATGGCCCGGCCGGCTTTCTCGTGACTCTGCGCGGAGAACTCGTCGAGCTCCTCCCGCTTGAGGCCCCACTTCTCGGCGATCATCTCGGCGGAGATCCCTTGGGGGACTATGTTGAACCGCTCCTGGAGCTTGGGCGAGAGCGGGCCGTCGCCTGGCCCCATCGCGTTCGAGCCCATCGGCACGCGGGTCATGTGCTCGATGCCGCCCGCGATGACCACGTCGTACTGGCCGGCCATCACGCCCATCGCGGCGAAGTTGGCGGCCTGCTGGCCCGATCCGCACATCCGGTCGAGGGTGGTACCGCAGACTTCCACCGGAAGGCCGGCGATCAGCGCCGCGTTCCGCGCGATGTTGAATCCTTGCTCGCCGAGCTGATCGACACAGCCGAGGATGACGTCTTCGATTTCGGCGGGATCGACCTTGAGCCGAGCGACGAGGTCCTTCAGGACCAGCGCCGCCAGATCATCCGGGCGAATGCCCGAGAGCTTTCCACCCTTTCGGCCAACGGCCGTGCGAACCGCACCCACGATCACCGCATCGCGCATAACGACCTCCCAGGGTAAGACGAACAATGATTCATCTTACCGGGCGGCCCGGGGGCGGCGCAAACGACGCGCTCCCGGGGGGTGGCGCAAACGCCAGCGCCCGGGACAACGCCAAGGCGCGCTCGACGCTATCGCATGACGCGTCGAGGATGTCCGTCGAGCGAGGTGTCTCGACCGCTACTGCCGCTGAGTCCACCAAACGGCGGCGCGCCCGGGATCGATGGCAGCGTGGCTGCGACGGATGTCGCACGCACCGCGCTCTCGCTCGGCGCTTGAGAAGAATCCGGCGTGGGCTTTGGCGACTCGACGGCGACCTCCGACCGAGCCGGCAGCGGCGCCGGAGCGGGCGCCGGCGGAGCGACCGGCGGCGGGGAAACCGGCCCCGGAGTGACGCGTGCGAGATCATCCCTGCTCGATGGCGGTTCGGCGGATCGAGCGGCGGGGGCCGTGTCCACCTTCGGTTGCGTGTCGCGCGCGCGTTGGCTGCTCGGCTGCTCCGCCGCGGGTACGCGCCGCGCCTCGGGCTTGGGAGGCGAAATTCGCGGCTGCGGCGAGGGCGGCACGTCGCGGGCCGTCATGGTCTTCGGAGGCCGCGGCTCCTCTTTCGGTTTGGCCGGTTCGACCGGCGCTACCGACTGCGCCTTTGCCGCGGGTGGCGGCGGAGCCGGCGCCGTCGCGATTGGCGAGGGTGGTGTCGCGCCCCGGATCGCGGTGCTCGGAGTCGGTATGGTCGGCTTCGTCACCGCTGCGGTGGGCGTACTCGCGTCGGGTGGCGTCGACGGTGCGACCACGCGCGGAGCCGGCGATTGCTCCGCCGGCGAAGTCGCCTTCACCGACGCCGTACCCATGATCGCCGGGCTCCGGAGGGCCGTATAGCCCTTATAGAGGAGCGGAAGCGCCAGGAGCACGGCGGCCGCAATGCCTACCGGAACCGCGAGCGGTCGGACACGCCCGCGCGGGCTTTTCGCGGGGCGCACTGGTACCGGGGGTACGAGCTCGGGTCGCGGGTCGTCGTCCATCTCGGACGGTTTCGGCCGGCATCCCGTACACTCCGGAAGCGCAGCCCGAAGCGGCGCCGAGCACCCGCCCTCGTGCTGCCAGTTCTGCCCACACTCCGAGCAGTAGTGGAAATGCGGGCCGCGCCGAGCGCCCGGCACCGGCTCGACATCCGGCTTGGGAAAGCACCACGGACAGTAGGCCGCCAGACTGTCGACGCAAACGCCTTCATGATCCCACTCGCCGTCGCAGAGGTTGCAGTAGTGGGGATGAAGCTCTCTGACCAGCAAGTCCTGACGGCCACAGCAGACCGGGCACTCGGTCGCGGCGACGAATGGCAGATCACCGGTGACCGGGTCATAAGGCGGGATCTCGCACTTGATCGCGGCCGCACCAGTGTGCTGCCAGCGATGTCCGGCGGTGCACCGGTGCGGATGCTCTGCGCGTGGCTCGGAGACCACGTCAGGCCCCCGCGCGACGGAGCCCCTCACGAGCGGCTTCGTCGGTCGGTCGCAGCTTCATTGCACGCTGAAACGCCGCCAGCGCGTCGTCTTTCTGGCCGAGCTTGAGGTAACTCCAGCCCATCCCGACCTGGTACTGATACGAGTCGGGCGCGGCGAGGCTGGCGCGAATGAACATCGCGAGCGCCTCGCGAGGCCGCTCGAGGTAGTAGAGGCTCCACGCGATCTTGCCCCTGAGCGTGGTCACCTCGGCAGGCTCCGCGCCCAGGGCGCGGCGCGATCCGTTGAGCGCCTTCTCGAGCTGGGGAAGCGCAGCCTCGTACTGGCCACGCTCGAACAGCGCCGAGCCAAGGCCGTTCGCGGCGTCGACGTAGTCGGGACTGCGATCCAGCGCGGATTTGAACGAAGCGGCGGCCAGCTGATACCGGCCGGCGCGAAGACGGCTCCATCCCAGCCCATTGTACAGGCCTTCCCACCTCGGCTGCCGCCGCAGTGCTGTCTTGAACGTGACGACGGCGCTGCGGTAGTCGCCGAGGAAGTATTCGGACCATCCCAGCAGCGACCGCGCCTGATCGTGCTCGGGATAGAGCAGGACCGCCTCGGCGAACGCATCGCGCGCCTCTTTGTAGTTGTGCTCCTCGAGAAGCGTGCTGCCCCGCTGGAAGCTCGCCTCCGCCTGCATGCTGTAGCGGAACCTCTGGAAGATCCCTGTAGACGACGTCAGCACGACCGATGGACCCGACATTACCTGAGTCTGGCGATCGCGCGCTTCGTCGGCAGCCTCCCACGCGCGCTCTGCCGCTTCGCGGGCGCGACTCGTTTCCTTCCTTGCGATCGTCGCGGCGTCGGGCGACGAGGAATTCGCCGCCCGGACGGCCGCCTCGGCGGCCCGCGAGGATTCGCGGGCGGCATCCGTCGCCACCCGCGCGGCGTCCTTCGACGCCTCCGCTACCGCAACGAGCGCATCCGCGCGCGGCAAGGACTGTCCGCCGGGTTGCCCTTCGCCGGCCCGCCGCGCGGCGTCCGCTGCGGCCGCCGCGAGTCGCGCCGCTTCGGCAGCACCCTTGGCCGCGGCCTGAGCCGCACTCTCCGGCTCCGTCACGTCGAAAAGCTTGTTGCCGGCGATTCCGCTGCTCCCGGTACCTGCCGGGCTTCCCGCGCTCACGCCGTCGGCGCTGGGGCTACCGCTCGGGCCAGGGGCTCCGGCGCCGGTGCTCGCGCCCGCCGTGCCGGCATTGCCGGCGGCGCCGACGCCGCCTGCGGCGTTACCGCTAACCCCCGATGCAGCGGGAGCTCCCGCAGCGGCTGCGGCCGCCCCGCTGTTACCGTTTCCGGCTCCGGCGGCGCCACCCGCGCCGGCAGCGCCGGCAGCACCGGCGCCTCCACCCGGCGCGCCACCACCGTGCCCGCCGCCCGAACCGGCCGCGCCACTGACGCCTGCCCCCCCGGCGCCGGCCGCAGCGCCAGCACTGCCAGCACCGGCGGAGCCGCTGACACCGACACCACCTACGCCAGCGCCCGCGGACGCGCCGCCAGCCCCTGCTCCGGCTGAGCCGCTGACGCCGGCTCCGCCTACGCCAGCGCCGGACCCGGCCGCGGCACCGCCACCGGCGGCTCCGCTGACACCCGCACCCCCGGCCGCGGCGCCAGCCGCGCCTCCACTCCCGCTGCCCCCGCCACTGCCGCTACTACCCCCGCTGCCCCCACCCGCCCCTCCGCCGCCTGGCCCGCCGCTGCCGCCAGCTCCACCTGGGCCCTTCGCGAACGCTGGGCCGACGTCGGAGGCGAGCTGCAACGCAGTGATGACGGGTGCGGCAAGAAGGACGAGCGCGAGGAAGACCACGAACGAACGTGAGGCGCGTAGCAGGCGGGTCATGACCAGTCCCCCAAATTTCGATCAGCGGAGCCTTGTACAGAGCTCATCGAGAACTGTGCCGTGGCGGCCTCGATGCGAACAATCGGGTGAACACTCTAAAGCGAGCCGCTGGGAGACCTGTTGTCCAGCCCCTTTATCTGGCGCCCCTTTATCTCGAGTACGCTTCTGGAGATAATCGGCGCCCTGGGGGAGGTGCGATATGGCGCGCGATGGCTATCTCATCCTGGACAGCGACCTTCACATGATGGAGCCGGACGATCTCTGGACGCGCTACCTCGAAGGGCCACACCGGGCAAACCCGCCGAAGTTCTTCGGGGGACAGCAGCGAACGCTCAGCGCACAGAACGCGGAAGACAAGGGTAACGCCGATACGATCATGGGCATGGAGGTGCAGGGGCTCGCGATCCCCGCGCACGCGACCGCGATCGGGGCAACCACGTCGAGCCGCGAACTGCGCCGGCGGAGTCGCGCCCGGCATCCGCACTTCCAGGTCGCGCGCGGCCGCGGCTTCGACCCGGAGTCGACGCTGACCGCCATGGACATCGAGGGCGTCGACGTCGCGGTGATGTACGGCACGCGCGGGCGCCAGATCCTGATGCACGACGACCTCGCGCCCGACTACGCCGCGGCGCTGGCGCGCGCCTACAACAACTGGGCGTACGACTACTGCCAGACCAAGCCGTCGCGCCTCAAGTTCGCCGCGCAGATCGCGATGCACAATATTCCGCTGGCGATCGAAGAGGCGCGCCGATGCGTCCGGGAGCTCGGCGCCGTCGGCATCATCGGCACGCCGAACCCGGTCAACGGCCAGCACCTGCACGACGAGACCTGCGATCCCTTGTGGAGCGCGCTCGAGGAGCTCGACGTGCCGATCGGGTTCCATCCGACGGGCAACACGTCGTTGAAGGACGACGCCGGGCGGCGCTACGTCGGCCACGCCAACTTCCACCCGATCGCGCATGCGATCCGCAACCCCGTCGAGCTCATGGGTGCCATCGCCAGCATGACGACCGGCGGCATCCTCGAGCGCCATCCGCGCCTGCGCTGCGCGTTCCTCGAAGGCACCGCCGGCTGGCTCCACTGGTGGCTCTGGCGGCTCGACGATCAGTGGGAGAAGTTCGGCCCGGGCTGCGAGCACCAGCTCTCGCTGCTGCCCAGCGAGTACTTCAAGCGCCAGTGCTACATCGCGCTCGACGTGGACGAGGAGCCGGCCGTCGACGTCGTCAACAAGATGGGGGCCGACTACTTCGTCGTGTCCACGGACTACCCGCACTCCGACGGCGCGTTTCCCGAGGCGATGGAGCAGTTCTTCGGGCTTCCGTTCGGCGACGAGGTTCGTCGCAAGATCCTGTGGGAGAATTGCGCGCGCCTCTACAACATCAGCGGCATCTCCGCGTAACCGGGTCCTACAACACCTCACACGGAGGGAAGGTTCACATGGCTCACGCGTACCAGACCGATCAGTACGAAGGCATGATCGCCGAGACCGTGACGATGAAGGGGCACAACGGCGACACCATCAACGCCTACGTGGCGCGGCCGCTCGGCGCCGGTCCGTTCCCGGGCATGGTCGTCATCCATCATGCGCCCGGCTGGGACGAGTGGTACCGCGAGTGCACCCGCAAGTTCGCGCATCACGGCTTCGTGGCGATCTCGCCGAACCTCTACTTCCGCGACGGCCACGGCACGCCCGAGGACGTCGGAGCCAAGGTGCGCGCGGCCGGCGGGGCGCCGGACGCCCGCGTGCTCGGTGATCTAGAGGGCGCGAACGCGGTGCTGCGTTCGCTGCCGTACGTCAGCCGGAAGATCGGCGTCTTCGGCACCTGCTCGGGCGGACGACAGGCGGTCCTCGCCGGCTCGCGGCTCAAAGGCTTCGACGCCGTGATCGATTGCTGGGGCGGCCGCGTGGTCATGTCCAAGGAAGAGCTGACGCCGAACCAGCCGGTCGCGCCGATCGAGTACACCAAGGACCTCTCGGCCCCGATTCTCGGGCTCTTCGGCAACGACGACAAGGCGCCGACGCCGGAGCAGGTGAACCAGCACGAGGCGGAGCTCAAGAAGCACAGCAAGAACTACGAGTTCCATCGCTACGACGGCGCGGGTCACGGCTTCTTCTATTACGACCGCGGCGCTTACCGGCAGGAGCAGGCGGTCGACGGCTGGAAGAAGCTCTTCGCCTTCACCGACCGGACCCTG
>Ga0075425_100004959_pt1 | contig 13783 bp, 7 predicted proteins | sample SoiMethybrSBSTD4_FD_75300 | JGI IMG/M metagenome (GOLD analysis project Ga0075425, IMG submission 75300) | Bulk soil microbial communities from a Populus tree surrounding site in Tennessee, USA - Soil MetaG P. TD hybrid SBSTD4 | ecosystem: Environmental > Terrestrial > Soil > Tree plantation...
CTGCCGGAGGACAAATTCAAAGAGTTGTTTCAGAAGATCTTTAACGAGGCCACCTCTTTTTCACTCTCATCAAGTGAAACGAATGCTTTGGAAAGAGATGCAGCATGGAGCCTGCTCAATGGGCTGCAAGCGCTTGGCCCTGGTCTCGACACGGTGGTCGCCGGCGGACTGGCGGCAGTGCAAAAGAAGATTGGCGAACTGAGCGGTCGCGAGGGTGAACAGCGCTACAAAGTCGTGCAACAGTACGAGACGGAAATCAACAACGGGGGAGAAAACGCAGTCAACATAATCGAAAAGGCACCGCCAGACCTGAAAGAACAACTCTACCTGCAACTCGCTCAGCGCGAATTCAACAACGGCGATACAGCGCGTGCCAGGCAGATCATTAATGAACACGTAACAAATCAATACCAGCGACGCGAGGTGCTCATGAGCCTCGAGCAGCAAGAGATTTATCGGACAGTGAGCAAGGGAAGGGTCGAGGACGCACTCAGGGCTATCGGCGCTCTTCGAACTCCGCGCGAGCGCGCAACTCACCTGGCCAACATTGCCAGTCAGATCGGACCAGGACAGAAACGCGCGAGCGCAATGAATCTGCTGGAACAAGCGCGAGGCTTGTTGAGTTCTTCGCCGCAGGCGCAGGATGAAGATCAGATGCGCGCGTTGTTTGAGATCTCGCGCGCGTTTGCTCGTTACGATTCGAAGCGAGCATTTGAGATTCTCGATCCGTTAGTGGACCAGGTTAATGATCTTTGTGCGGCGGCGCGGACATTGGAAGGCTTTGGATCCGAATACTACGAAGACGACGAGTTGAATCTGCAAAACGGCAACACTGTCGCGAATCTCGCGGGGCAAATGTCTGGAGTGCTGGGCAATCTGGCGCTGATCAACTTCGATCGGGCAAAGTCAGCTTCAGACAGGATCCGCTTGCCGGAGGTGCGGCTGCGGGCGTACTTGGAGATGTCACAGCACGCGCTCCAGGGGAAATAAAGCGGTTTCACGCAAAGGCGCAAAGCAGAGCCGCAAAGTTAAGGGCATCATGGTTGAGGGGGCCCAAACTCACTAGGTGTCTTGGCCGCCTTTTCAGCTCTTAGTTTGTAGATCTCTGCATTTTTCGGATCGCCGTTTACTTCGTAAATGGCACTAATGGCAGTTAAAGCCTTTGATTCATCACCACCAAGGTTGCTCTTGTTGTAGAATTTCGCGGCCTCTTCGTATGACTCGATCGCTTTCCGTAGGTCTTTCTTGCCCTGATAGGATTGAGCCAATTGCATCAGCACTGTTCCTTGGCTAATTTGGGATATAGGGTACGATTCGAAAAGTTGGCGAACGCTTTCAAGGCTTGAGATCGCCTTGTCCAAAAGCGATTCGGAGTAGTAAATCTTCCCCAACTCCAGCAATGCTTTGGCCTGTTCGGAGGCATATTTCTGCTCTTTATAGAGTGTTGCTGCACGCTGGTAATATTGAATCGCATCGTGAGGCTTACCTTTCTTTACCTGAACCGACCCCAGACTCATATACGTCCGAGCCTGTCCAGCAGCGTTGCTCTGGTACATCAAAAGTACCCGGTCAAGGTATCTGATGGAATCATCGAACATCGAACGGTCAAGATACGCATTGCTTATGCGTTCTAAGGTGAATATCTCACTAGGGACATCTTGGAGTTGATGGTAGATCGTGAGTCCCTGTTCAAAATAGGTCGAGGCTTTGACAAGGTCCTTCAATGAGAGAAAACCATCTCCAAGGTAGAAAAGAGCCTGCGCTTTTTCGCGCTTGTCCAGCTCCTCAACTACGCTCGAAAGCTGATCCAGATAAGACAGCGCCTTTTTATTGTCAGTTTGACTGAAAAGCGTTGACAGCTCGTAAAGGATGAAGACTTCCCGTTGACGATTTCCCACGCGATGGAAGAGTTTGGCCGCTTTTTCGAACGATTCAGCAGTCTCTGACGTTCGATTGACGAGTTGGTAGTAATTGCCGATCTTCATCCACGTCTGCGCCGCCTGATCCGGCCTTTCAGCTTCTTCATAAAGCTCTGCTGCTTTGCGGTAGTCCGACATGAACTGAGCGTACTCATTAGAACCAGGACGCGTACGCTTTAAGTTGAACGCGGCAGTCTCGCCGAGTGTAGCGGCCAGTCCTGCTTTGTCTTTGAGCTCCTTGTAGAGGCTGGCGATCGCCGATAAGTTCTCCAATACTCTTGCGGGCTGTGTTGATGGATTGAAAAGCCGAATCAATCTCTTCCGCACCATGATTTGTCCCTGTATATCGCTGGCCGCCTCATATTCCTTCAGGGCCTGTTCCAGCTTCTCGAAAACCGCCTGAGGCAAAGCGGACGAGTAATACTGTTGAGCTTGGGCTTTGATGTCAGCAAGCGTGAACAGTGCAAAGCCCTGGCCTTTATGATCCTTTTGTGCTCTGTAAAGCTCGATAGCTCGTTCTACCAGTCTAAAGGCTTCTTCATGCTCCGGTCCTGGTTCACCCCTTGTAGGCCCGGCGATCTGATATCTGACTTGACCCAAGCTGATGAGCACCGCAGCCTCATTTGTCGCATCATCTTTATTCCGGTAGATTGAGAGTGCTTCGCTATATTTGTCTGAAGCGATCCTTCTTGGATCTACCTCAAAGCCGAGTGACCAAGGGTCAACTTCTTTATAAGCGTTGCCTATGTTCGTTAACGCCGCAGCCCTCTCGTTGGGGTTAGTCTTGCATCTTGCCAGTGCGTCCTGAAATGACTTTGACGCCGCAGCTTCATCTCCAAGATCAACGTAGACCTCGCCAATGTTGATATAGGTGTCGGTCGCTGCCTGCTGATCGAGGGGCTCGGTCGATTTCAGGTATACGTCCAAGGCTTTCTTAAAATTCTTAATCGCTTCCTCTCTCTGGTCTTTGCGGCGGGACTGTCGAAACGCCTCGCGATATAAACGATCTGTTGTTCGTGCAGCCTCCATTTCACGCCTGCGCTTGTCAGCAATATCCAGGGCCTCGAGCGCTTGATTTCTTGCGTCTACCGCTTTCTTTTCTGCTTCCGTCGCTTTCCTGGCTTGCTCTTCTGCGTTTTCTCTGGCGATCTTTTCGCTCCCTGCCAATTCGAGAGCTTTTTTCTTGGCATTTTCCTCTCCCACTTTGGCGTTTCTTTCATTCTCAGCCGATTCAGCCGCTAATGCTCTCTGCCCAAGCGCTAATGCTTTCTGTTGAAACGCGTAAATCGTTAGCCCGGAAACCATGACGAGCATGACAGACAACACCACAGCAACACGGCGGGAATACCTGGCTCGGACAATTTCGCGATCACGAATAGCTTCAAGACGAGCCCGTTCCACACGCGCCTCAGCTTCATATCCACGCCACCAATCATTGATTGGACTACTCAGGACATCATGAAATATCTCATACCGCACCTCACCCTTTTGATCAGGCGGGGGAGAAATCGCGCGCAGGATGCGCAGATCGCTACTCGATAACTTTTCCAGTACTGAGCTTACCGATTCGTGTGGCAATTCACTGTAGGCTGCGAGGTCAGCCGCAGTTTGTGCGATCTTTGTTCCGGATGGGGTTACCAGATAACGAAAGATAGCAGCCGCAGTCTTTTGATCCGCAGCACTCAGTTTTTCCATAGTGGAACTGAAATGTGTGCTGACAATCTTCTCGGCCCCGCCGAGACGCTGAAAAGTGGCAAACCGCAAAACATTCAAACCACTTCGCTCGACGTCCTCTTCCCAAAGCCTCATCATCACCTGTTGCAGGATCGCCGCATCGACGTGTGCTCCGCCTGGTGTGACACCAATGCGATCCCCGGTTACGTCGGTCCGTTTAACGCTTTGCAGGACGGCTTCCAGCAACTGTTGTTCGATTGAAAGACGCAGAGTTCGCGAGAGGGCGTTATATTGCTCTATTGGAGCCTCGATAGCCTTGCGCGCTTCCTCAACGGTAAGCGGCCGAACCCTCAAAATATGAGCAAAAAGATCCGGCAAGCGACGCTTAAATAGATCCAGCTTGGCGAGGGCATCTTCTCGTATCGAAATTAAGAAATTAATCCGCTGCCCTGATCGCAAAACAGCTCGCGGAAGTTCGGCCGCTAAGGTTCCCGGACTCTCTGATTGACCGTGATACTGAAAGTATTCTTCAAATTGGTCGAGGATTATATAAAGCTCAGCATCAGTCTCTTTTGTCCATCGGTCTAACGCTGCCATTAACGTTGGCGGAGGTGAGGAAGGCTGATCAGTCACATCCAGAAACTCTGTCAAGCGCTCTTGAATAGTTCGCGCGAGTCCGGCAACTGGATCGTCACGCCATGAGTTGAACGTGATGACCGAAAACTCCGGCGTTCCGCGCTGATTGTCAGCCATCCCTTGTTGGGCCATCTGGCGCAAACGCGGCACCACTCCTGCGAACAGCACCGAGCTTTTGCCGACTCCGCTGGCTCCATACACGAGCGTGAGACGCCAGGTTTGCAAGTTGTCGATAATTATGTCGCGAATTGTCTCACGACCGAAGAAGAACTGAGCGTCTTCTTCAGTGTACGGCACCAAACCTTTGTAAGGACTGGAGTGGAAAGGCTGGGGGTTCATGTCGCACCTCCGAAAGGCAAATCATCTACATGTTTCTTGAGGGCTTCGACGTATTCTTCAAGCGGCAGGTTCAGAATATCAACTCCGCGATTCTGCCAAAGCTCTTGATCAATCCTTTCCGGATTGAATTGAATGGACCACGACTTGAAATTCAGCCGCTGATCGCCCCAAAGACGACGCAGGATGACGCGAACATCCCACGAGCGAAGGCTATGGCCCAGAAACAGGAAATAGCTTCGTCGCAGGCGCGCCACGAGCGTCACCGGAATCAAGCTGGAGATATCCGTGATCAGTTGTTCAATAAAATCGTCCTCGGTGATAACAAAGCTGTCCCACCGGCCATCCGAACGGTCTACCGACCCGGATATTTTTATGATCACCGTCCGATCACTGGACCGTAACTCCTGATAATCGTTCGGGTTTTCAATGACGCGCGGTTTGCCATCGGGGGGCCGGTGGAGGAACATGCCCGACCGCTGCTCCTCAGATGAGTAGGAGAGTAAATCGAAAGGCTCTTCGGCCCGTTCGAAAGCCCTTTCAAGCACGTCGTCGTAATTTGTTGTAAGGATAATCTGACCGCGTGGCGAGTACCCCTTCTTGCGCAGCGTCCGAGGTAAGCGAGCCAGAAAATCGTGCAGCGTACTTATCGGATAATCAGCATCAAACAGTTTCTGCAACTCGTGGTAGAGCGCTCCTCGACCAGCCACCGCGGCTACGTACTGAGTTACGCGCGTGATATCTGGTATCGCGTGCGGATTCGATGCCGGGTAGTCGAACTTTTCTGCAAGCAATCTCGATAGCTCAATACCTGAAGGAAGACTTTTACCGAACGCCCAAGTTGTACCTGGAGGTCTACTAAAAAAATTTACCCCAGCGCCGAGGAACGGAATCACTCGACCTTCAGCCATCGCCTTCACTAGTATCCGGAAATGTGGTTCAAGCGCGGTCGTATCGATTGTATTGCGAAAGGGGTGATACCGGAGCGACGACACTCGATAATCGTCCTGAGGAGAATCGGCAACTGATCGATGGAGTTCTGTTGCTTTTTTTTCGTCCTCAGCCGCGAAGTCTTGAAGAACTCGCCGCGAGCTGGCCGCTACTTCCGGATGCTTTTTTGATCTTTCAAATCTTGCCAAAGCCTTTCGGGCCTGCGGACGCAAGTTGGGATAGGCAAGCGCCTTTGACAAGAACCCAACCACTGGCATTGTTTCTTTGAGACTAAGAACTTCAACCGCATAAGACGCGATCTCATCATCGTCCAGAATACTTTCCAGTAAAGAAAAAGCTTCGGGCGTTTGCAGCACCGCGAGCAGATCGATTACATGTGAAGTTTCTTCCAAGTCCTTGATCTTTACGCGGAGTAGCTCGGCTCGATCTTCAGGATGAGCGAAATCGAACCACATCCTGGTGTGCAGCCCGTGCGCAAGTGCAGAGGCAAACATGGCCTTGGCTTGTGCCCGATCAAATTTCAGAACATCCGCATTCTGTGAAATCTTGTCAAAGTCGTCGATGGGAAGGGGTTGGGCGGAGTTCTCGCTGCTGAGCCAGTTTTCCAGCAGACGCCGGGGCGGGATAGCTTTGATGCGCTGTTGTAAATCGTCCAGGCTTTCCACCAGATAGTCGTGGGCCAGCTCAATAACTTCCTCGCCGTCGCGAAAGCCAACTCTAATAAGTCCGAGTTTCTTTTCGAGCACGTCGCTGAGCTCAAGCAGCATCGGCTTGCCGTTTTGTTTGATCTTGTCGATGAGCTGCTGTCGTTCGGCTTCATCTGTAATGATTTCTTCCAACTCGGGATCGTCGCTGGTGAGCTTTTCAACGAGAGTCTTGATATCGCGTACGTACTTCGTCTTGTTGGGGGTGCGAAGTTTTGGTAATAGGGCGTAGAACAAATAGAGGTGCTCATCGGATTGGATCTTTTCAAACTCCTTCTCCAGCCGCTGGTAGAGAATCCTTTTGGCGATTGTCGGCTCGCCCGGCGACAAATGCCCGTCCGTACCGCCAAGTGCAAGGTAATCATGGAGTGTGATCTCATCGCCTTTTGTTGAGGCCCAAAGCGTGTCGCATACAATTTGGATTCGAGCGGGTTCGATTCTTCCATTTACCGCGATATCTGATATCAATCGTTCAACCGTTTCATCACTGATCCTGACCCTATATTCTTCCGCTGGCCGCTTGATGGCTTCGCGAGCCTGATTCTCATCGAACCAAAGCAGACGGAGGTTGGAATCGTTGTGATAGATCTTTGGAATCTCGTCGCGAAATATGTCCATCTCAACGAACCACTCTTCACGCATTGAAAAGACAACGTGCACACGAGATTTGGGATTGTGGTAGAGGAACGCGATATCTTTGACAAACTGTCGTTTTTTGGCCAATTGCTCTTCGCGTTCGAGTCTCTGGAGTCGTCTCTTTTCAGGATCGGCAGACGGCTCTTCCTCAATCGGATAGATAAAGAATTCCTCGAACTGATCGAAGAACAGCACAATGCGCTTTTCGAGCTGAGCCGCGATGTTTTCAAGTTGTTGAGCAAACGACTCTCCATGCCACAACAGCTTCCCATCGGAACTTCTAGTTTCACTTTCAATTGATTCGGACTCATCTCTTCCACCGAATCCAAGTATTTCTCGACGCGCGGATGCAACCGGATCTTTTTTAACGCGGACGAAGAAAGTGCGATAGCCCTGATCCTCGAGAAGTGGTCGCACACCGGCATTAATCAGCGATGTCTTCCCTGTACCTGTTTGCGCAAACAAGACTACGAGCCGAGCTACAATCACGTCTGCCAACAGAATGCGCTTCTCGCTTTCGCGGCCAAAGAAAATATCGCGATCTTCCAGCCGGTAATAATCGAGAAATCGATAAGGCGTTTCTTTGACCGAATCAGAGACGTCCACTGCGTTCGCGCCTCGCTTTCCGCTGAGCTTCTCGCTCTAATGCCGCTTTCTCCTCGGTCTTTTCGACACTCTCGAGCTGCCTGACATATGCGCCATATCTCGATTCGAGTTCGTCTGTAAACTCGCAGATATCCATGTTGAAGATGTGCACGTTCCGGTTGTTCTCTTCCCAGAAACTCACCCAAAACTCCGATGGATCTTTTTGGATTGCATAAGAAAAAGGACGGTAGTTGAGGTCCACCTTCTCGATCAGGCCCTTGAATAAAGCTCGAAAGTTCCAGTCTTCCAGGCTGTAACCAAGAAACAGTAAGGTACTTGATTTGATCGTAGATTTGATCTGGTTGTCTATTTTGTCACCTTCGGGTCCGACGTAGGTCAGAAACTCAATGTAATCCTCTTCCGTGATAACCGGGCGGGTGTTTTCAGCCGGAACAAGTTCATCAGTAAAAGTGCCGTGAAGCTTGTAGAGCGTAAGGCTGTCCTTCGCGAGCAGACCCTGTATTCGACGTTCTTCGGGACCCTGAAAACCGTTTATCGGTTGTACGATTGGATCGTAGGCTTTGTTATGTGGCTTGAGAATGTCTGGGTATGAACGTTCAAGTAAAAGCCGATTGCTCTGTACATTCGCAACGGTAGCTGGTCTTTTGTCCAGCTTCTTCCAAATCTCCGGGTCTAGAGGATTTTGCAGTAGTTGTTCATTTTCGAGAATGTATAGAGACTTCTCCTGTATCAGCTTATTCAACTCACTGATCCAAACAAATGCCGGAATATCTACGTTCGGGTCAGCTAACAGATCAAACACGTCCTGGGACATTAAGTCCTGAATGATGCTGGATATCACTGTTCCGTCGGTTCTGATTCTCTTGGTAAGTTCGTTTTCCGGCGGCAGAGTTGAGTCAGTAAACAACTCCAAAGCCCGTTCCATCAAACGGTCGTAGTTAGTAGTTACTATTAGCTGAAACGGCATGTTTGCCAGCACTCGTAACAAGCGCGGAACGTTTCGATCAGTGTCTGGAATAATCTCCTTTAGCTCACTAACAAATACAGGGAGATTCTTATTGCGACGATAACGAAGAGAGACACGTGCCAGGTCCTGCAAGGCTACACGCGTCAAATCCTGATATTGATCCAGGCACTCATCTACGATGACGTGGGCCAAATTGCTCTTATCGTCGGGCAGGATCTCTAAAACGGAATGCAACAACCTTTCGACTGAAACTTCATCCAGCGTCGTCGGACCGTCGGCCGTCGATATAACAAACTTTCCCAGGGCTTCGCGAATATCTATCCTAAACTGGTTCAAGTTCTTCCAGTTGATTCGGTGCGAAGAGTCTGCGGCGTTTGGACTGCGCTTAATCATTTTCTCGACCAGGCGCAGTGCTACATCGGCGCCCAGCGGCAACCCTTGTTCCTTTCCGCATGCGAAGTTTACGCCGGCCCCTAAAAACGGAACACACTGTCTCTTATGAATCTGCTTGACGATCTGGGTCCAGTCATCTTCGGGAATTGTGGTTTTTAGATCAGGCATTTTTCTTTCAAAGGAAGAGGTGCACTTAGCGAGAACCCCTTGCCCAAGTTGCTGGGAAATTATCGGGAGATAGACTGGTCAGTAGACGGTCTCTCTCACCTGATTATGAATAGAATCGGGTTTTCGTTTCAAAAACCCGACATTAACCGTGTAACTCCCGTAGAAGTTGAAGTAAGGGAGTTTTGCCAACAAGTAGACGCTTTATACGCTGGGATAGTTGAGGTGTCAATGTGAAAATACGTGTATTTACCTTGAAATGCTATTCAAAACTAGAACGAAACGTTTTCCTCAGTGAGTTCATCTACATCGGGGCTCCTGGGGTTGACAGGGTTCCGGCCAGACTCCAAATTTATTGACAGTGACCGGAGCCGGCTCCTATAGTGACCCTCAGCAAACCACCGTACCGTCACATTGACAAAGGTAAGCGAAATGACTTCTCCCTCAAACTTGCCACATGCCTCACTCGCACAAACCTATTCTCGCGTGCGAGCGGGCCATACGGTCAGGTCTGGTATCAGGCGTTCACTCAGGCTTGGAACGATCTGCCTCCTCGCGTCTTTCTCAATCCTGATAGGCAGCTCATTGTTCACGTTTGGAATGTCATACCCTGTGAACCGATACAAAGAGCCATTCAAATCGGCAATTGTGAACTACAACGGGACCAACGAAGCGATTCAATCTCACAACCATGGCAAGGAAATCGATGAGTCTTACGATATTTATTCGAGCCTTCCACGCACTATGATGCAGTCATTGTTCGTTTCATCCCGCCCCCTTGGCATGGTTCAAGGGAACCCTTGTGCAGGCAGGTGTTTGGATCCACATCCTGGAGAATTCCGATACTGGTACGGTCAACAAAACGGTTGCTGGATACAAGTCTGGCGAGCTTGGCCGGAAGGGTGCCAACATTATCAATGGTACAACTCATGTAACGGAACTTGGGACAGCTACCCCAACGGCGCCCCACGGGTGTATTGGAACTGCTGCGTTCACTAGAACTCTTCGATTTACTCTTACTCTCCGAGAGCTGCGTACTTAAATACCCTAAACCGATACCGCTGCTGCGCCCTGATGTTCGCCGCGATGACACCGTGCAGATTCTCATCCCACTTCGTGTACTGATCGATGAACCTGTCAGCCGCCGCCTTGTCTCCCTCGTACTGCACGGCCAGCGTCTTCTCCAGCATCTTGCCGATGACGTCATGATACTTCTCGTAATGAACTCGCATCGTCTTCGTCGCCGGATCGAAAGTCAGTAGGCCGTTTTCGAGAAAGAAGTTCCACTGCATTAACTGCATCGTGTTGTAAGGCTGATCGCGTCGTGGACGATTGTTCTGCAACACACGCAGGATCCCACCGGCGTAAACACTTCGCAACTGCGCGTCAGTGTAGTACCCCTGTTTGTGAAGTGCTTCGGCCACAAACAACGAGACCAGATCCGCCTTCATCTCCTCCAACGCATTCGAATCGTCCTGTAATGCCTCGTCAAGATCGCGACCGTTACGCGTACGATCCACGCCGAGATAGTGGCCCACCTCGTGCCAAAGGGTGCGGTAAAAGTTACCGTCGGGAGTTAACTCTTTCGCCTGCTGTTCGCCGATCGCTGCTGCAAGCGTGCTTGAAGTACTTTCGAAGATGCTTTGATCGCGCATGATGTTAGCTCGCAGCAATATCGTGCGACCGTAACGGCGCGCGAGATAACTTTCATTCGGGAGGATCGTCGCCGTGTTTCCACCACGCGATTGTCCGAAATCTGCAACCACATCGTAGACGCCAACCGGAATATCTTCCCGCACTCTCTTATGGTTTTCGTAAGGAAGCGAGTCTTCGAGCGCCTGTAGTCCTTTCATCGCCTGGCGCAGTGCAGTCGTTTCCTCCTGCCGGCTCTGCAACAAACAAAACGAGAAGAACGTCTTCACGCCAAACAACTCATCATCATAAGTTTCATAAGAACCGATCTGCGCGTTGAGATTCTTGAAGCGACCTGTCACCCAGCTCGCATCGCCTGACTCGTAATCGTTAGAAAGCAGATCGCGTGCCCGATTGCGCAGGTATCTCGCAAACTCCTCGTCGTCGTTCTCCACCGCATCCGCCGCGTCGTTCAGCAAGCCGTAGGCTTTCATGAGATCGTCTGCATAAGCGACGGTGTAAGGCACGGCGTAAAGCGAGTTGTTCGCGGGCTTCAGACGTTGCAACTCGGCGAGCAGCTTTGGATGTAGTGTTTGCAGCGCGGGATACTTATTGAGCGTGGCGATGTCGTCGCGAAGATTTTCCGCAGTGGCGTAACGCACCGCTGTCCGCAAGTCCAAAAGTTCGCTTCGCTTCGGGTCGATCCCGTCTTTCGTAATTCCCCAGGGATAAACATTCTTTCCTGGCTTCAATGGATCAACCGGAAGAAACGGCTCTCGCTTGTTGTCGAGAGTGGTCGCAATCGGTCCTTGAAAGAGACGGTAGAGAGTCAACAGGTTCTGCGTCGCCGGTGTCGAGGCTGTTCGCTTATCGAGTTGTACCAGCGCACGATAGGAGGATAGGGCTTGCGGATGCCGCTGTTCCTCGTAAAGCTTTTGAAAGATCTGGCCGGCTTCGATCAACTTGGCCGCCGCCTTGCGCTCGCCCTGCGATAATTTGGAGAGATCGGACGTCAGGCGAATGGTTTGTGTCTTGTCGATGAGCGGCTGGCTTTTTTCGAGTGGCCAGTAGCCAGTGGGAAGAGTTTGAGTAAGTAACAAGGCAGTCATCAGCAGTTTCGTCATGCTCGCATTTTGCCACAAATCCAGCGGACAAACACGAGATTCAGTTTAGAGTTCAAGCTTCAGCTTGCCCGCAAAAAAGCAGCAGCCTAAAGGCTGAACTCTGAACTTAATCTCAAATGTCACTTGTCAGGAAAACTTGGCGACATATATTTGCTGCGCTTTATTATTCCGCGAATTTTAGGACGTTTTGCGAGGCACCGTGGTTGCACTAAGCGCAACCGGTGATAACTCTGGCCACAGCCATCAACCGTCGCTTCAAACGCATGCGCCGGCGTCGTAAAGTCGGTCGCGCATACGACATGGCGCTCGAGGTCGCGCGAGTGTTGCCGCCACACGCCGATGTTCTCGACGTCGGTTGCGGCAACGGGTTCATCGCGCATCATCTACAAAGCATGCTCAACACGACCGTCGTCGGCCTCGACGTCGCCAATGGCACTACAGCCCGCATCAATTACGTGCCCTACGATGGGCGCCACTTTCCCGTCACAGATCAAAGCTTCGATGCTGTGTTGCTTTGCTACGTGCTACACCACGCGCACGATCCTCGTCTCGTGCTTAATGAAGTCAATCGCGTGCTGCGTGAAGGCGGTCTGGCGATCATCTACGAAGACATACCTTCGCTCTGGTGGGACCGCATCGTCTGTTGGACACACGATCGACAATGGCGTGGTCGCACTGGACCATGCACCTTTCAACTCGCACACGACTGGCGCAGAATCTTTAATCTCGCGGGTTTTGAAATCGTGAAGGAGCGTGCTCTTTCGCGTTGGCGTAATCTTGCACATCCAGTGGAGCGAAGGTTTTTCGTCCTCAGAGCAAACTCACTGCTGACTGACCCCAACTATGCCGCGGTCCATCAGTTTTCTGATCATGCGCAGGCAATCGGCTTCGCGAAAGGGACAGATCGAAAGGATCGACTGGACGTCCCAGGAGCCGTTAATCCGTGAAAGGACAAATCCCTCCTGCGGGTCGATCTGCTGGTTGGTCAGCTCAGCCGGTTGCACAAGCAACTGCGGTACTGAGTGCGGCGAAAGCGTCCCGCTCTGATAAACCTGCTTGACGTATTTCTCCTCAGCCGCCGGCAGTAACGCCTGCGCTTCGGGATTATTTGGTTGTTGCTGTAGCGCCTTCTGAATGATCAGCAACGCTGCTTCAGGATCTTCTTCGAGTTTGCGTTCAGCCGACCAAACCATCTCCATCACACTTTCAGGCAGGTCCTCCACCTCAGCAACAACTGGAGGACTTCCCTCCGGCAACTCGCCACACACGCGAGCCACGCCTTCGCTGATCAACGTGTAAATCTGCCCGTAAACGTGAAACGCTGAAGCGTGCATGTGGTAACAGATCTCAGCCACCGACATTCGCTTCTCCAGGAAGTAGAGGACCTGGCGAAACTCTTTGCCGAGCTTCAGTGAGGAAGTCCAGCCGGCAGCGAGCTCGAGGATGCTGCGGTCAGAAGGAACCAGAGTGCGGTAACGCGCTAACTCGTCGAGCCGGTAAATCCCTTCCATAATGACTGTGGTCGGCTCGACCTCGATCAGCAACAGATCATCCGGAAGCGGCTGTTCGTCGTAAAACTCAAACTCGCCGTCGTTCCAAAGAAAGAGATCGTAGATCGCGTCGAGGGTGCGGGTCTTAAGAATGTCAAGCACTTCGCCTTCGCTTAGAAACCCCTGCTCAACCAGCACTTCGCCGAGCTTCCCGCCGGAAGTTCGCTGTATCTCCCGCGCGATCTTCAACTGGATCTCGTCGACTTTACCGTAATGCAACAGCACCTGGCCCAGGTACTCGCGCGGATCGTTTGATTTGGAACCGACAATGAGACCGTTTTTGAAATAGACCTGTTTGGTGATCTTGCTGCAATCGAACTTGAGTGTGCCCGACTTTCTGCCTGCTGCCAGAAACTGGAGCAGGTCCGTCAGGCTCATCGTTCTCAAAGTGCCTTGAATTGCCACGTAAGGTCTACTTTAGCGGGATGTCTTAATCCTCGACGAGGTCTGCGGAAATCGCTGGAGCTTCGGGCCCGGCTTCTCTCGCGAT